>Ga0209652_1003936_pt1 | contig 10649 bp, 8 predicted proteins | sample SaaInl74LU_5_DNA_FD_184641 | JGI IMG/M metagenome (GOLD analysis project Ga0209652, IMG submission 184641) | Marine microbial communities from expanding oxygen minimum zones in the Saanich Inlet - ESP_74LU_5_DNA (SPAdes) (version 2) | ecosystem: Environmental > Aquatic > Marine > Intertidal zone ...
TCAACAATCACCATTCCTCCATATTTTGAAGGGTTGTATTGATAAATTTCTAGCATCGCAGTTTGATTTGCACCACCACCAATCCAACTTCCTGCCAGTGTAGAAAGTCCCCTCCAAACGGCATCAAAATCAGCTCCTCCAACAGTCTCAGGCGAAAAAATAGAAATGAGTAAAATAGCAATTGGGCCACCAATAATAATTCCAACAGTTCCTGTAAAAAACATAATCAATGCTTTCGAACCCAGATTGAAAATCGCTTTTAAATCGATACTCAACGTCATTAAAACCAAGGCTGCTGGTAATAAATATTGACTTGATACAAAATACAATTGGGATTTATTTTTGATGATTTCACCTGCTAAATTTTTAGTTTCCCATTCGGGAGAAATCAATCCAAAAGTGGTAAACAACGCAGGTACAAAATACGCCATGAATAACCCAGGAACTATTTTATAGAATTTAGGCCAAAAACCCCTATTTATATTTTCGGTATAAAAAACGAATCCTAACGAAATCATTAAAATTCCAAAAACGATAGCGTCGTTTGTAATTATTGGTTCATACATTATTCAAAATTTAAAATTTAATGTTTACAAAAATACCCTTGAGTATATCGTTAAATCAAGGGTAAAAACATATTTTAATTAATTTTCATCAAAGATTTTAGCTTCTTTAAAAGGTGAAATTATAATTCTATCAGTTGCCTTCTTATAAGCAATCCAATCTGAATTATAAAAAGTGTTGGTTATTTTGATTGCCTCGTTAAAAGCCTCTACAAATTGATTTGCCAATTGTTTTTCAGTGTCTGTTTGATTTCCGAAGCGAGAACGAATATAGCTAAATGCAGTTCCAAAACGTTGACTTACAGTTACTTCAGGATTTCTGGTTATTCCCTGTCTATCATCAACTTTTCCGAGATAAATCGCTATTAAATCGTCAATTTTTTTAATAATTTCAGTCGAAGATTTTATTTCAGCATCGTATTTCTTCTTATCCTCTTTTGACAATTGATCTTTGATTGCTGTTGCCGTATTTTTACTTTCAACCAATTGCTTTACAATTGCTGCCATTTTTTCTTGATGTCTCTCCATGGTTTTGCTAGCATCGTATTTTTGATTGATTGCTTCTTCAGAAATTTGCAATCTTGGATCAAATTCAACTTTGATATTTTGTTCAGAAACCAACTCACCAAAAGTAATTTTAAGTTTATAAATTCCAGGTTTTACGTCAACTCCAGAGGGTTCTTTTGATGAATTTCTGATACTTCTAGAAGCTCTGTCAACCCCTTTTTCATCTAAATTCCAAGTTGTTTTATGAATGCCATTTTCTTCAGGAGTTTTTAATTTCAGGGTTCTTATCAAACGTTCACCATCAAAAATTTCCAATTTGATGGAATCTGTTTTATCTTCTTTTGATTTGTTTAGATAATATGAAATCTGCGCTCCTGATTTTCTATTCTCTCCTTGATACATGGCATCTGCTCCAAATCTGCTTCCTGTAGGTTGCTGATAAGTAGCGTGATATGCTGTTGGAGGTGCAAATAAAACTAATTTCTCTTTTAAAATACTTCCTTTCGCAAGTGCTCTCAAAGGTCTGATATCATCCAAAACCCAAGCTGCCCTTCCAAAGGTCCCAATAATCAAATCATGTTCTCTTGGATGAATTACCAAATCATTTACAGGAACTGTAGGGAAACCTTCCGTCCATTTTGTCCAATTTTTTCCTGTATCAATTGAAAGGTATAAGCCATCATCTGTTCCTAAAAAAAGCAAATTTTCATTTTCGGGATCTTCAATAATGCTCAATGTAAAACTGGAAACATCGTTCTCATCAACAATTCTTTCCCAAGTTTTTCCATAATTTTTGGTTCTGTATGCATAGGGTTTGTAGTTATCTCGTCTGTAATCGTTGGCAACTAATAATGCTTCTCCTTTATTTTTATTGGATGCTTTTATCTGAGTAATCCAACTATTTTCAGGCAAATCCTTGATGTTTTTTGAAACATTTGTCCAAGTTTTCCCTCCATCTTTTGTGATGTGTACTTGACCATCATCAGTGGCAACCCACAAAACATCTTTTTCTAAAACAATGGGTTCAATTACTAAAATGGTACAATGATTTTCAGCTCCAGTGGCATCCATGGTTAAGCCTCCACTTTCTCCTTGTCTTAATTTTTCAGGATTATTGGTTGTTAAATCTTGCGAAATTACTGTCCAAGTCAATCCTTTATCTGTTGATTTATGCACAAATTGACTTCCAAAATACAAGGTATTGTTGTCAAAAGGATCAATATTGATGGCAGCATTCCAGTTGAAACGCAATTCAATTTTCGGGTCTGGATGTGTAGGCTTTACAGAATAATTATTTCCAGTTAAATAATCAAAACGAACCACACTTCCTTGCTGACTCATGGACCATCCATAACGTGAATCTTCTTTATCTGAAATCACATCAAATCCGTCACCAAAACTAATTTCTTGCCAATAAGAATTGCGAATTCCTTGTGCTTTCCATACATAAGCAGGACCTCTCCAAGAACCATTATCTTGCATTCCTCCATAAATATTGTATGGAAATTCGTTATCAACATTGATGTGATAAAATTGTGCCACAGGAATATTGCCAATAAATCGCCATGATTTTCCTCCATCTCTGGTAATATTTAAACCTCCGTCATTTCCATCAATCATAAATTTTCCGTTTTTTGGATGAATCCACCAAGCATGATGATCAGGATGCACACCATTGTCAACGCCATAAGCGGGCATCAATTCCTTGAAATTTTTTCCACCATCTTCAGAAACATTTACATAGGTAAAAACAGAATACACGCGATTTTCATTTTGTGGATCTACATATATTTCAGAATAATAAAAAGGACGATTGCCGATGTCAGCTTTATCGTTTACTTTTTTCCAAGAAAAGCCTCCATCTTCACTTCTATACAATGCATTTTTTTTCGCTTCAACCAAAGCATAAACAATATCAGGATTTGAACGTGCGATTGCCACTCCAATTCTGCCCAACTCACCTTTTGGAAAACCTTCTTTTTCAGTAATTTTTTTCCAATTTTCTCCTCCATCATACGTAATATACAAACCACTTCCTTCACCACCTGATTTAAAAAACCATGGATCACGTTTGTGTTCCCACATTGTTGCAATAATCTTATTTGGATTTGTAGGGTCCATAATCATATCAGCAATACCTGATTTGGTATTGGTAAATAAAATTTGTTTCCACGATTTTCCACCATCCGTAGTTTTGTAAACACCACGTTCTTGATGTTCTCCCCAGGGCGAACCAATAGCGCCTGCGTATACAATATCAGGGTTTGTTGGGTCTATAACCACTCTGTGAATGTGACGTGTTTTTTCTAATCCCATCAATTTCCACGTTTTTCCTGCATCTAAAGATTTGTAAATTCCAAAACCACCATTCAAACTATTTCTTGGGTTTCCTTCTCCAGTTCCAGCCCAAACCACGCTTGGATTGGTTTGCTGAATGACAATTGCGCCAATAGAGGCGGTCAATTCTTTGTCAAAAATAGGTTCCCATTTGATGCCTCCTGAAGTAGATTTCCAAATTCCACCAGAGGCAGTTCCCACATATATAATATCAGGATTTGATTCTACGGCATCAATTGCTGTAACTCGTCCAGACATTCCTCCTGGACCAATATTTCTGGGTTTCATGTTTTTTACCAAATCCATTGAAAATTCCTGAGAAAAAGCCAAAGAACTTGTAAATAAAAATAAAATGAGAATTCTTTTCATTGTGTTTGATTTGAAAATTTGAATTAAGGCAACAATATACAAAAATGTGCATGTTTGGATAATTTTTTTTTACTACGAATTCACGAATTGTTTTTTTGTTTAGATTGAAAAATATTTGAACTCGTGTATGCTTCTTTTTTGTTTTTCTACGTTTTTCGATATTTTATTTTCATTCCTCTAAACTTTGATTATTTTTATAGAAATTTACAAAAATGAGTCAACAAGAAAAATTCTTTGAATACATCAACTCAGGATATGCAATCAAAGGCGATTTTATAAATTTGGGTGCTGCCATGTTGGGTGAACAAACAATTACAAATGCTTTTGTAAAAGTTCCTTTAAAAACGCTAAACAGACATGGTTTGATTGCAGGTGCCACTGGGACTGGAAAAACAAAAACACTTCAAGTATTGGCAGAAAACTTATCAGACAAAGGAATTCCTGTATTACTGATGGATGTAAAAGGAGATTTATCTGGTTTGGCTCAACCAAGTGCAGGTCATCCAAAAATTGAGGAACGTCATAAAGTGATTGGTTTTCCTTTTCAAGCTAACAAATTTCCTGTTGAAATATTGACGGTTTCTGAACAAAATGGAACCAGAATTCGGGCAACAATTTCCGAATTTGGACCTGTTTTACTTTCTCGAATTTTAAATTTATCTGAGTCACAAGAGGGAATAATGACGATTATTTTTAAATATTGTGATGATCATAAATTACCTTTATTAGATTTGAAAGACTTTAAAAAAGTGTTGCAATACATCACCAATGAAGGAAAAGTGGAATTAGAATCGGAATATGGACGTATTTCTACATCAAGCACCGGAGCTATTTTAAGAAAAATCATCGAAATAGAACATCAAGGTGGAGATTTGTTTTTTGGAGAAAAATCATTTGAAGTAGAAGATTTAACCAGAGTAGATGAAAATGGGAGAGGCATTATTTCGGTCTTGCGTTTGACAGATATTCAAGACAAACCCAAATTTTTCTCTACCTTTATGTTGCAATTATTGGCCGAAGTGTATCAAACATTTCCAGAACAAGGAGATAGTGACAGGCCTGAACTCATCATTTTTATTGATGAAGCGCATTTGGTTTTTGAAGAAGCCACAAAAGTCCTGTTAAATCAAATAGAAAGTGTTGTAAAATTAATTCGTTCAAAAGGAATTGGATTGTATTTTGTGACTCAAAATCCGAATGATGTTCCAGAAGATATTTTAGCACAATTAGGGTTAAAAATCCAACACTCATTGAGAGCTTTTACTGCAAAAGATAGAAAAGCCATCAAATTAGCAGCCGAAAATTACCCCAATTCTGAATATTACAACACCAGTGAAGTACTGACTCAATTAGGAATTGGAGAAGCTTTCGTTTCTGTTTTAAACGAAAAAGGAATTCCAACTCCATTAGCTAGAACCTTATTTCGAGCACCCATGAGTAGAATGGATGTGTTGACAGACAAAGAGTTAGAGGAAGTAATCAATAACTCGAAAATTATTCACAAATACAATCAAAAAATTGACAGAGAAAGTGCTTACGAATTATTAAACAATAAAATAGAAAGTAGTATTTTAGCAGCCGAAAAAGCAAAAAGAAAAGAAGAATTTGACAAAGAGCGTGAAAAGTTCGAAACAGAAAAAGCGAAACAAGTAACTAAAACATCAACAAGAAGAAGTACTGCACAAGACCCATTCGTAAAAATATTGACAAGTGCCACTTTTGTAAGAGCTGTTTTTGGAGTTTTAGGCAAATTTATGAAATAACAAATAGAAAAATCAACCAATTTAATAGTATTAAAAGAAAAAAAATGATAAAAAAGAATTTTAAAGCTGCCATTGCTTTGTTAGTTTTTGTGAGTTTTATGAGTTGTAGTGACAAAGATAAATTCGCTGTAGAAAAAGGAAAAGTTGGTAAAATCACTAAAAAGACGACCATCAAAGAATTAAAGGAAATTTTCAAAAAAGATTCTATCAGCACTGAATTGAGTGAAAGTGAGTTTAAAGACGATTATTTTAGAGAAGAAGATAAATATTTTATTTATGAAAAATCAGGTACACTTTTGTTGACAATTACTCCAAAAGAGCAACAAGATTCCTTGTCAACTATCAAAAGTATTGAGATTCATGACAAACGTTTTGCTACTAAAAACGGGATCAATTTAGAATCCGCTTTTTCAGAAGTGAATACCAATTATGCATTAAGAGTAGAATCTACCTTACTTTCTGTAACGCTATTTTTAGATGAGTTGAATGCGACAATGACGGTTGATAAAGAAGAATTAGGCTTGAAAGATTTTACAATTCAACAAGTATCTTTAGAGCAAATTCCTGATTTGGCAAAAATAAAAACCTTTGTGGTTTGGTTTGATTAGGGCGAATTTTTTAAAAACAAAACCGCGCTTTCCATTATATCTTTTTCTGCTGAATTTGATTTTATTCTAAAATTTAATTTCGTCTTCAGCATAAAAAGGATGCCAATTCAATCCCTTTCTAAAATTCTGATATGAACAAAAAATATGACATTCAAACATCTCCTTTTATCGTTCCAACAAATGATGGAAAACAGATTGAAGAACATTTTGGTTTGGCCTCTGATACAAATTCAGCGATCAGTATTGCACACATGATCGCCCCTCCAAAATGGAGCGAACCTTTTCAAACACCTGCTTTTAATGAATATACATACATCATTAAAGGTAAAAAACAGTTCATAATAGAAGATGAAGTTGTGGTTTTAGAAACAGGACAATCTATCAAAATTGAGAAAAATACCCGAGTTCAGTATTCAAATCCTTTTGATGAACCTTGTGAATATTTGGCGATTTGTACACCCGCTTTTTCTATGGATTTGGTGAATAGGGAAGAGGAGTAATAAAAAATTAATTTTTTCTCTTACATGCCAACAAAGTATTTTTCAATAACATGGCAATGGTCATAGGGCCAACTCCACCAGGAACTGGAGTAATAAAATCACATTTTTTTGAAACTTCGTCAAAAGCAACATCACCCACCAACCTGAAGCCACTTTGTTTGGTAGAGTCATCCAAGCGAGTAATTCCTACATCAATTACAGTAACATTTTCTTTGATCATGTCTGCTTTTAAAAACTCAGGAATTCCTATGGCTGCTATAATAATGTCTGCTTGCAAGGTGATTTCTTTTAAATTTTTAGTTCTACTATGACAAATGGTCACAGTGGCATCACCCACTTTTCTTTTTTGAGACAACAAAATACTCATTGGGCTGCCCACGATATGACTTCTTCCTAAAACAACTACATGTTTTCCGGAGGTTTGTACATTGTAGCGTTCTAATAATTCTAAAATTCCAAAAGGAGTTGCAGAGATAAATGTGGGTAAATTCAATGCCATTTTTCCAACATTCATGGGATGAAAACCATCCACATCTTTGTTTGGATCAACAGCCATCAATACTTTCTGTTCGTCAATATGTTTTGGTAAAGGCAATTGAACTATAAATCCATCAATATCTTTATCGATATTTAAAATCGCAATTTCATTTAGTAAATCTTCTTCAGAGGTTTCTTCTGGCAAGCGAATCAACGTTGATTCAAAACCTACACGTTCACAAGCTTTCACTTTTGCGTTTACATACGTAATACTTGCGCCGTTATTCCCAACAATAATTGCTGCTAAATGAGGAGTTTTGTTTCCATTTTCTTTTAAATAGCTAACTTCTAAGGCAATTTCTTCTTTGATGTCAGCAGCTGTTTTTTTTCCGTCTAATAGAGTCATTTTTTTAATATAATGTTTGTAAAGAATAAAGAAAATCGTTTCATTGTTGGATAAAGCTAAAAAAATATTACTTCATTCCTTGCATCATTTGCATCATTTTTTTGCCACCACCACCTTGCATCATTTTCATCATTTTGCTCATTTGTTCAAACTGTTTCATCAATTGATTTACCTCTTGAATGGTGGTTCCTGAACCTTTGGCGATTCTCTTTTTTCTGGTAACATCAATCAAAGAAGGTGTGCTTCTTTCTGAGGGAGTCATGGAATGAATAATTGCTTCAATTCCTTTAAAAGCATTGTCATCAATTTCTACATCTTTCATAGTTTTTCCAGCTCCAGGAATCATTCCAATCAAATCTTTCATGCTTCCCATTTTTTTGATTTGCTGAATTTGTGTCAAGAAATCATCAAAACCAAATTGATTTTTAGCAATTTTCTTTTGTAATTTTCTAGCTTCTTCCTCATCATATTGATCTTGCGCACGTTCTACCAATGAAATCACATCTCCCATTCCCAAAATACGATCGGCCATTCTATCAGGATAAAACACGTCAATCGCATCCATTTTTTCTCCAGTCCCGATAAATTTGATGGGTTTATCAACGACTGATTTTATAGACAATGCAGCTCCACCACGTGTATCACCATCTAATTTGGTCAATACAACTCCGTCAAAATTCAAAATATCATTAAATGCTTTTGCGGTATTTACGGCATCTTGTCCTGTCATAGAATCCACTACAAAAAGGGTTTCTTCCGGATTCACTGCTTTATGAATGTCCGAAATTTCGGTCATCATCGCAGCATCAACTGCTAAACGTCCAGCAGTATCTATGATAACTACATTTTTACCATTAGCTTTGGCATATTTGATGGCGTTTAATGAAATTTCAATAGGATTTTTATTATCAATTTCAGTATACACTTCCACGCCAACTTGTTCGCCAACAACTTGCAATTGGTTGATAGCAGCTGGTCTATAGACATCACAACCTACTAAAAGTACTTGTTTTGTTTTTTTTGTTTTTAAATAATTTGCCAATTTTCCAGAAAAAGTTGTTTTTCCAGAACCTTGTAAACCAGACATTAAAATCACTGTTGGAGAACCGCCTAAATTGATACCTACAGTTTCTCCACCCATTAATGAAGTCAATTCGTCTTTGACTAATTTCACCATTAACTGACCAGGTTGAAGGGTCGTTAACACATTTTGTCCAATGGCTTTTGTTTGAACATTTTTGGTAAATTCTTTGGCTATTTTGAAATTAACATCGGCATCAAGCAATGCTCTACGAACTTCTTTAAGTGTTTCGGCAACGTTAATTTCAGTTATTTTTCCATGCCCTTTAAGCGTATGTAAGGCTTTATCTAATTTATCACTTAAATTACTAAACATAAGTTACTTCCTTTTTTAAGAGCCACAAATATAACAATTCATGCTGATTCAATTTGTTTGAAAATTGATTTTTATTCATAATTTATGAGTTGAAAATCTGTTACAATCAGACAAATAAATGTAAATTACCATTTTTGTGTTCCTGAATATAATTTTTTAAGAATTGTTGTGTGATGTTCTGTGTGATATGCTGCCCACATGATCAATTCTCTAACCGTCATTTTTCCCATTAATGGATGAGGAATGACAAGCGTGTCTAAGTTAACATCGTTTATTTTTCGCGTTTTATATTGCAATTTTTTATGTTGTATTTGCAATCTATTCAACAAACGAATACGGTCTTTTAGCAAAGGACTTTTTAAATTTTCATTAAAAGCAATGGTTTTATCTTTGTGTTCTTCCAACTTTTCTTGATATCTTTTAACGACAGCATCATACTCTCTGGAAGGTCTGTTGCTCAATCCAAATTTATATTTTAAAAAAAATCGAGGATAACTGAGTACATTGTTTAACAATTGTAAACTATTTACAAGATGTAAAATATGTTGACTTGTTGTCCATTTTCCTTCAGGACCTTGTTCCCAATTTTCACCAGGCTGTTGATTAAGCCAATCAAACAATTCTTGGTATTTTTCTTCGATTAAATCAGCAATTACTAGTTTGTCCATGATTCAAAATCATTAAATAAGTTATTGAAAATTAGCTGAAATTATTCTTTTTTATTAGGAATAAATTCCAATGCAACACCATTTATACAATGTCGTTTTCCAGTGGTTTTTTGAGGACCATCATCAAAAGAATGTCCTAAATGTCCTCCACAAGTTTTGCATTTGAGTTCAGTTCTTGCATAGCCAATTTTGTAATCTACATCCAACTCAATATTTTCTTTTATGCCTCTGTCAAATGAAGGCCAGCCTGAGCCTGAATCGTATTTGTATTTTGATTCGTATAAAGGAGTTTTGCATCCAGCACAAACATAAACCCCTTTTTCTTTTGTGTTGTTTAGCGAACTTGAAAATGCTCTTTCTGTCCCAGCTTCACGCAATACATAAAATGCTGCTGGAGACAATTCTTTTTTCCATTCATCAACCGTTTTTGTTACTTTGTATTTTTTCTTTTTTGTTGATGAATTTTGAGCTTTACTTGTACAGCTAATTAAAATTGTTAAAAAAAGGAAACCAATTATTTTTTTCATTTGTTGAGATTTTTTTTTTGATGATTCCCATATCTAATAGGTTTGTTGTAAATATAGTGATTTTTCGAATTTTTAAATTATTTTTATAGTTTTAAAAGTAATAGTCATTTCTTATAGTAAACTTTTTTTGGATAATTTTCTTCAAGATGTAAAGAAATTTTAATTTTAAAAAAATAAATAAACCGTTATTAATTTTGAAATTTTAAACTTTTGATTGAAATTTAAACATATATTAAAAATGAGAAAAATAATATTTTTAGCGTTGGTAAGTTTACTGTTAACAGACTGTAGTACAGTACCTATTACTGGTAGAAAAAGAATTAATTTTAAAAAGGATACTGAAATACTTCCAATGAGTTTTGCGCAGTATAGAGGCTTTTTAGAACAAAATAAACTGTCTACAGATAAAGAAATGACAGAGCAAATAAAAGATGTTGGTGCAAGAGTTTCAGGAGCTGTTGATCGTTTTATGAGAGCCAATGAAATGACTGCTGAAGCTGACTCTTACAAATGGGAATTTAATTTAGT
>Ga0209652_1003937_pt1 | contig 10648 bp, 7 predicted proteins | sample SaaInl74LU_5_DNA_FD_184641 | JGI IMG/M metagenome (GOLD analysis project Ga0209652, IMG submission 184641) | Marine microbial communities from expanding oxygen minimum zones in the Saanich Inlet - ESP_74LU_5_DNA (SPAdes) (version 2) | ecosystem: Environmental > Aquatic > Marine > Intertidal zone ...
TATTGCTTGGAACGTTTGCTGTGTTACTTGCTTTTGGGTTCAGCATTAACGTGCTCACAATGTTTGCCATGGTACTGGCCATTGGCTTATTGGTTGATGATGCCATCGTCGTGGTAGAAAACGTTGAACGTATTATGGAAGAAGAAGGGCTCTCGCCAGAGGAAGCCACTAAAAAGTCAATGACGCAAATTACTGGCGCTTTGGTTGGTATCGCCGCCGTGCTGTCTACCGTATTTATTCCCATGGCATTTTTTAGTGGTTCAGCAGGGGCAATATACCGCCAGTTTTCAATAACCATTGTGTCAGCAATGGGTTTCTCTGTACTGGTTGCCATTGTATTGTCTCCGTCATTGTGTGCCACATTATTGAAAAAGCATTCAGACGACCATGATAAGAATAAAGGCTTCTTTGGCTGGTTTAACCGTAACTTTAATAAGGGGCGAGACAGCTACCAACGCACCACGACTCATATGGCCCAACGTGCCAAACGCTATTTTGTCGTGTATGGGCTGTTGGTGGGCGGAATGGTATTTATCTTCAGTCAATTGCCGGGCTCGTTTTTACCTGATGAAGACCAAGGCCGAATGATGGTACTTATTAGCACGCCTCCAGGTGCAACGGCTGGGCGTACGTTAGAATCAATTAAGCAGGCTGAAGACTATTTCTTAGAAGAAGAGAAAGAGGCCGTGAATGGGCTGTTTGCGGTGGTGGGTTTTAGCTTTGCTGGGCAGGCGCAAAACGCTGGCATGGCATTTTTGAATTTAAATGACTGGAGCGAACGCGACGAGGACAGTTCGGCTTTCGCAGTTGTAGGCCGCGCATTTGGCGCCTTTAGTAAAATTGAAGACGCGTCGGCGTTTCCTATTGTTCCACCGCCTATTATGGAGCTGGGTAACGCCACGGGTTTCGACATGCAGCTTGTTGATAGAGGTGGGAATGGACATGTTGCGTTAATGGACGCGCGAAATCAGTTGTTAGGTATGGCTGCCCAAAACCCTAAGCTTGCAGGCGTGCGTCCTAATGGTTTGAGTGACGTTCCTCAATTTAAAATTAATATCGACAGTGAAAAAGCGTCTGCATTGGGGTTAAACCTTAGTGAGATAAACAGTGCGTTGCAGATAGCATGGGGGTCGAGTTACGTAAATGACTTTATTGACCGTGGCAGAATAAAGCGTGTTTACATGCAAGCCGATGCACAGCATCGAATGACATCTGACGACCTTGATAAATGGTTTGTGCGTAATGCCGACGGCGATATGGTGGCTTTCAGTACGTTCGCTACTACGCAATGGGTATATGGGTCACCCAAATTAGAACGGTTTAACGGTGTGTCATCGGTAAACATTCAAGGCAGCCCAGCTGAAGGTGTGTCGTCGGGCGAAGCAATGGAAGAAATGAAAAAGCTGGTAGAACAACTACCCTCTGGTTTTGCCATTGAGTGGTCGGGGCTATCGTTTGAAGAACAGCAAGCGGGCTCTCAAGCCCCTATGCTCTATACCATATCAATACTGATTGTATTTCTGTGTTTAGCCGCGCTATATGAGAGTTGGTCGGTACCTTTCGCGGTAATGCTCGTCGTGCCTCTGGGGATCTTGGGCTCTGTTGTCGCCGCCTATGTTTTCAGTTTGCCAAACGATGTGTATTTGCAGGTGGCTTTCTTAACTACGGTGGGCTTGGCCGCGAAAAATGCCATTCTTATTGTTGAGTTTGCTAAAGAGCAATATGAAAACGGTGAAGATTTGATGGTAGCGGTATCAAATGCCGCGTCCCAGCGCTTCCGCCCGATACTAATGACGTCTATGGCATTTATACTAGGGGTTACGCCTTTAGCACTCGCTAGTGGCGCAGGGGCGGCGAGCCAAAATGCAATTGGTATTGCTGTAATGGGTGGAATGATTGCTGCTACGTTCTTAGCTATCTTCTTCGTTCCCATGTTTTATGTGATGGTCGAGAGATTGTTTCATAAAAAAAGCGAAAGCAAGTAAGTACTCACAGTAAGTTAGGGTAGCGGCGACGTTAATCGTACTAGGCAAAGGAGTGGTTATGACGACGGTTGTGTTTTCTCATGGCAAAGAAAGTGGGCCTTGGGGCAGTAAAATAAAGTCACTAGCTGATGTAGCCACAGCCCTTGGGTTCGCGGTACAGAGTATTGATTACCAAGATTTGGCATCACCCGACGCACGTGTCGAGCGACTTGCTCAATACATTGCCTCATACGAGGGTGATGTTATCTTGGTGGGGTCAAGTATGGGCGGTTATGTATCGTTGGTAACCGCTGCTAGCACGGCGGTTAAAGGTGTATTTTTGCTTGCGCCAGCGTTATGGCTGCCTGGTTATGATATACAGCACTATGACTTTGATGGGCCAACGTTTATTGTCCATGGTTGGCAAGACGATATTACGCCCATGTCGAATACGCAAAAATTTGCCGAACAAAAGCAGGCACAGCTGCTTTGCGTGCGCGACGGGCATAGGCTGTCAAACAGTAACGATATAATGTGTAACGCCTTTCACTTTTGGTTACAGTCGTTTGTCTCTACGACTAATCGCCTACGATAATTAACCTAACATTACGTGAAATAATGATAATTTGTGGCATTATTAGCGTATGGTTTTTGGCATAAAAGGCTCATTGGAATGACGTTCTCCTTGCCCCCCCAACCTGAATGGCAATCGCTCATAAAGTCCGGATGTAGAGTGTTTGTAGGCGGTAATGCGTCTGTTCCTTATGCGCTAGTTCAACATCTTATCGATAATAGCAATGGGCTTAGCGATATTGAATTAGTGCACATGCTGGCGCTAGGTGATACCCGATGGGTTGATGAACAATATAAAAACCTGTTTAAAGCCAATACCTTCTTTATCGGTGGCGAGACGATGCGCCGGGCCGTTGATGAAGGGCGCGCCGACTACACGCCAGTATTTCTCTCTGAAGTATCAAGTTTATTTAACGATGGCACGTTACCGTTAGATGCCGCGCTTATAAACGTTAGCCCGCCGGATGAATTTGGATATTGCTCACTCGGTGCATCGGTCGATATCGGCATGTCTGCTGTTCGCCAAAGCAAAAAAGTCATTGCGCAAATTAACCCAAATGTACCGCGTACGGCAGGGCATTCTTATATTCATATTCGTGAGATTCATGCATGCATAGAGGCCGATGAACCACTGGTTCAGGTAACGCCCCCGCCCATAGACTCGGTCGCCGAACGTATAGGGCAATACGTGTCGATGTTGGTTGACGATGGCGCAACTTTGCAGTTTGGTATTGGCAAGATCCCCAGTGCTACATTAAAGTATTTATGCAATCACCAAGACTTAGGCATTCATAGTGAAATGCTTACCGACAGTATTATTGAACTGCTAGAGTCTGGTGCGGTGACTAACAAAAAAAAGACGTTTCACCCCGGCAAAGTGGTCACCAGCTTCGCTATTGGTACACGTAAGTTGTACGACCTTATTGACAAAAACCCTCACATTGAATTTTACCCTAGTAGCTATGTTAACAAGCCAACGAATATCGCGAAAAATGACAACATGATTGCCATAAATAGCGCATTAGAGGTGGATTTGACGGGGCAGGTAGTCGCCGACTCTCTTGGTTATGACTTTTACAGTGGCATAGGAGGTCAGGTCGATTTTGTGACAGGTGCATCTATCAGTAAAGGTGGAAAAGCTATCATTGCGTTACCGTCGACCGCACAGAACGAAACCATATCTCGGATCACGCCACGCGTGACGGAAGGCTCAGGTGTAGTGACCTCGCGAGGCAACGTGCAATATGTAGTGACCGAATATGGCATTGCATCGCTAAAAGGAAAGAGTATTCGAGAGCGAGCGTTAGAGCTTATTAGAGTGGCGCACCCTAAATTTCGTGCGCGCTTGCTTGAAGAGGTTCGCCAGCACTATTGGGTACCGCACTATCAAGAAAAATACCCGACCGACATCCCTGAATTGGGGGCAATACAGCTTAAAAAGCTTCAAATTCATAATGAAAAGTTCTACATGCGGCCATTGAATCCGGCAGATGAAAGGCGTCTACAGGAGTTTTTCTACTCGCATACAAAAGAAACGCTTCGTCTTCGATATAACTACGACCCTAAGCAGATGTCTCGCGAGAAGTCATGTAACTTGGTGAGCGTTGATCAAAGTTCAGATGCGGCGTTATGCATTGTACGTCAAGAGGGCTCTCGAATTACCATTCACGCGGTAGGACGTTTTTATTATGACGCAGCAACCAATACATGTGAGGCCGCTTTTGTGACAAGAGAAACACAGCAGGGAAAAGGCATGGCTAGCCGTTTGTTACATGCGCTAATCGATATTGCCAAGCAACGTGGCATCGGTAAGATGATGGCCTATGTGAGGGGCGATAATAAGCCTATGATCACGATTTTCGAACAAGCTAAATTCAAGCGCGTCTTCACCGGTGACCCCAGCGACGTTGAACTTGTTCTTGATGTAGCATCATTATCATGACCATTCGAATATTTCGCGGTAAACACTGTACCAAGCACGATATGGGCGCAGAGCATCCTGAATCACCCGATAGGTTACACGCCATCGATGACCAGCTATTGTCGTCAGGTGTAGACATGATTTGTGAACATGCCGATGCAACACCTATCGCCGAAGCTTACTTGAGCCTTGCGCACGACCCTTATTACATAAAAAGTGTATTCGAGCGTGCCGCTTCACTTATGCCGCCCACTAACACTGACAATGTAGCGGAAGATATTCAGGCTACTGTCGCTTGGTTAGATGACGATACTGGACTAATGCAGCATTCTTTACCTGCGGCGCTAGAGTCAGCTGGAGCGGGGTGTAATGCGGTAGATTGGGTAATGCAGAGTAATGACCGGCAGGCGTTTTGTGCCACGAGGCCTCCAGGTCACCATGCTACATATGACAGTGCAATGGGCTTTTGTGTCTTCAATAACATTGTTATTGCCGCGCGTTATGCACTGCAAACTTATCAGTTGAAGCGTGTCGCCATTGTCGATTTTGATGTGCATCACGGTAATGGTACCGAGCAAATTGTTGCTGGCGATCAACGCATCATGCTTTGTTCAAGCTTTCAGCATCCTTTTTATCCGCACTCAGGGTCGCCCGTCTCTGCGAGTAATATCATGTGCGTACCTCTTGATGCCGGTACCACAGGCGATGTATTTCGCACTAAAGTGCAGCATTGGTTTGATGCACTTAAGAACTTTCAGCCTGAACTGATATTAATCTCTGCGGGTTTTGATGCACATGCTGAGGACCCAATGGCGCATTTGAGATTAGTAGAGGACGATTACTTTTGGATAAGCCAACATATTCGAACCATTGCCGATAGCTGCTGCGACGGCCGAATTGTCAGTATGCTAGAAGGAGGGTATGACCTTAGTGCGTTGGGAAGAAGCGTGGTTGCTCATTTGAAAGGGCTTTCACAGCCGTTATCTACTTCACACACTGTCTAAAGCGAATTTCTTATATCGATGAGGGGCAAAAACACCCCTCTGCATCGGTGTTGATAACCGCACCAGTGTACGGAAACTGTGTGGTGTACCCGGCAACCTCTTCCACCAAGGTTTTACCGGTAAAACACCCATACCCTGTCGCGTAGGGGCCTAAATAACGCAGCTGATTGTTATCATCGATAACAATTAACGCAGGTATTGATGGCAGTAATTGTTGCAGTGCAGGTAGCGCTTCAATGGCCACTTGTGCAATGCCATATTGTGCGCTGTCTAGTCTGTTAGAAAGTTGCGTTTGGTGCGCAGTCGTGAGCCATTCACAGTAGCACTGAGATTGTGTGCCGACATGAACAATGCTTGCCCCGCTGATGCCGTAGTCGTTTAGCAGTGATACCACACGTTGATCAAAGTCGGGGTACGTTGACGCATACAATAGGCTGCCTTTGGGGTCGAAAATGGAAAGCTGTCGTTGCCCATATGCAAGCATGGCGGCAAGCAATGTTACCGCCCATACGAGCAACAGCACCCAACTTAATCGTGTAGACATTACACCTTAAATCGTTCGATGGCCTGTCGCATTTTCTGTGAAATGTCTGTAAGTATGTCGACCTCGCCCGCCAGTGCTTCTGCGGTGGCAAGCTCTTCTGACGTGAATTCACTCAAGCGAGACGTACTTGCAGCAATCGATGCAGACGCAGTTTCTTGTTCAACCGCCGATGTGGCAATTTCTGTCATGCTCTCGCTCGCATAACGTATCTGCTCCATGATCATCGTCATGGCCTCTGTTGCGGTTTCTGACGAGCCCACTGCTTTATCGACAAGTTCAATGCACGTTTGCATTTGAGTGACTGAGCTTGCCGTTTGATTAACAAGTTGCTCAGTAATTGTGGTGATTTGATCAGCACTCTCTTTTGAACGTATAGCGAGTGTTCGTACCTCGTCAGCAACCACGGCGAATCCTCTGCCGTGTTCACCAGCACGAGCCGACTCTATTGCCGCATTCAATGCAAGTAAGTTGGTTTGTTCTGCAACGGCGGTGATAGAGCGCATCGCTTCAGAGATATGTGAACATTGCTCATTCAACGCTTCATTGGTTTTAGCGGCGTTGTTTAGCGTACTACGTAGCGAATTAATGGTTTGGCTTGTGCTTGAAATAGATTCTCTGGTTTTTTCAGACGATGACTGCGCAGCGGTTGCTTTATCACTTGCAATGGTCGTTTGCTCTGTTGATAGCTGCATGGTTTGCGCGATTTCTTCAGAAGATGCAGAGACCATCGCAATTTCTTGATCTGTGTCTTTACTGATTTTGAACATGTTCGTTGCTGCGCTTTCCATTTTTTCACAGCCGCGTACCACATCGTCTGTTAGCGATGACGCAAGATCGACCAGTTCCCGTACTTGGTCGATTAACAACCCAAAAGGTTTTACGATTTCATTGCTGCGGTCTATATTTACCGTTAAATCTAATTGGCCCTTAGTGCGCTGCATTTTCTCAATGGTCAGGCGAAGTTGAGCCGCGCCCGCACCTTCTGCATGGGCTTGTTTCGCCATGTACATAAGTACACCACCCTCTGCGACTGCGAAGATAGCGTGAAGTACTAACATTGAAAAGGTGACGTGACCTTCCTCAAAAATCATAACCGATGCCCCTTGCGACTGTAGCAAGAAGAAACTGATGTGGTGGACAGCGACCACGGCTGTGCCCGTTGCGATCACTTTCCAATCTCTAAAACAGGATAAGAAGGCAAGCAGCACAAAAATTTCGAAATGTATTTCGATAAGACCGAACGATTGATGAATATGTAATGCGGTTAAAAGCTGAACACCGATCGCCATCGCATGTCTACTGATAGCAGCATTGGGTTGCTGGAAGCTTAAAACAAGCGGTACAGCAGCGATAGGAATACCAAAGATAAATGCGACAAGTAACTCGCCTGTAATCATACCAATGGCAACGGAAACGAGTAATTGAACCAATAAAACCACACGAAAGATTTTGTGTCCTTCGAGGAGCCATGGATAATGCATATTTATCTCCACTAACGTACGCTATTTAATTAAGTGTAGGCGATAAGCAGAATATCTGCTAATGCCTCGCATTTTAAAGGTTACCTGTAACTTCAGCTATTTAACTTTGGTCTAACCGCTTTCTACTTGATAGTCTACCCTGTTGTTTAAAGAGATATCGGCCCCTTTATGACAAACGTGAATGATATTCAGGAGTATTTACTAATGTGCCATGTGGCGTTTCTTTCCACTGATAATTTGGAAGCGTTTTTTGTTTATGATGAGTTACTTCTTCCTTACTTCAATGCCGAGGGGTGGAAGGTTTCTACCGTATCGTGGCACGCTAAACAGCACGACTGGTCGCAATATGATTATGTCGTCGTGCGCAGCACGTGGGATTATCAGCAGTATCCAGAGGCGTTTTTAGAGGTATTGGTACAAATCGATACCTCTTCAGCCATATTGTTAAACCCACTTCCATTAATGCGGTGGAATATTGAAAAGTATTATTTGCAAGACCTTGCGGCCAAAGGGTGCTTAACGGTACCAACATGTTGGCAATCTAGGTTCAATGAAGACGTTATACGTGAACAGTTTGAACTACTTGAAAGCAACAAGCTGGTCATTAAGCCTGTGCTAAGTGCAAATGCAGACGATACATTTGTATTAACGCCCGAGTGCATTCATGAATACGTAGACAGATTAAAACACACTTTTCAATCGCGTGCCTTTATGGTTCAGCCTTTTTTACCGAGCGTTGTAGAAGAAGGAGAATACTCTTTGTTCTATTTTGGTGGTGTATTAAGCCATGCTATTTTGAAAAAACCTGCTGAAGGTGATTTTCGTGTTCAAGAAGAGCATGGTGGCCAGCTTAAGCTTGTTACGCCAACAGCAGAACAATGTAGTGTGGCGCAATCAGCGTTGGAAAACATGCCCGTACCGGCGCTTTACGCTCGGGTCGACCTTATTGACCTGTCAGGTGCTTGGGCCGTAATGGAGCTTGAGTTAATTGAGCCTTCGCTGTATTTCAATTTAGATGAGGCCTCTTGTCAGCGCTTCGTTTCTGCAATGCTAAACTACCATGCTACGCAGAACACACAACACGCACATAAAAGCGCTATTTGACTAAAGAGGGCCTAATGTAATCATCAGGCCCTCTTTTTTATCGCTCTCGCTTTGCAGGGCGATCATCGCTTCGTTGAGGCCGACTGCGCGTTTGGGGCGCGGTGCGTTTTTCTTGTCTTGCCACCTCATAATTACGCGTTTGCGTTATCGGTCTTTGTACCTTTACAGGCCGTTCTTTTCTTGTTGGTTGGCTATGTGTAACGCTGTTCACATCCCTTCCTTGGCGCTGCACTTTTTGCTGTTTAGGCGTTGAAGGGCTCACTTGTCTTGGCTGTGAATAGCGCGCTATTTGCTGTTTATTGCTACGTAACTCATCGCGGATTGACTGCTCTCTATCCACTCTTCGCGTTGTATCCTTTACCTTTGCAGGCAGTTGTCTTTCATTATACCTCGCGGGTTTCTGTGACTGAGCGCGTAAACCGCTTTTTACTGTTTGTTCTCGGTTAGTGGGTGTCTGCGCTTTCGGTGACCGATGTAACCACTGAGATTTTGTGTGTTGCACTGGCGTTTTATCGCGATATTTACTCACCCTATTTTCCGCGAGTCGTTGCGCTTGGGTATAGTTATTTGTCACCCCACGTGTATTGGTATTTTTTGGTACGTAGTTTCTCGATACTGGCTGTTTTCGATGCTGGTATACCGCAGGTGCACTTCGTACAACACGCTCAGAGTATTTCGCTCTGCGATGATCTTGACGATGCTCCCAGCGCTGATAGTCGTTGCTAATTACACGTTTACGCTGACTGCCATGAAAATAGCGTGTAACGGGCGTGCGGTGAATAACCACATGTCTGTTTGACCAATGAATGCCGCCAAAATAGAAAAAGGTTGATAGGCGAATGCTCGGGCCCCAATAAAAATTTCCCGAGCGATGGTAACTCACATGATGATTCCAACGAACGGGGGCTATTGGATGCCACCAGTGTCCATAAACGATAACGGGGTCGTAATAGGGAACATAAACCACTTCACGTTGGCGAGGGGCGATATAAACAACCTCTTTTTCTCGCTCTACTTCAAGGTAGTCGTTCGATTGTAAATTCCCAGTGTTCATGGCGTGTTGACGCAACACTTGTACGCGAGCAAGGACACGAGACTGGCTGATCAATACATTATCACCGAGTTGTTGGAGCCAGTTAAGGTCTTCGGCGATAGTGTGCAGAACATCGGTAAAAGGAACGAGTGCTTTTACACTTGGGTCCCAATCAACCGGCTCTAGCAGTTGCTCAACTTGGTCTGGACTTAAGTCTTTATTACTTTGGCGCCATCTGTCGGCTGACACAACATCGAGTGGATAGGTTGTGGCGACCAAAATATGCGTCAGCAATGTATCAGGGTATAAGGCGATAGGCGCAAGTAAGCTATCAAGCTCAGCATCGCTGTAGGTGATGTCCTGTACGTTGGTCACAGGAGGTGGCGTGGTTTGTGCGCCCGCTGGAAGTGCTATACCTGTAACACCGAGTGCGAGTACTACCGCTATCGTTATGTTTTTCATACGTTCTCCTTACATTGCTATGCTTATCGATAACGTTCGAAAGCGGGCAATGTCACAAAGTCTGAATAAAATATAACGTGAAGCGTATTAACCTAAGCTGAACCAAACTGAATATAATGTCCAGCCTAGGTATTGATTTTATGGCGCGTGGTTATTTGAAAATATGCGGGTCGAAAGCGTGTCCCAATTTTTCGGTTTTCGTTTTAAGATAGTGTTTATTATCTTTAGTGAGACCGTGATCGATAGGCCTTCTTGACACCACGTCGATATCAAGTGCTTGTAAAGCAGCCATTTTCTTGGGGTTGTTGGTCATCAATTCAACATGCTTTACATTCAGCGTATCAAGCATAAGTTTACAGATATCATAGCTGCGTAAATCTGCATCGAAGCCAAGATGTTCGTTTGCCTCGACCGTGTCCATGCCACTGTCTTGTAGGTTGTAAGCTCGAATTTTGTTAAGTAGCCCTATGCCACGCCCTTCTTGACGAAGGTAAAGCAACACACCAAATCCTTTATCGACAATATTTTGCATGGCTTTTTCAAGCTGGAACCCACAGTCACA
>Ga0209652_1003939_pt1 | contig 10645 bp, 10 predicted proteins | sample SaaInl74LU_5_DNA_FD_184641 | JGI IMG/M metagenome (GOLD analysis project Ga0209652, IMG submission 184641) | Marine microbial communities from expanding oxygen minimum zones in the Saanich Inlet - ESP_74LU_5_DNA (SPAdes) (version 2) | ecosystem: Environmental > Aquatic > Marine > Intertidal zone...
CTGCCTTCCATAGAAAGATCTTCTATGGCTTGGCCACAATATTCTATTACATAACCAGTACCACCCGCTGTTCCAGTTTTTCCGATGACATTCATAGTAATATCTTTTGCAGTTACACCTGGGCGTAAAGCACCAGTTATTTCTACCTTCATATTTTTTGATTTCTTTTGAATCAATGTTTGTGTTGCCAAGACATGCTCAACTTCTGAAGTGCCAATCCCATGCGCAAGTGAACCAAAAGCGCCATGTGTAGCCGTGTGGCTATCACCACAAACAACTGTCATACCTGGAAGTGTCCAACCTTGCTCAGGCCCAACAATGTGTACAATTCCCTGCCTAACATCAGACACAGGGTAATAATGAATACCAAACTCTTTTGCATTCGCATCAAGTGCGTCTACCTGAATACGGCTTTCTTCATTATCAATACCTTTAACTCGGTCTTCAGTTGTTGGAACATTGTGATCAGGCACTGCAATAGTTTTATTAGGTGCACGAACATTTCTGCCCGCCATTCTTAAACCTTCAAAAGCTTGAGGGGATGTTACCTCGTGAACTAAGTGACGATCAATATATAAAAGACAAGTGCCATCATCAGCTTCATGGGCTACGTGTGCGTCCCAAATTTTATCATAAAGTGTTTTAGGTGCGGACATAAATGTCTCCTCCGCTAGAATATTGTGTGTTTAACTTATTAATAGAACAGCGCTTAAATATTGCCTAACAAAGACAAAAATCTGCCGTGGAACCGCCAAGGCAATCTTTTTTTATCATCTATGTTAATAATTTGATTCATATCGCTTCATTACTCCTTTGGTAAGTGATCTTCAAGCACCTGCTTTAGAATCAAAAACTTAATTCTAAATTGAAGTTTACAACAAGCAATTTGCTGGGCGAATAGTACCAACTTCTATACCCGCTGCATTTTTTAATTTTGAAAACATGCGTTTTTGAATCATTGGATTTTTTACGTCACAAAGTCCTAAACGAACCAAAAGTGCTGCAATTGCACATTCAGATCCCCTAGTTGCTCCATCCTCAATCTTTAACGCAATGCCTAAACCTTGTTTTGGTAAAATTGCAGTATAAACACCCTCAGCACCAGTTTTTAATACTACACGCCCACCAATCACACTCATTAATTCAGAGCAAGCTCGGCCTTCACCAGCAACTAATAATGGATACTTTGCCATTGCCTCAACAAGCCTTAATGATGCTGGGCCTCGTTCACCAACGCCCATTTTAGCCATGGCTGTAGCTAGACCCTTTAAACTGGTAGCATGATTTGGCGCTGAACAACCATCTATTCCATATCCTGATGAGGTTTCACCCGTCATTTCTTCAAATACAGATAAAATACTTTTTTGCACAGGATGGTTGATATCAATATATTCAGCATCTCCCTTTAAAAATTTATTTAACGTTAAAAAACCTGAATGTTTTCCAGAGCAATTATTATGAATTTGGCAAGGCTCTTTACCTAATCGTACCATTTCATTTGTTGTTTCCTTACCTAAAGGCCAATGTGTGCCACAACGTAAGTCTTTTTCAGACAAATCTAGACTAGCTAGCCATTTAGAAACTGCTTGAGTGTGTAAAGAGTCGCCTTGATGAGATGCGCAAGATAAAGCTAAGTGCTCTAAATTTAATCCATAAGCATCCGCTGCGCCTGACTCAACCAATGGTACAGCTTGTAAAATTTTGCATGCTGACCTTGGCAATATTTCTTTAGATGGGTTTCCCCAAGATTCTAAAATATCTCCACGCGAATTTACTATTACTGCATGTCCGCGATGTTGACATTCTAAAAAAGAACCGCGCCACATCTCAACTAAAACTTCAGACATTTTCACCCTAATTAATTATTTTTGTTAAATTTAGCTTAGTATATATTGAGGGCTGGAATCGAGGTTTATTTTTGCTATAACAATATCAGCAACATGTAAAAAGTTAATTTTTAAAAAGTGATTGAGAGTTTGGCCAAGCCCATGAATAAATTCATATTAGCATTATCAATAACATTAAGTATAATTTTTGGGTCTATAGCTTCTGCACAAAAACCCGTTGCATCCTTTCAGGATTGGGGTGTTTATTCTTCCGATGATCCAAAATTATGTTGGTTAGCTTCTACGGCAATGAAAGTAGAAAATACGCGCGGTGGTAAACCTGCTATGAACGTAACTCGTGGTGATATCGTACTATTCATCACCTATTTACCTGAAAAAAATATTTTCGGTGAAGTGTCTTTTGGTGGAGGTTATCCATTTAAGCCAAATCAAATGGTAAAGCTCAAAATTGGAGCTGCAGAATACGATTTAATTCCAGAAGGTGGCTTCGCATGGCCTGCAAATTCGGATATTGATACTAAGATTAGAGTATCAATGACACGTGGTTCAACTGCAATTATTAGTGCAGAAAGTACTCGTGGTACTAAAACTAAAGATACCTTTTCTCTTCGAGGTTTTACCGCTGCTTTAAAAGATGCCAAAAAGCGTTGTGGCGTTTAACTATTAACCCCTTCTTATCTTCTAAAAAAATCTCTAGAAGCACCACAAGAAGTAAGGAAGCTTTTCATGACAAGCAAAACTCCAATTACACCTGATGTAATTACAATTCCAAGACAATTGGACGATAATATATTACCAAATATTATTGGACTGCAGAGAAAAGCATTAGCAAATGCATTAAATGAGATTGGCACGCCCGCCAAACAAATAAAAATGAGAACCGCTCAAATATGGCAGTGGTTATATGTAAAAGGTGCTCAAAACTTTGAGGAAATGACTAACTTATCAAAAGATTTTCGAAATTTGCTTGTTCAAAATTTTGCAATTACTCGACCAGAAATTGTCACATGTCAAATCTCTAAAGATGGAACCCGCAAATACTTATTGCGCGTTACAGGAGGGCATGAAGTTGAAGCAGTATATATTCCGGAAAAAGATAGAGGTACACTTTGCATTTCAAGCCAAATAGGGTGCACACTCACATGCACTTTTTGTCATACTGGAACACAAAAATTAGTTAGAAACTTAACTCCAGCAGAAATAGTTGGGCAAATTTTAATCGCCCGCGATGACTTAGATGAATGGGGCAAAGATGCTGGCCAAAAGCGAAATGTATCTAATATTGTATTAATGGGTATGGGTGAGCCTCTTTACAACACAGATAACGTACGTGATGCGATGTTGATCGCTATGGATAATGAGGGAATAGCCTTATCAAGACGTAGAATTACATTGTCCACATCTGGTGTTGTACCCGAAATTATACGAACAGGTTCTGAAATTGGATGCATGTTAGCAATATCATTTCATGCAACAACTGATGAAGTTAGAGATGTACTCGTCCCTATAAATAGAAAGCATAAAATAGCTGAATTATTAGAAGCTTGTCGAAACTATCCAAAACTTTCTAATTCAGAACGAATTACTTTTGAATATGTTATGCTAAAAAATATTAATGATTCAGACGAAGATGCAAGACGCCTAGTTGATTTGATCTCTGGTATACCTGCCAAAATAAACTTAATTCCTTTTAACCCATGGCCTGGATCTGGATATGAACGATCAGATTGGAATCGTATTGAAGCTTTTGGCGATATTGTTAACAAAGCTGGATACGCAAGTCCAATTCGTCGACCTCGAGGTGAAGACATAATGGCAGCATGTGGGCAATTAAAAAGTGAAACCCAAAGAGTACGTAAATCAGCCAAGCAAATGGCCGAAGAAGTTAAAGGGCAATAATGTGAAGTTATTTAATATTTTATTGTTTATGGCTTTTATTTTTTCTGGGTGTTTCAACAGTTCGACAGTTTATAAAAGCATACCAAATTATAATGGCCCAAAAATTACTAAAATTGTTGTCAATAAATCACAAAGAAAATTATTTTTATTTCATAACGATAAAATTATAAGAAAATTTAAAGTAGGTTTAGGATTTAATCCAAAAAGTCATAAGTCGAAACAAGGTGATGGTCGAACACCAGAAGGCTTATACTTCATAGACCGTAAAAATTATAATAGTAAATATTTTTTAAGCCTCGGAATTAGTTATCCAAATACAGAAGATAAGAAATATGCAAAAAGTTTGGATATAGATCCTGGTGGAGATATTTTTATCCATGGTGGACCAAGGTATAAGGGTGAATTTGGAAAAAGAGATTGGACTGCTGGGTGTATTTCAGTTTCTGATAAAAACATGAAAGTAATTTACTCAATGGTTAAAGCAGGCACGCCAATCTTAATTAATCCATAAAGTTCAACTTCCTATTAATTGGACCCACCAAATCTTACCATTTGAATCTTGGTGCCATGCAATGCCCATTTTAGTAGCTTTTGGATCTAATATGATAGATGCAGATAAAGGTATATTCATCCATACATCTAATGTATTAAAATCATCTTCAAATGTTTCTGAAACATTTTCACCAATAAATTGTCCACTATATCCATAATTTTCTAATCTATCCAAAGGGGATGAACCATCTGACCCAAAATGCCATGGTCTATTTTGTGCTGACATGTCAGATGCGTGTGATTTAGCTGCGCGGATTAAAGAAGCATCTAGGCTCAAATTTGACAAACCACGCGCTTGTCGCACTGCATTGACTGAATCTAAATGCCTATATTGAACTTTATCTGCACCAATACGTCCCATTTGAATAATAACAGTTCCATCACCAGGCCTATTCTTTACTGAAGGTGTTTCACACGCAGTTAAAGTTATAAGCAATGCAGTAGTGGCTAATACTTTCCACATATATTTTCTCCAGTCATATTTAATAAAATTATTTGCTATTAATTCAAATCTTATCTTTATTTATCATCAGCATTTTTACCTAAATTTAAATTTGATAACATCAAATTTTTCATCTATTAGTAAATAAATATTATGATAATAGTATACTGGAAATAATGTAATGTCGAAATATTTTACACGCAGAGCGTTTACTGCAACTGCTATGAGCTCTTTAGCTGTTGGTTCAAGATCCATTGCGCAAGAAGGCTGGAATCCAGATTTAAACAATCCAGCGTTAGGTTTTGATACACGCCAAGATCAAAGTTCTCGGCTTTCTGGTGAGGCAAATTCTGTGAGACGAAATGCTTCAGCGTTCAGGGGACGCAGCAACTGGAAAAATTACTTTTCAAATACAAAGAATGGTGTAATTTTAGTTGATACACAAAGTAGAGCTTTACATTTTTGGTCTGAAAAACAAGATATTTATAAACTTTATCCTGTTGCTGTACCATCTTCTGATGATCTAACTCGGCTTGGAAGAACGTCAATTACAGGGAAGCGTGTAGGACCAGATTGGAGACCTACACCTTCAATGTTAAAAAGCAATCCAGATTGGCCATCTTACATTGGCCCTGGACCAGGTAATCCATTGGGATCTCATGCTTTGTATTTGTCATGGACATATTATAGAATTCACGGAACACATGATAATCGTAAAATTGGTCGCAGATCTTCAAACGGATGTATTGGATTGTATAATGCGCAAATTGCAGAGCTATTTGACCTAACAAAAGTAGGCACTCAAGTTTTATTTATTTAAAATTTTATAAAAGAGATTGAAGCCCTGTCTTATAATCTGGGAACTTTAATTCTATACCTAGTTCTTCTTTAATGAGATCATTTCTTACTCTTTTATTTTCAGCATAAAAACTACGTGCCATAGGTGTCATATCTGCTTCATTGTAATCTTCAGCAAGAGGGATTGGCATACCTAATAATTCAGCAGCATAAGCAATTACATCTTCTGGTGGAGCTGGAATGTCATCACATACATTATAAATAGCTCCTTGCCTTGGATATTTTATAGAAGCCAATAGCACTTGAGCAATATCATCAACGTGAATTCTACTAAATAATTGCCCTTTTTTAATAATACGTCGAGCAGTACCATTTCGAACTTTGGAAAAGGGCCCGCGACCGGGTCCATATATACCAGCCAATCTAAATATATGTAAGTTTACGTTTAATTTAGACCAAGCAAATTCAGCCTCTTCCCTTAATTGTCCTCTTGTTGTGGTTGGCTTTAGTGGTGAATTTTCATCAACCCAACCCCCATTATGATTTCCATAAACACCCGTTGTTGAAAGATACCCAACCCAATCAAAAGTATTTTTTGAAAATACCTCATTATATTGATCAAGCACAGGGTCGCCTTGACTATTAGGTGAGACAGATGTGAGTATATGTGTGGCTTTTTGAATATATGGCGTAAGATTAGTACCAGGCCAAATTATTGAATTTACACCATCATTATTCAATTTTTTAGCTTTTTCTACACTACGAGTAGTTCCGTAAACAGTCCAACCATCTTTAATTAAATGCGCACCCAATACAGAAGCTGAAAATCCATGGCCTATACTTAACAAAACTTTACCCATTTGTAGATCCTTTGAGTTTTGCAATTGCCCAATCAGCTGCATCTTTGACAACAGGATCTAAATCAAGTTGTAATTTTTTGGCGCTATCTATTAATTCCACATTACCAGAATTGCCAATTGCATATAGTACATTTCTAACAAAACGGTTCCTACCAATTCTTTTAATTGGGCTTTTTGAAAATAATTTTCGAAATGAATTATCATCTAAAGTAACTAATTCTGATAATTTGGGCGCTTTTAATTCTGTTCTCGCATGATATCCAATTTCATTCGCTTCTTTGGCAAATTTATTCCACGGGCACACTGCTAGACAATCATCACAACCATAAATCCGATTTCCCAGCTGGTCTCTTAAACTTAATTCTACAGGACCTGCATGTTCAATTGTTAAATATGATATGCACTTTCTAGCATCTAATTCATATGGCGCTGGAAATGCAGACGTTGGGCATATATCTAAACATGCACTACAAGAGCCACAATGATCTTCTTCACCAGTATCTTTTGGTAATTCCAAAGTTGTAAAAATTGCACCCAAAAAAAACCAACTGCCTAGATCACGTGAAACTAAATTAGTATGTTTACCTTGCCATCCCAAGCCCGCAGCAGCACCTAGTGGTTTTTCCATAACTGGAGCTGTATCAACAAAAACTTTAATTTGGGTACTATTCTCTTGCTGAATCAACCACCGACCAAGTTTTTTAAGCTTTTTTTTAACTACTTCATGATAATCTTTATTTTGAGCATATACTGATATTGCACCGCGATTTCTATGAGCTAAAATATGCAATGGGTCGTGATTTGGTGAATAGTTATCTGCTAACATTATAATAGATTTAGCATCGGGCCAAAGGGAAGCAGGATTACCTCTCCATTCAATTCGCTCCGCCATCCAGTTCATACTGCCATGGTGGTTTTTTTTTAAAAAACTATCTAATTTAGAGGCTGCACTTGGGATATCTGAAGGTGCACATATGCGCACCATAGAGAACCCAATCTCGTGAGATTGCTCCAATAATAAATTTTTTAAGTTTTCATTCAAAAATCAAGATCCGAATAATGTTGCGGTTGAGGGAAGCCAGAAATTTGGTCCGCCAATAAACTTCTAAATGCAGGTCTGCATTTTATTTTTGCATACCAATCTTTAACAGCTGAAGATCTATTCCAATCAACATCAGAAATATAATCTATACATGAAATTTGTGCTGCTGCTGAAAAATCTGCCATACTCATTGTATTCCCAGCAAGCCAACGTCTATTATCTAATAAATCAGAAATATAATCTAAGTGAAATTTAATTCGTTTTGCACCTTCTTTGACATTTTTACTGTCTGGGTAACCAGTTCCTTTAATTTTTTTCATTATACGTTCACCCAATAAATTCAAGGTTACCTCCTTATAGAATGAATCATCAAACCAATTAACAATCCTTCTCACTTCGGCTCTTTCTTCAACATTATTTGGCATTAATGGATAGTCTGGATATTTTTCCTCAAGATATTCACAAATAGAATTACTTTCACAAAATGTATAATTGTTTATTCTTAAGATAGGTACACGCCCAGCAGGGTTTAATCTTAAAAATTCTGAGCTTGGCTCCCAGTACCGCTCTTCTATTAATTCTACTTCAATTTTTTTTTCTGCAAGAACTAAACGAACTTTTCGTGAGAAAGGTGATAAAGGGTAATGGTATAAACGATGCATCATTATATTCACTTTTAAATAATTAAATACTTAGTGCCAAGAATAAATTAAAACTGCAACCGCCTTAAAAGCAAGATGCTCTTCCATCCTTCAAAATAGTTTCTGCACCAGACATAATTCCCTTAGTTTTTTTACGAACAAAATTACTTGGCTTGCTTGCTGATCTATTCTTAGGGTTAGGCAAAATCGCCATGAGTCTTGCAGCCTGTAATGAAGTAATATTCTTAATATCAATCTTAAAATAATTTTGTGCGGCCGCACTTACACCAAAAACACCTTCGTCAAATTCTGCTACATTGAGATAAACTTCTAAAATACGTTTTTTACTCCATATCAATTCAATTAAAACTGTAAACCCAACCTCTAAACCTTTTCTTAAATAATTACGTCCATGCCAAAGAAAAACATTTTTTGCTACCTGCTGGCTAATAGTAGAAGCACCCCTATTTGCACCAGATCTAATAACTGCAAAAATTGCATCAATATCGAACCCATGATGAGTGCAAAAATTTGCGTCTTCTGCTGCAACAGCTGAGCGAGAAACCACTTTTGGAAGTTTCTCAATATCAACCCATTCTTGTTCAATTTTGCCAAGACGCTTAATTTCACTATTTATATAAAAACTTTTACTTGGGTTATAAAAATTAAAAATAATTACAAAGCATATAGGCAACACTAATATAACACCAAAAAGGCTCCATATATGCTTCAATGAAAACTGATATATTTGAAAGATAGTTACTTTAATCAAAATTCTTACTTTCATTTACTTAATGATTACAACATTAAGTAAATGAAAGCTAATTCCAAAAAAATTGATGTGTATCTAAAATTCTATGCTAATTTTTTATCGTTTTCATGAGTTAATGGAAATGGAATATGATTTAACATTTCTTTTGGGCAAATTTGCACAAAATTATCTAACTCTTCGTCCCATCTATTTAGTATTCGCGCTGCTTTTGGGCTTTTAGTCTCCATTAAGTGCTCTTCTATTAATGATTTTAGCTGCTCTTCCCAATGTGACACACTTACAGGAAGCGTTACAATACTTTCCATATTTGCTCGAGCTTTAAACTGTCCCTTAGGATCATACACATAAGCCATTCCTCCTGTCATACCTGCACCAAAGTTTGCACCAGTTTCACCAAGTATTACAGTAATGCCACCTGTCATATATTCACAACCATTTGAACCACAACCCTCAACTACAACTGAAGCGCCTGAGTTACGTACACAAAACCTCTCACCAGCACGACCATTAGCAAATAATTTGCCTGCAGTAGCTCCATATAAAACAGTATTCCCAATAATAGTATTATCTGATGGAATAAGTGGACTTGCTAATGGTGGTCGAACAACAATTTTACCACCTGAAAGCCCTTTTCCTACATAATCATTTGCATCACCAGATACCTCTAGTTTCAATCCAGGCGCTGCAAAAGCACCCAAAGACTGCCCAGCTGATCCGGTTAATCTTATAGTCAGATGATCTTCTAATAAATCATTCCTCATACCAAATTTCTTTACAATTTTTGATGAAACGCGTGTTCCAATTGTTCGAGCAGTATTTTGAACTGCATATGATAATTGCATTTTTTCACCATGTTTAAAAAATGGTTCTGCATCCTTTAAAATAGCCGCATCTAATGTATCGGGTACAGATTGCCTTGGCCTATCACGATCAAGTTTAATATCTGAAGCTCCATCGACGGTTACAAGCATTGGATTCAAATCTAAATCATCCAAATAATCATTACCACGGCTTACTTGGGCCAACATATCTGCTCGACCTATAGCTTCATCCAAGGATCTCAAACCAAGGCTTGCAAGTACTTCTCTGACTTCCTGTGCATAAAATGTAATTAGGTTTACTACTTTATCTGCAGTTCCTGTAAATTTCTTTCGCAATTCCTCATCTTGAACACATACACCAACAGGACATGTATTAGACTGACATTGACGGACCATTATACAGCCCATTGCTATTAGGGCAGCAGTGCCAATACCATATTCTTCAGCGCCTAACATTGCTGCCATTACAATATCACGCCCTGTACGTAACCCACCATCCGTACGTAGTGTCACACGATCTCGCAAATTATTCATTGCTAATACTTGGTGTGCTTCAGATAAGCCCATCTCCCATGGTAATCCTGCGTATTTAATAGAAGTTGCAGGAGAAGCACCGGTACCGCCATTGTGACCAGAGATTAATATTACATCTGCCATTGCTTTTGCAACACCTGCTGCAATTGTACCAACTCCAGAAGATGCTACTAACTTTACAGTTACTTTTGCTTTAGGGTTAATTTGTTTTAGGTCATAAATAAGTTGAGCTAAATCTTCAATTGAGTAAATATCATGGTGGGGTGGAGGTGAGATTAATGTCACTCCCTTTGTTGAATGCCTCAAGCGAGCAATTAATTCAGTTACCTTTATGCCTGGTAACTGACCCCCTTCACCAGGTTTAGCACCTTGCGCAACTTTTATTTCTAATTCTTCACATTGATTTAAATACTCTGCAGTTACACCAAAACGACCAG
>Ga0209652_1003940_pt1 | contig 10642 bp, 7 predicted proteins | sample SaaInl74LU_5_DNA_FD_184641 | JGI IMG/M metagenome (GOLD analysis project Ga0209652, IMG submission 184641) | Marine microbial communities from expanding oxygen minimum zones in the Saanich Inlet - ESP_74LU_5_DNA (SPAdes) (version 2) | ecosystem: Environmental > Aquatic > Marine > Intertidal zone ...
GCGTGGCGCACTGTCTCTCGCGCGCGCGCCATCCTCCCGCGGTCCTCCCCGCGGTCGCGAACCCCGCAAAGCTCTTGAGAAGAACGTCCAGCCCCGCGCCGCCAGCCATGTCCCCGATGACGGCCCTCGGCGTCGCGATGCCGCGCGCACCCGCGATGCGCCGCTCCCAGCCATCTCGCCGACTCGTCCGCGTCTCGACGCGCGCGGTGTCCACCGGCACGAGCGTCGACACGCGCACGGCGACGCGCACCAACCCGAAGGTGGTGATTTCGCAGACCAAGCGGGGCGAGATCCGGTACTCGTTCGGTGCCCCCCCCGAGCCCCGATACGGCCGCGCGGTCCCGGAGGCGCCCGCGCAGGACGACTCGGGCGAGGAGATGCGCCGGTACGCGGTGCTTGACTGCGACGGCGGCATGGCCGCCACCGGCCTCGTCCTGACGCAGGGCCCGGATGACCTGCTCATGGTGGCGCGCGTTTACCCCGGCGGGACCGCCGAGGGCATGCTCATCCCCGGGGACATCATCCTGGCGTGCTCGGTGGTGGTGAACGTGGAGGACGACGAGGGCGAATTCGTTCCGGAGTTTAGGTGGCACGACGCCGTCGAGAGCGCCGCCGAGCACACGCTGGGCATTTTGATGACCCACGACGGAGAGCTGCGCCTGCGCGTCTGCCGCAACTACCAGCCCAAGATGGAGCGCGCCGTGCGCGCGGCGTGGAGCGAGCTCGTGCCCACGACGGTCGCGCGCAACGTGCGCGAGACGTGGTCGCGGCTGCTGTACCGGCGGAAGCCGACCAAGGCGCCGTCCGAGACGAAACCAGACGTGAGCATCGGCGGTGTCTGGAAGAACCTCTTCACCGTGGGATCCGGGCGGGACGTGCGCGGCGACGCGCGGCGGTGCTGGGCGGAGGTGCTGGACGCCGACGCGTCCGCTGCCGTGAAGGCTGTCGAGGAGGAACCGAAGCAGGCGCCCGAGCGGGAGGTGGTGTGCGTGCTCGCCGAGGCGGAGGTTGAGGAGGACGTCGAGGAGAAAAACGTCGTCGTCGAGGACGAGGACGTCGAGGACGAGGTGGTCGTCGCCGAGGTGAAAGCCGAGACGAACGCGGACGTGGAGGAGGACGAAGTTCAGGAGGAGGACGAAGTTCAGGAAGAGGACGACGTTCAGGAAGAGGCGGAAGACTTGAAGACCTGGGAAGAGCTGGAGGTGACCCTGGATTGCACCGCCGGCGTGAACATGACGGGTTTGCAATTCGCGCAGCGCGAGGACGGCTTGCTCCGCGTCTCGGTGTGCAAGCCGGGGGGCACCGCCTCGAAGAAGGTGAAGCTGAACGACGTGCTTCTCGCGACCACGTACGTGGTGATGGTCCCCGACCCCACCGGCGAGCGCAGGGCGGGCATTCCCGAGCTGGAGTGGATGGACGCCGTGCACGAGGGGCACTCCTTCAACACGCTGCAGGAAGCCATGCTGACGCACAGCCAGGAGATGAAGCTCCGACTGGCTCGCGGGGACGTGCCTTTGGGGGCGCTCGCCGCGAAACAGACGACGGCGCCGGAGACGCCTCCGCGGGAGAGCCCCGAGGCGGAGGCGGAGCGCCGGTACCGGGAGGCGGAGAACGCGCGCGAAATGGCAAGGAAGTCCATGCGCGCCGCGGCCTCCGCGGGGGCGGAGGTCCCCGACGATATCAAGGCGTGGGCGGCGAAGATCGCCGCCGAAGCGCGCGCGACGCGCGGCGCGTGACCTTTTTTTTCTGTGATTTCTTTTGCTTTTTCCGCGCGCGACGAGAAGAACATCTGTTTTTTCCGGTTTGAAATACACATCGAGACGCTTACCGACGTACCGATTCGCGCGTCCCGCCCTACGCGCCTTGTCCCTGCTCGTCCGCGCTCGCGACCACCATGTGCGGCTGCGAGAGGGACCGGAAAGGCGTCCTCGCGCCGCCCTCCGCTTTTTCAAACTGCGCCAGCATTTTCTTCGCGAACGAGCTCCGCGCGGGCGACGTCCACCCCGGCCGATGCGGCGCCGGCGGCCGTTCCCGCGCGCCACCCGGTGTGGCGCCCTCCACACGCACGGCCCGACCGCGAAGGTAAATAACCCCGTCGCCTTTCGAGGGCCCGGGACCGCCGATGGGAACCGGTAAGGCCATCGAAGGCACATCGCTCTTACTCCTACCGTGCGTCTTCGAGGGCGAACCCGGAGACGTCTCCGGTCGGGACGCGTCTTCCAACGCCTCCGCGTTTCCCGCCGGTTTCCTAAAGGGCGAGCCCTGCGGCGTCTCCGGCGGGGCGGCGAGGGGCGTGCCGAAGGCGTCGTCCTCGGTTTCCTCCTCCTCGCCAGCAGCCTCCGCGCGGAGCTGCGCCTCCATGCCGCTGTGCAGAGCGTTTATGTCCGCGCGCATCAGCGCGTTTTCGTCGCGTAGCTCGGCGAGCTCGCGCATCGCCTTGGCGTGTCTCTCCTCGAGCTCCGTCTGCTTCGCCTGCTCCGCCTCGACGCGCTCAGCCTCGAAGCGCCAACGCTCCGCGTCCGCCGCGGCGCGCTCGCCCTCGGACTGGAACCCCAGGAGCATCTCCTCCGCGATGTTCGCGCGGCGCGTCGCGCCGGCGAGCTCCGTCTGCAGGCGCGACATCTTCTGGACGAGGTGCATCGCCTCCACGGCGCTCTGCTCTTCAATCGCGCGCATGCGCTCGAGCTCCTCCTCGAGCTGCGCCGCGGACGCCTCGTGCGCCGCGCACTCCGCGAGTAAATCCACCTCCCGCTGTTTCATCTCCGTCTGAGACTTCCTCGCCTCACTCTGCGCCGCCTTCACCGTCTCGTGGTGCGTCCCCAGCTCGCGTTCCAGCTCGCGGACGCGCAGGCGCAGAAACTCATTCTCTTTGGCCTGTTCGCGCGCGTTTCTCGCCACCGCCAGGACCTCGCGCGTGCGCGCGGCGCGTCCCCGGATCCCGGGGCTCCACGCGGGGATGGTGCGGCCGTAGTGCGTCGTCGTGCGCTGCGGGGAGGTCCCCGCGCGCTCGTCGTCCGACGACTCGCTCCCTGAAACGGCGTCGCTCGGGCCCCCCGATCCGGCGCGCGGTCGCATCGCGGGACTGGTGACCCAAGGGAGCTTCATCCCCGAGGTGTCGTCCTCGTCGGAGTCGGACGTGTCGCCGAAGTCATCCTCCCTGCGCGTGGCGGCGGCCGGGGGATGACGGGTCAGGGTCGGGACGCGCGCGACGCGAGGCGCGCAACGGTTTTCCGTGTCGGGACGAGATCCGGAGGTGACGAAAACGGCGCAGGGCGACCGCGAGCCGGGAGAACGCCCCGCGGGGTAAACGGGCGGGGAAACGGGACCGCGCGTGAACGTACGAGTGAGCTGGCATGGCCGCCCCGGCCGTCGCGCGGCGACGTGTGGCGTGCAGGCACGCGCGCGGGAGACACGACGAAGCGTGCCAGCGAGGATGGCGAAACGACGAAAGTGGCGCGAGACTCCGAATCCTGAGATTCCGTTCCAACGGCTGTTCTCGAACTGTCGCACGGACGTTATGATAAACGTGAATGACATCGTCTTCGCCGGCGCGCGCGCCGGACGCGTCTCGCTCCTCCCATCGCCCATCACCACCCGTCACGGAAGACTCCGCGCGCGTTCGCCTCACCGCGCCGGCGACCGCACCCTTTCCCGCGACCGCGACCGCGACCGACCGCGCGCGCCGCGCGCCGCGACGAGCAACGCGCCGTCTCCGTCTCTCTTCGCTCCGCGCCGCCCGTCGCCGTCGAAAACGCCGCCGTCGCGGACCTCGCGCTCGCGTTTCAAATCGCCCTTATGGCCGACTCGCCCCCCCCCCTTGTTGCCCTCGCGCCGGATGGGGTCACCCCACTTGTCCACCGGGACGCGCCCGCTCGCGCCGCCGCGACCGCCGTTTCGAACCGCCGAGTTATGTGGGTTCGAGTCACGTGGTCGGCGGTCGCGACTACCGTCGCGGCTTCTTCGCGAAACATTTAATTCGCCTTCGTCTCTCCGCCGCGCGATACCTCCTCGCGCGTCGTCCGCGGCTCGAGGCGACCGCTTTTTGGGCGGCGAAGGCGACACATACGCGGCGCGAGGGGGATGATTTCTCTCCTTCGCGGTTTCAAACGCCGCACCAACGGGCGGCGGCGGGTTGGCGCCGGGCGCGGGCGGCGGCGGGTTCGCCGCGGTCGCCGCCGCCGTCGGCGGCGGCGAGCGTATCTCCGTTTCCGGCTTCGCGGCGTTCGGTTTTTTGGTCGGCCACCGGTTCACCCTGGACTTGGCGAAGTCCAGCGAGGGCTTGAACGGCGCCGGCGCGAGGTCAGGACCTCCGGAGGGCGTTTCGCGCCGCGTCGCGTCCGACGCCTTTGCCGAGCCGGCGACGCCGCCCGAGTCTCGTTCGCGTACCGCGTCGTCGTCGTCGTCGGCTTCGGACAGGACGTACTCCTCCTCCTTCTCGGCGTCTTTCTCCTCCGCCTGCACGGAGGTCTCGCGCGAGGAGCCCCCTCGCGCGGGCTCTCGCGAGTCCGTCCCGCCTTCCCGCCGGTGCGCCTCGACGAGCGCAGCCGCGACGTCCAGGACGGATGCCGAGAAGCACGCGCGCCTTCGCCAGCGTTTCAGCACCCGGCGCACGCCCGAGACGTGCTCGGGCGGGCACTCGAGCGCCGCCGCGACGCACGCGCGCACTTCCGGCGCGAACCGGCCGGCGTACAGCTTCGCGGTCTCGGCGTCAGCCTGGTGCGTGACCAGCGCGTTGATCACGTACAGCACCGCCACCCTGTGCCTCGGCTTGCGCGCCTGAATCTGCTTCGTCAAGATGGCCACCGCGTGCTTGTAGAACGAGCGCGCGTCCTCGAAGGCGAGCGCCTCGAGCTCCGCCAGCTTCGGCCGGGAGGCGACGCGCATGCTCTTCAGCACCTCCAAGAAACGAGGCTGCGCGGGCCAGTCCTTCGGCATGGTGCCCGCGGGGACGTGCGGGGCGCCGACCGCTGTGAATCATTGCGATTTTCGAGGATGGCACGTCTTGAACTGGAGCGTGGAGCATGTCTGACTAAATACTCATACTGGTAGGCTTGTTTTCGCGTGCACAGCATCCCAACCACGACGCGAACAACGTCGGTGCTTCCACCGCCGACAGTCCCGCCGACGCGCGAGATGGGGTCTCGGAGGCGGGATGCCGGGGCTTCGTGCTCCGATGGCGACCGGAATCAGCGACGCCGTGTCGACGCCGATGCCCCACGCGCGATTGTGGAGTACGCGGGGTGGACGCCGCCCTCGAGCGGCGCCCCCCACGCGGTGGACCGCGCGCCCGCCGCGGAGACGTCGCCCCGGCGGTTGTACGAGGAGTACATCTCGAAGCGGCGTCCCGTGGTCCTGACCGGCGGGCTCGCGAACACGCCGTGGGCGCGCGCGGGCGAGACGTGGACGGACGCGTTCCTGCTCGCGCACCCCGAGGGGGAGACGCGCGTGCGCGTGGAGACGAGGGCGGGGACGGACGAGTCGTTCGGGGTTGGGACGTACGAGACGATGCGTTTCCGGGATTTCGTCGCGCGCTTCGCGAAGGGGGACGAGACCGTGTACCTGACCGCCTCGCCCGCGTCCGTGGACGCGCACGGGCGCCCCGAGGTGGCGTCCGCGCCCGCCTCGTTCCTGGTGGGCGAGGACCGACCGGCGCGCGTGCCGTTCCGCCCCGAGCTCGCGGGGAACCTGGTCCCGGCGAACGTCAACCTGTGGCTGGGCGCCGCGGGGAGCGAGGACGGACCTCGCACGGCGTCCAGCGGCTTGCACCACGACCACCACGACAACCTGTACGTGCTGCTTCGCGGCGAGAAGCGGTTCGAGTTGTACGCACCCGACGCGGTCGAGGCGATGTACCCGACGGGCGCGGTGCGCAGAGTGCACGCGAACGGGCGGATCGACTACGAGGAAACCGGCGACCTGGCCGAGGACGGCGACGACGGGTCTCTGCGGCGCCGCGTCGCGTCGCACGCCGTGCGTCTCGCGGAGGCCGAGGTGGAGCGCGCGCAGGCCGAGGTGGACGCCGAGGCGCCGGGCGCGGAGGCGCGGCTGGAACGCGCCGAGGCAGCGCTGGACGCGGCGATGGACGCGACGATGGGCGACGGCGGCGACGACGACGACGACGGGGACGACGCCTTCGAGCCGGCGGGCCGCGACGACTTCGACGACGTCCAAGACTCGGACCTCGACGCGTCGGACGCGTCGGACGCGTCGGACGCGTCGGCGGAACGAGCCGGCGACGACTTCGGCGGCTCTGACGGTCGTCGCGGAGACCAAAAACGAGCTCCTCGAGACGGTGACGGAGACGAGGCGGACGGACGCCAGATGGACCCTCCGAGCTTTTCGCGCGCGTCGCGCGATTTAAAACAAAATCGCGCGCTGAGCGAAGAAGACTTCCACGCGCGTTTCCCGTTGTTCCGCGCCGCGTTTGAGACGCGGCGGATGGAGACCACCGTGTTTGCCGGCGAGATCCTGTACCTGCCCGCCGGGTGGTTCCACGAGGTGCGCTCGGGCAACGCGCGTGACATGAACCACGCCGCGCTCAACTACTGGTTCCACCCGCCGGCGTTTGGCGCGCCGTTCGACGCTCCGTACGGGTCGACGCAGAGGCAAAACCTGTGGGAAAGAGACTGGGCGGCGTGGGAAGAAATGCGGAAACGCGGACGCGATCGCGCCGAGTGACGCGTGTAGCTCGGATCCCGGGAGGGAGCCGGGACGGGCGCCCGCGACGGGCCCGTCGCGGGCGCGTTTCGATCGCGGTTCGGAAGCGAAAGCGCGCGTAACTACACGCGGGTGGTTTTTTTTATAGATTTCGTCGCGCGAGGATACATCTCCCCGCGCGAGCGTTTCGGCCATTACAACCTTGTCTCCGCGCGTCGACGACGCCGCGAACCCCCACCAGTGACTCGTGTAAGATTCGCTTACTTCATCTTGGCAACCTTCGCGTCCTCCTCCTCCTTCTTCGCAGCCTCCTCCGCCTTCTTGATGCGGGGGCCAACCTGCCACACGTTCATGCGCTCGGTGCGGAGCTTCTGGTACGCCTTGAAACCCTTCATCTCCTCCGTCACCGTCACCATCTCGAGGGGCTTCGCCTCCTTCACGATGGGCATGAGCTTGCCCTTGAGCTGCGCCGCGAGCGAGAGCTCGCCCGCCTCGGAGTCGCCGTGCTTGGGCTTGGCGGTGCGGCGGGGGAACAGGATCAGGGACGCCTTGTACGCCTTGAGGCGCTTCGAGTTGAGCGCGAGGCTCTCCTCGGAGCGGTTGCGCCGGCGGTGGTCCACGGCGATGCCGATGGTGGGCGCCATCTTCTTGGAGATGCCCGCCGCCTTCAGCTCCTCCAGGGTGAAGCCGCGGCCGAGGCGCGTCTTGAAGTTGTAGCGCTGCGTGGGGGGGTGCACCACGGGGCGGAGCGCGCCCGCGGTGGGGCGGGGGAAGATGGCGGCAGCCTTCTTCTCGCGCGCGATGCTGCGACGGAAGGCGAGGAGGGGGAGGTGGGTCAGCGATGGATTCGCGGGTACGCGGGAGGGAGCGCCGCGCCGGTGAACGCCTCGCGCGCGCGACGCGCGCGCGCGCGCGCGCCCTCCGCCCTCGGAGATGATGGGTCCCGATGAAAAACACGGAAAACCCTAAAAGGCGGAAAACCTTCGCGACGCGCGGTGGCGGGGGCGCCGAGCGCGCGGTGACGCGGGAGAGACCCTCGGGACGCGTCACGATCGTTCGCAGCGAGCGCTACTCGGATCAACGGCGCGTCGCGTGGCCTTCGCCGGGCGTCGCCTCGCGCTCGGAGCCGCCGCCGTCCGGGGCGAAACAGCGCGCGGGATCGGCGATTTTCCGGTGTGCGACTCACCGTCGGCTTTTCTTACGGCCGGCCTGGTTGAACCAGGTGCGCACGCGGCAGGAGCCGGCGATACCTTGCCAGTCCTTCTTGAAGTGCGCATTGGCGATGACGTTGTTGTGAGCCGGCATCTTGGCTGTGCCTTACGTACGTCCACGCGCGGCAAAAAAAGGGAGAGCCGGCCGGCGAGGCGACGGCTTTGATGATGGACTCGCGGAGAAACAAGCCCTTGCGCTCGGGCTCGCCGAAAAAAAGTATTCGTCCTCGCTGGATCAGAGCGTATGGACAAGCAGTCACACGATTTCTGCAAATTCGAACCTCTGACTGATTCCCATACGATCGATCGATAACCTTTTTCGGACATGAACAGCAGGACGCTGCGAACTGCGCGACAGCCGACAGCGACGAGGAGTTTGATTTCAGTGCACGTCGCGCGGAGCATGAGCTCGCCCGCGTCGCCCTCGACCGACGTCGGACGGAAGGTGGTGCACCGCAAGGAGATCGACTACACCAACCTTTGGCCTATTTTCCTCGCCCCCGTGATCCCCGCCGCCGGGATATTGCTCAGGTGCGGCTGTGGGCGGCTCGCGAAACGCTCGCACAGCTGTGCCCGGATCTCGGCCACGCTCGTGACTGACGCCCTCCTCACCCGACCCCCGACCCCCCCGTAGGCCGTATCCGCGGTACAGGTGGCCGGTCATCGGCACGATCGGCGGCGCGATTCTGTTCGGCGCGCACGGCATGGTCATCGGCTCCGGGGTGAGCACCAAGTGAAGCGCCGATGGTGACGACGAGCGGAGACGACGCGACGACGCTGGACGGGGCGCTTCGCGCGCTCCTCGGTCCGGACGCGCGCTTCAGGCCTGGCCAGCGCGAGGCGCTCGAGGCGACGCTGGACGGCAAAGACTGCCTCGCTATGCTCCCCACCGGCGCGGGGAAGAGTCTGCTGTACATGCTCCCCGCGGCGATGCGCGCGGCGCGGGACGAGCCCGGGCTCACCGTCGTCGTCTCGCCGCTCCTCAGCCTTCTCCGCGACCAGCTCCGCCGATGCGACGAGCTCGGCGTCGACGCCGACGCCTGGCACTCCGCCGCGGACCCGGCTTCGCTGGAACGCATCGCGCGCGATCTGAACACGCCGCGCGACGAAAAAGGACCGGGCCTGCGTCTGCTGTTCGTCACGCCCGAGGCGTTCGCCGGCGCCGCGCGACTTGGCGACGCGCTGAAAAAACGCGCCGACGACGGGTCGCTCGTCTCCGTCGCCGTCGACGAGGCGCACTGCGTGTCGCAGTGGGGACACGATTTCAGGCCGGCGTACCTGGCGCTCTCCGAGACGCGCTCGACGCTCATGCCGGACGTTCCCATCGCGGCGCTCACCGCGACCGCCACGCCCGACGTGGAGCGCTCCGTCGTCGACGCGCTCGGGCTGAAATCACCCGTCGTCGTGCGACGCCCGGTGAACCGCCCGAACCTTCAGTACGAGGTTTTTCGCCGCGAGGCGCTCGTGACGGAGGCGGGCGCGGCGAGCGAGTCCGCCGCGGTGACGCACCTTCTCGAGTTCGCGGCGAACGCGGTCGAGCGTCCCGGGACGAGCGTCCCGGGCGGCGAGGACGGCGGACCGGCGGGCATCGTGTTCGCGCGCACGCGGGACGAGTGCGACCGCGTGGCGGGCCTGCTGGTCGACGCCGGCATGGACGCGGTGTCGTACCACGCGGGCAAGTCGCGCGAGGCCCTCGCGCGCGCGCAGCGCGACTGGTCCGCGGGCGACCTGCACGCCGTCGTCGCCACCGTCGCGTTCGGCATGGGCGTCGACAAACCCAACGTGCGCTGGGTCGCGCACTGGGGGCCGCCCGCCACGCTCGAGGGCCTGTACCAGGAGTCGGGGCGCGCGGGCCGGGACGGGGACATCGCGCGGTGCGCGCTGTACGTGGGCGCGGCCGAGCTCGAGGCGCTCAGGAGGCTGGGCTCGGGCGCGGCGGCGGGCGCCGCGTGCGTCGAGGCGTACGCGCTGAACGACCGTAAGTGCCGCCGCGCCGCGCTCGCGAAACACTTCGGCGAGCGCGGCGCGAAACCGTGCGGCGCCGGCGACGCGGCGTGCGACGTGTGCGCCGACCCCGCACGCGTGCGTCGCGAGGCGCGCCTCGCGGACAGGAAGCAGGCGGACCGCGAGGCGCGCGCGTACGACGCGCTGGAGCGCCGCATGGACGAGGCGCGCGCGAAAGCCGAGGCGCGCGCGAGAGTTGACGCCGGCGCGGGCGAGGGCGGGAAAGAAAACGAACCGAACGCGACGGCGTCGGCGGCGGCGGCGTCGGCGCGAGCGGCGTCGCGTCTGGCCGCCGTTCAGGGTGGCGGTCCGGGGCGCGCGACCGCGTCGGTGCCGGCGAAGCGCAAGCTCGTGCCCCGGTTCGCGTACCCGGTCAGGAAATCGTAGCTGGCGACGGGAAGACGCGGGAAGAACGCGCGGGCGGGAACGAACGCGAGACGCGACCCTAGCGCGGGAAGACGCGCCATCTCGATTCCTGAGGGAGCGATGAGACGCGCCAGCGGCGGCGTAGACGCCGCAAGGGGCAGCGCACGTGGCAGCCGCCATGAGATAATGGCCTCAGAGAAATTCTGAAGGGGCTCGAAAACAAAAAAAAGCCACGCAGCTTGCCAGAAGCATTTTTTTCTCGACACGTCGCCGCTGATGTTATCACTAATGCTTTATGTCTTCCTACCTAGCTAGCTACAGCGTCCTAATGCCGTCGCCGACCACCTGGAAGGCACAGCTAGATCCCGTTCCCGGGCCGTATATCACCTCCGCCGTGCACCCCG
>Ga0209652_1003941_pt1 | contig 10641 bp, 7 predicted proteins | sample SaaInl74LU_5_DNA_FD_184641 | JGI IMG/M metagenome (GOLD analysis project Ga0209652, IMG submission 184641) | Marine microbial communities from expanding oxygen minimum zones in the Saanich Inlet - ESP_74LU_5_DNA (SPAdes) (version 2) | ecosystem: Environmental > Aquatic > Marine > Intertidal zone ...
ACACATATGTCCATCATCAATCACTATGGATATGAACAGGGGTTAATATATATTAACCCCCTGGCCTGACCAGGAGAGGGTTCTTACCTGAACACTCTTCTCTACCAATAGGGTTAAATGAAGTTGAAGTTTATTTTGAAGTTGAGAAGATCGTGAAATTTATTAATCATTCATTCTGACGCATGCGCAGCGAACCCAAATTTGGCGTGAGGCCTTTGAAATATCAATGCAAGAGAATATTTTCGAACTCGCTTGAAAACTTGAGGCCTCGGGTCTTGAAGCCTGGGTTCGCATCAATTGCAAAAGATTTCAGGCCACGCACGTCACGGAAGGCGAACGAACGTCGCGTCGAGAACGGTTCGCCCTGAACATAATAATACTGAACACATTTTCGGCTGACCAATCCCACATGTCCCACCCTCCGATCGGCGCTCCCATCGGCCTTCCGACACGGTTTACGGTTGGGGAGGAAGGAGGAACACATCAATGTAGATAATATTCTTGTCACAATTTATTCATACTCCTCTCCCTTTATTTCCGCTATCCGGGGACGACGACTTCATTGAACAGTATCTAATTATTTATCTTTACACACCGACGATCATCATCACTTATCTCCCCGCAAAGATAATATAATTACAAAAATGCAGCCAACACAAAACGACGTATTGTCGGGCCGCGGCGCGTGCTTTAACCAACACCCTGGCAACAAACACTTTAGGAGGATGCTTGATGCACAAATGGTAAGTACAGACAAATTCAACTTTCCCTCGTTCATTTAATAATTAATTTTATGGATTTTATTGCCTCCCCTTTCATCTTCGCACTTCTTTTACATGACATGACAATCTAACGTCCCCGCCTTCATTTCCCATGAAACCCCTTCCAATTAATTTCTCATTCAAAGGATTCCTATACCACGGGTACCAAGAAGAAAAAGATGGTTATTTCACATGCTATTGTTGATGCGATCTACGCGATGGAACCTGCTGGCAGATTTCTCAAGAAGTGTGATAACAACACAAAATGGAGAGAGCTCTCAAGGAAGGAGGCGTCGAATAAGGCAGCACAAGCAATGGCCTACGCTGTTCGGGCTGAGATCAAATTGAAACCGATACTTCCTTCGGCGGCTTCTTCCCAACCTGCTCAAGATCAACAACAGGTCCCGTTGTATGTGAACTTTCCGAATGAAAGAAATTCAGAGTCCACGGCATCTGCATCTGCAGCTAGTCGTCAATGGGGAGAGGGCAAAACTACAGATGACGATGACGATGCTTGTCATAACAATCAGTTGGGGTATAATGAGTTATTTCCTGATAATCCCAGCCTCCAGCAGCAACTTCTTCAAATGCAACAACAGCATTCCCAGTCCAACTCGGCCACCTTCCCCTCAAATTCGGGTTTAACTGCTCAATCCCTGGCAAGAGCTCACCTGCTTTCTCAAGCACAGATTCAGCAGCAGCAATATCGTCAACAACAACAAAATCAGCTGCGCCGTCAGTATCTAATGGGTCAGCATGCATTGCAGCCTCAGCCTCGATTTCCGCCTATTCAGACCTTATCAGCTCCAGGAACAATTCCGCAGAACATGGACTTTCTTCGCCAGGAGTTTTTGATTCGTAGCAACTACGGAACAGGAGCTCAACCGTCTAGCTCTGCTCAGCAACATCAAAGAAATATTAACAACTACGGAACAGGAGCTCAACCGTCTAGCTCAGCTCAGCAGAATCAAAGGAATGTGAACAACTACGGATCGGGAGCTCAACCGTCTAGCTCTGCTCAGCAGCATCAAAGGAATGTGAATGCTGCGAGTAATAATTGCATGCCAAACCTGTCAATGTTTGGTGCAGCAAACGCTCCTCAGCAGGGGACACAACTCCTGAATCAAGAGCAGCGTGCAGCGATGCTGCGTAATCTATTGGCAGCACCTACTTATACCGCTCCTGATCGCCAGCCCTCCCAGTCACAGTCGATGAGTCTGCCCCAGCGTCAGATAGAACTGCTTCAACGGAACTTACAGTCACAGAATCCTCAGCAGATTGATTCCGTAGGTGAGGTAGTGGTAGAGTTAAGGGATGCTGATATTCCCCCCTCGTCGACTGCAGAGGGACAGGGGGGGATAGAGGGGGGGGATGGACCGAATAAAAGGGGATAGAGGACGACGGTCGAGGTTTTTGAAGGTGTAGGGAGCGGATGAAAGATGTCCAATCCCTTCCAGATCCCAACCAGAGAGGAAGTTTTGACAAGAATTTACGACTTCTTCTTTGCGTATTGTATTGCTGTCATAATCAAGATTAGATAATTAACAAATAAGTATCCCCGTGTCCATAGTCAACTGGTGACAAGGTTTCTGAAGCCTGCATCTTGCTTTATTTGGATGGAGCAGCTATAGAGGGGCGGCGGGGGTAGGCAAGTGATAATATTGTTTGTCGAAAATTCTATAAGATGAAATTACTTGCTTGCTCATGTACTATGTAAATCTAACCTCTATCACTTCCTTGCATCTCAAATCTAATAAATACCAGGAGTATTGAATCCATCATCCTCCAAAAATGATTTGTTATCCACAAGCATCAAGGAGAAGATCAAGACAATTCGGAGGATAATTATTGTGACCCAAACTGAGAATAGGATGGATACAACTCGTAGAGGGAGTTTGATGCATGATAATAGATGATCTTGAAGCGCTGATAGTGGCTGTTGTCGATGATGAAACACTGAGGGAACTTGACCGCATGTCATTGTAAGACCCGCAGGTGCATCTGGAGCGGCGGTAGTGACAGTACTGGCATCATCGATTACATCTGCTACACTGCTTTTAAGTGAAGCTTCCGTAACTTCATCTGAAACACTGGTCGTTGTAATGGACGATGAGGCGTTCACATTTCCTTCCAATGACAGCAATTCATTCTTGTCCTCTTCTTCGTCCTCCTCACTGTCCTTATGATTATCCAACAATCTCACCGTCAAGTCATCACTTTCCTTCCTCGAGACTATCAATTCCTTTACAATCTCCTCATTGTACAAATGAGATCGAGCCGCAGCCTCATTCAACGAACCAATCGACTCTTCGTATTCATGTAGCTTGTCCACATGATGAGATGATTCTTGGAGGGCTTGTTGCAGTTGTGCTTCCAATGATAGGATTTGGTCAGCGTCTTGACTAGTTTGTAGCGTTTTGGATTCTAGTTGACTTTTTAGTTCGGCAATTTCGGCTTGTAGCTCAGCCATAACATTACCGTCCTTGTTGTCATCATCGTTGTTAAATCCCACAGATGTGACATCTTCGTCATTAGTAGCATCATTCGAATAGCTGCGTAAGCTATCGTGTAACTGTACAATCATATCGGTACATTCTCCAAGTTGACGTTTCAAGCTGTCTACTTCCTCTTGAACCTCCAGTTGCTGTTGCTGTTTCTGTCGTTGCTGTTCACAGTTGTCCTCTTCCTCCTCTTCCCGTTCAACTTCAGCCTCAACACTGTTCAAATCAAACACTGAATTCTCCCCGCCCAATCGTTTCAGCAAATCATACGCATTCTTACGTATGTTACGTTGCTGTGAAGATAAGAATGGTGAAATTGGCATGACTTCAATATTGCCGATAAAGTTGTCTTCGTCATCGCTGTCTTCTTCCGAAATGGATTGCAACATCAGTTGTAGCGGCTGCTGCTGCTGATGTTTGATATATTGTGCTGCATCTTTTGGTGGTGGTGACATGACGACAGCAGAAGTTGTAGTGATCACTTTCAACGGGGAAGAGGAGGCATGTGACGAAGACACTAATGACCCCGCCGGCGTAATCTCACCAATAAAATCACTCTCCTTATCCCCTTTTATCATCTCCTCACCCTCCATCTCTTCGATATCTTCCCCGTCCACTTCAATGGATTGAAAAGATGAAACTTCAAATACGTGGTGTTCATCATCATTATCATCGTCGGGAATCGAAGAGGAGGAAGAAGAAGAAGTCTCAAAGGAAGAATCCTGTGTCCCCGGCGTGTCAGGCCGAGCAGCTTCACCGTCGCTTTCTCCATCTCCATTATTGTCGGACCGAGCACTGATTAATTTTACAGGTGTTGTTCGAACAATAGAGGCCGGAGAAAGGGGAGTCGGTTGTTGTTCGATTATAAGGTCGTCGTCATTGGCAGAGTCTGTAGGGCCGGTAGCACACAACATGTCGTTACAATCGGCATAAGACATGTCATCGTTTTGATAGTCATCTTCGGAATCGGAAGACTCGGCAGCCTCTTTGCAGTGATTGAAGAAATCCCACCACGGCGATGCCTCCTTCTTCTTACTCGGGGCGGCCGCTAGTAGACACTGCTGCTGCTGCATGGTTACTCTTATATAGCATAGGGTGATTGTCACGGAGCAAACTCTAACGGCTGACACTACAACTTCTTATCATTGTCATGCACTTGGTTGGGCGGGCGCGGCATGCGTTGAATTCAAATTTGAGAAATCAAGAAAGCCACATTTGAGAAATCGAGAAAGCTAACGGGAGTCCCCTTTCTGGCCCACGGCCCACAAACCAATAACAAGCCAAGCCCCACAAGTCTCACTTTTCAGTGCATGCTCTTGCTTTTCAAATCAACGAGCTTCATCTTTGAGAAGAAGGTAGGATGTGTCACGATATGTCGAGGTGTATAGAGGTAGCAGGGCAGATGAAAGCTCAACTCAATTTATTTCAATCGAAGTATTTGAGTACAACATATTGATTTTATGACTTGTGGAGAAGGACTGTGCTTGTATGTTGGTTGAGCAGAAGATTGGAGGAGCCTCTCATTGTTGGGGAAGCACAGAAAGTGAACAGACAGACCTTCCTGGCTGGAGACAAAGATAACACTTAGAGATGAAGAAGGCTAGCGTGGTGGAAAAAAGAGTGAACTAATTCTGGCCTTAACACTTAACTTTTGAAGTGCTATCAAAGTAGAGAAGGCACCTCTACAGCAGAAGAAGAAAAATAAGATCAAACCGAATGATTGGCCAATGAATGGAGAATGCTGAGCACCAAGATAAGACCCGTAGTCAAGAAGAGACACTCTGCTTAAAGGGGGCACTTCCCTGAGCGGTAATGATGGAATCACTATTGTACATACAACATATCTCATTAGCGTATCTTGTAGAAACTTTTCTTAATGTCTACGTACCCCGAAGGAGCAGCTTTTCGTTGCAATGCACATGCAATACATAAAAGAGTATGTGCATTCAAGGAGAGCCTGAGTAAGTATGTACTGAACAGGCAACGCTTTTAATACCGCACGGTACTGTCCAGAACAGCTAGGAGTGGTTGAGTACCGCTTCTGGCTTTAGTGTTCGCGTTGATTGTTTCCCTCATCATTTCCCCCGACCGATATTTGTATGATGTAAGTAGAGGCGTGCTTGCTCATTGCTCATGCGGTTGACCACAACTTCAGCAACTGAATAAGAGCCCTCCTAACAATATGAAGACATCTACCATTGTAATAATCTGCAGCTCACTCGCTGCCACTTTTGTCGCCAATGCACTCGAGATGCAACACTATCCGAATCCGAATCTCAAAGGTACACAGGCGCAGTCTGCCGCTTCCGATGACTTTCACAATCTCGATCGCCATCTGTCGATAGAGATGGACATAGAGATAGACAACCATGCGGCCTTGGGTGATGATTCAGGCTACACCTACCAATTTCGAATGGATTTGTCGACCCCTCTATTGATGACTTTCGATGGAACGCCGCTCATTGATTCATGTATAAATTGGGATAATTTTCCTGGTGGTGGTGGTAGGCCAACAAATTTCACATGGTATGGAATTAGCTTTCAGCTGCCAGAAGATACAAGAGCTCTCTTTGGAGCTGCTGACGCTGCCCCTGCCCAGCCTCTGAAAGAAGATGGATTCGTACAGCAGTTCAACGATACAGCTGTAGGTGTGGCCAAGTATAACTTCGTCACATCCGCTGATCGCCCTGTCATTCGAGCAAGAATCAATAACGGCTTCTTTTGAAATACATTTACATTTGACTTTACCGGTGGATCAAACTATGTCGAGCAGCGATCGCAGCAATCGGTATCGTGCACTGTGGGGGAGAATGCCGATGGAACAGTGGTGCGCTCTGTTGTGAATCCAACCCTGACTGTTTCTCTAGAACGTCTGAGTTCCCCGGCCCCTGTCCCTACCCCGGCCCCTGAAACGAGTTCATCATCCATTGCAGGCAGTTTCTTTGCTATCACAACATTGGCTTCGTTTGCCTTCTTTCTGATGTAGTAACTCCATGTGAAATACATAAGTAAGTTAAATCTTTGATGACATGAACAACTCCTGGAGCAGTCCTGGAGAGAGTAGTCTCAAAGATGAAAGAAGATGATGAATTAAATCAATCGCCAAATAGGATTACTGATGACCTGTTGAGGTATTCAAGTGGGCGTATAATCGCTACATCCAAAGCAATGGAGAGGCTGAGACTATCAAATATATCTCAAATAATGATTGCTTTCTGTAAACAGGTATCTACTGTAACTATTCTATTATTGTCTCAATCATTATTTCATTGCAGGACAGTCATCTGTGGTTGCAACACGTGTTATCATCTATGGTGTTCTCGTCACAGAGACTGCCTTCTTTGTTCTTGTCTTCATCTTGCTCCCTAAAGGGGTAAAACTATATCATCCAACTCAATTGTCAATTCATCATCTTCAAACGGATGTTTCGTGGTGCAGTTGGTTGCTACTGCAGATGGTGCAGGAGCATTGAGTATCATTGCAAGAGCACCCCAAGCGAGAGCTGAATCGGCAACTTCTTTGGCACTTTGCGAAGCTAATGTTTCTTGGGGACTGAATTCATTGCTCACTTGCTGATGTTCAACATCATCAATGTCAGGGACAATGAAAAAATCTCCTTCCGATTCATAATCATCATATGATGAAAGAGATGCAGTAGTGCATGAATCATTGAGACGATCAGCCCCCTCTTCATCCTTGAATGCATCGATACTATCTTCTTGAATATCTGGAATATCATCATAATCACCTCTGATAATCCCTTCCTCAAGATCCCAGAACAAGGTAATGTCTCGTTTTCTTCCTTGCTTCACGATGGAAGATGGGGCGGGAGATCCCAAGATTCCAGACAATACAAACCATTTCAGGGCAGTGTCTACGTCTTCCTTGACTGATCGGGTAGCATCATTAAGCGAGGTTGCTACCGTCTCATTATGATTCGACTCTTCTTCGTCGTCAATGTTCGGGATAGGATCTTCAGCTTGAGGAGGCTCTACAGCATTGGCTGCGGTGTTATCATTTACAGGGTCATTATTGCTCTCCTCTATCTTGTCGTCCAAGCAGCTGCCGCCGCAAGTTGAAGTAGGCTCCATATGATGTGTTGTCACCACTTCTTCTTGATTTTCCTCGCCAGGAGATCCATTGGAAGATAAAGGACACACTATACTACTTAATATTGACATCACATTGTCTACGGCAGTTGAAACACATCCACTGCCACTGCAATCATCGGCAGCCGTTGATGTGCTCATGTCATTGTAACAATCGTCATCTTCAGAATCGTAAGGTTCTTCTCCTCTACAGCGACTGAAGAGATCCCACCAAGGCGAGGATGTCTCCTTCCGCTTCGTCATAGTTTCTAATGGTGGTGATAGACAATGCTGCTTCATCATGGTTGGCCGTTATCTGTCACCACAACTATTATGAGCGACAACTTATCTTTGCGTGCATGCATGATGCACTTGGCGCAAAGATTTGAAACGACGGAACACGGCCAGTTTGAATTTGCATCTGTTCCGCCGCGCGCCAACTTCAACCACGTGGGCACGGACAGGACGTGGGCTTTCTTCGGGCTGTTGCGGCTACTCCCCGTTGATCCACGGAATTGCCCTCTTATTCACCACATCACCTCTCTCGAATTCTGATGCCAAGATGGCGCACTTTCCGACTTCCTTCCAGCGTACCACGGTGTGTTGAATCTTCAAGCAGAGGAGCCAGCCGTGTAGAACTGATCGATCATAATCATAAGTGCTATCTTTAGATCATTGGCCAGGCAGCAAAAGCATAAGTTTTGATATGGACCGATAGATTTCGCTTCTATCTCAATAAACACAGTATGAGACAAATATCGCCCATCATGATGACATGTTCATGTCTCATGTTCATTGCAACTGTTCCATTCCTCACTGATGGATTTGCAATAAACAAACGAATGACAACAATACCCAGCTCTCAAGCAACAATAAGTAGCCGCAATATAATATCATCATCATCATCATCACTCTACGTGGCCGGAAGCGAAATAGACGAAACATCAGAACTACCATCAGACAACAACGATAACGAACTCCCCCTAACCTACCTCGAACTAGTCAATCTACCACGCCACCCCTCCAACGAAGCCGCCAACACAATATTAACCGCTACTGAAAAAGCCATACGATCCATGCAAAAGTGTGAATTGTACAATGACAAAGTATCCGCCAACATTGAACAACCAGAGGAAGAAATACCATTATTAATGGAGACAGAGAGTGTTTATGCCAACTCCTACGTGGACCTATCCAAAGTGTCCACCATTGGATTCGACTACGATTATACTTTAGTAACGTATACGCAAGAGTTGTTGGGGTTGATTTATGACATGGCGTTGAGGAGGTTGGTGGAGGAGAAGGAGTATCCTAGGGAGATGTTGGAGAGTGGGTTGAGGTTTGATCCGTTCTTTAGTATTCGCGGTGAGTGCATGTTATGATGTTGTTAATCTCTGTATTGATTACTTTCTCTAGAGGAAGTGTGACGGGATTGCTCAAATGATATTGTACGCTCAACACTTCCCTTCATTTACTCCACTTTCACAACTCACTCAACAACATACCAAACAATATAATCAAATATCAATCACATCAAAACACAGGACTTGCCGTAGATCGTGAAAACGGCTGGATCTGTCACCTAAGCTACACCCACAAAGTAGCCTCCGCATGGGAAGGCCGGCACCGCGTCTCCCGCCCCAACCTAATGGCCGAATACTCCGGCAAACGCGCCCTCAGCCCCTCGGAACGCAAACGACGTCTCAAACCACTCAATGATTTATTCTCCATGGCGGAATGTTGCCTAATGGCAGACACGGTGCAATTCTTTCTAGATAGGGATATTCCATTCTGTCCGAGGAGTGCGGTGAATGATGTTTTGGGGAGTATTACTAATACGCATATATCGGGTGATTTTCACAAGTTGGTGGCGCAGGAGCCGGAGAAGTATTTTGAGGAGAAGCCGCATTTGAAGCAGGTTTTGGATGGGATGAAGGATGCGGGAAAACGATTGATTTTTGTTAGGTGAGTGTGTCTCTGGAGGAGGGGAGCGGGGACCTGATTATTTGCATGCATGAAGAATCCAGCTCCAACATCATCTTACCTTCAACATTCTCTTTCTGAAACAAATAGCAACTCCCCATTCTGGTATTGTGATGCCGGTATGAATTACGTAGTTGGTCCAGATTGGAGAGATCAATGGGATGTTGTCATCACTTCTGCAGGAAAGCCGGCATTTTACACGGAGGATAATAGACCCTTTCGAGAAGTAGACATTGGCACTGGGAAGCTCAAATTCAGGCAGGTGAGTCCATCATTTATTCCAATACAGAATGGTCTGTAGTTACTTTACATGGTCTCAATCAAAACTCCTCTCGTTCTCTACTTGGACTTTCTAGGTCCTCAAACTTAAAAAGGGGCGTGTGTATACTGCTGGATGTCTGAAGGAGCTTACGCAGTGTATCAACTGGTCACATCCCCTTTCCTCGTCATCTGATCAAGATGACATTCCGTATGATGACATTTATTCACCTTTAACTTCGCCCAATGTCATGTATGTAGGTGACTCTCTCTTTGCAGGTAAGTATTCCCAGAGGGTTGACTCGCAAATCTTGTTTCAATTTACGCCATGGCTCACCGTATCCGCTCAACAACTTTACTCAACAAAGATTTGGTGGATGCAAAGCGTGAATTCGGTTGGACAACTGCAGCAGTGACACCCGAAGTAGGATGGGAGATTGAATTGCAACGAAAGACGGAATTTAGAGTTGCTGGCAAAGCGATTGAAATGCTCTTGAATTCACTCCGATTGTATCAGCGACAGCTTGGCACTGGGCTTCGGTCGAAGGAGGATTTGGAAGTGATGGACAAAATGGAGAGGCTCGTGTCGAGTTGGAGAGATGAACAAACGAGACTGTTGGGTAATTCTTTTGGGTCTGTGTTTAGAGCAAGATACCAGCCATCCCTCTTTGCTCACTCTTTACGAAGATATTGTGACCTATACATGAGGTGAGACCGGATAGAGTATACCTTCATTATTGGCCAAAGTATTCTTGTCAATCTAACTTCTTCTTTTCTGTTTGCAGCAACGTCGGGAGTCTTCGTCATTACTCGCCACAGCATAGATTTTATCCTGAATCGCCCAAGCTGTTATCACATGAGATTAGAGGTAGCAATCCAGGTATGTTCTAACACGTATTTTTTTCTTCGTACACATTATCTGATCTTTGCTAACTCTTGCTTGCGGATTGCTACATCGTGTGCTTGCGTAGAATGTTGCGATATTGACGACGACATTTTCCTTGACTTTGACTGTTGATTTGATTTGACGAATGCAATCTTGCTCCTTTG
>Ga0209652_1003942_pt1 | contig 10640 bp, 8 predicted proteins | sample SaaInl74LU_5_DNA_FD_184641 | JGI IMG/M metagenome (GOLD analysis project Ga0209652, IMG submission 184641) | Marine microbial communities from expanding oxygen minimum zones in the Saanich Inlet - ESP_74LU_5_DNA (SPAdes) (version 2) | ecosystem: Environmental > Aquatic > Marine > Intertidal zone ...
CACCTCCACCATATCAAAAGAAAGCAGCTCTAATCTTCTACCGAAGCTTGGACAAGAAACATCGGCCACTGCATGCTGCTCTTACCATAATATGGTAGCCAATGGTAGCTGATCTTTTCACAGAAGAAGCAAACCAAAACCATTTACACGAACGTGACGACATGCCGACGACTACCCTTGCCGAACCGCTCCTCCCGGAAAATGTTGGGCTCGAGAGGCTGTTGGCTCTCAAACTTACTAATGATAGTGCCAGTCTTAGTAGATTATATGAAGGTACTAGTAGTGGAGGTGGCCATGCAGATGGGGTTCCTGGAAGCGTAGCGTGCGGCTATTTCTGGAAGTTGATTGGATTGGCTGAAATTGTCTCTGTGGCAATTTTGGCGGTGTTGACAAGGATCGTCGAGGGTAAAGATGTATCCGCTGAGGATGTCCACAAGAGCCAAGAGAAGCGGATCAAGACGTTTACCTGCGTTCATCGCGGACGTCTGAATTGCAACTGCTTGCTTCGAGTTGTGTTCTGCTTTCTCCTCGCCAATACTGCACCAAAGAACGACTTTGCTTGGACATCTAACTCAAATTTCGATTACAAAGACTATTGTAGCGTTGTTGGTGGCGCCGAAGAATGGAGCTGCCTTTGCCTCACCGGTACTAAGTATATCATGAATAAGGGCAAAAATTCCTACTTCATCTGCGATAAGCACTGTGATGATCTCGCATTTCGGGTCAGCGGATATTGTGCTCAGTGTGCCGCTGGTGAATTTTGGGGAAATTACTACAGTGAAGAGGAGAATCGTTATAGAAATACAAATGCAGTTTGTCCAGACCACGACGCTGATACCTGCACTTGTGGTACTACTACTCATTCTCCAGACTCAGGTTCGACTTCGAAGTATTACTTCGAATATGTATGTAACCACAAAGCAGATTCAAGTCAAAAACCTAACAATCAAGTAGGGTACAATGATGATATAGGTAATTCCAACGATGGAAAGTGCTCGACATGCCCGGCAGGAACATACAGCGAGCAAGGGGATATGGTTTGCAAACTGTGTGAAGCAGGTCGGTACAGTAGCAGTGATGGTAGTTCGGAGTGTACCCCATGTCCAGCAGGTCAATACAGTGACGACACAGGATTCACCTCTTGTAAGGTATGCGATGCCGGGACTTCTTCTAATGCCGGAAAGGATGCTTCTGGATCAACGAGGTGCAACAACTGTGCACCCGGATATTACTCATCTTCGTCTGGATCTTCAGAATGCACAACGTGCCCCGCTGGCCATTACACCAACTCTGACTCAGGAGCAACGGAGTGCATAGCTGCAAGTACTGGTTTCTATGTTGGCGCAACAAATAAGGTTTCCCTCCCTCACCTAGTCCAATATAAGTGCCCAATCGGAAGTTACTCTAGCACAACTGGACAGTCACATTGCACTTCCTGTCCACCCAATATGTCCACATATGACACTGGAAGCACGAGTCTTTCTGATTGTATCCCGTGTCCAAACGGAGTTGATGCAAACACGTTTGCTTGCATCACGACTCCGTCCAATCAATTGAACAATGTATGCTGGGATGCTGGTCAACTTCTCAGTTTGGGCGCATCATCTGCCGTTGCAGATCTTGACAATCTTGTTTACAATCTCCCTGATGTTGGTATCGATGCATTGATTAGTGACGCAATGAGTGTTATTCAAGGAGCAGCGAAAGGAATATCTTCCATTGAAGACATACAAACAGTATTGGACAAACTGAAGAATGCAGAAGAAAACTGGCTTGGTGGTCTCTCCGACAACTTTGATTCTTGTGTTGCGTCCACGAGTACCGAATTCATTAATGTTGCAAATTCCGACGTCCAATACAATACAAATCTATTTCAATACGAATTTGGAGACAACTATGCCCACAATCGTGCCGAGTGGATTGCTCAGTGGCGATGCAAGGGAGCGACGTTTGGATGTTCGTCTTTCGATACGACAGGTTGTCCTCAGGCTCAAACATGCTTTGCTCCTCTGTACAAATACTTTGGACCGTTCTTGAGCTATGCGGGCGGGACAGCCTTTGGAAATTACCAACATTTAATCACTGGTAGATACACTCCGATGTATAGCCCTAGTTTCATTTCAGAACAACTTGTGGACAATGTTAACTCTTTGGTACAGTGGGTGAATGCGGCCACTTCTTTTCAGCGTTACTACAATATAACGAATCAGATACAGGATAGCAAGCAGTTCACTGCCGATGCGATTAATGTAGCATTGCAAGTAAAGACTGTGGGCACATCCGTGTCGTTGGACTCTAGTTACACAGAAGGTAAGGATATTTGTTCTTTCTTTCAATGCTCAAGAATTGAAATCAATCGTCTGACATTTATTTTCTGCAGGCAATCTCTACTATGAACAGGCTCAATATAATTACAATAAAACTTTTGATATCGCTCAAATTGTTCAATATGGCCCCGCATCCTGTCCAAGTGGATATACAATTACTGCTGATGGCATTCCGAATGGCTGTACAGATTATGCAACTTTGGTGAAAGATTGTCAAAGGGAAATACGGTTTGATGCTGCCATGAAGCTGATAAGCGACACGATGAAGCTCGCAGCTGGTTTGGTGCAACCTTTGCCTGGTACAGCTTCGGCTGGGGCCATAGCGGCGTTTAAAGGCTTTAACGCGATAGCAAACTTAGCAACCTTATCAACTACTCTGTTGCAACAACCTTGGTCTGCGGGGTCGCTATGGGATCCCAGTATTGAGATGCCAACCTTGCCCGAATCATCGGCCGACGGTTCTTTTGTAGATGAACAATATGCAGATGCCAGCTATCAATGGTATCTTGATGGACAAAAGGATCTTTCAGACAGCCTTGTTGTCTGGAGCCCTGCAAGATGGGATGCAATCTACCTCGAAAATGAAAAGCAGTATGGCCCAAGTGAGTTGTCTTGTTCTTGTTCTACGGAAACATTAATGTAGAGATATATCTCTGACTAACCTTTTTTGCTTTGCATCCAGCTGTACTGAATCCTCCAAACTGTCCGAATCACAAGAGTAAAATTGTAGCAGCGTTGAACGATTATTTGTTAAATGTCAAAAGCATGTCAAATTATGGAAGTTCCATGACTGCAGCACTTATGTCCCTTGTACCAGTGAGTCTACGATTATGTGCCCGTCGTTGTTATTGATTGTCTTATATTATGCAACTAACATTATGTTCTTCGTTTCTTTCATTTGTTTAGGCCATGGGTAACATTGCAGCTGGAATAGCAACCCAGGCAGCAATTGCCAACGCCGGTAAAGAAATCAGTGGAATGGTGAACACACCAAATCCAATCCTAGGAGGAACAGCACCTCCTGAGTACCAGAACGTGTACGAACAACTCTTCTTTGATACACACGAAGACACTTCCAAGGCCATTCTTGCATATGCTCCTTCAGCTTCTCTCGCTCAACAGCAATATGTAGCAGCAAAGTCAATTTTTGGCTTTTGTATGTCATACAGTTACATGAACGCTGGTCAAGACTATGAAAACACATTTGATGGAAAGACAGCAAACTGCAAAGAGTTTGGGGGATTGTATCTACCAACATATGAAACATTCAAGGATACAGTGGATTCGTTTGTATACGGTACACTTTCTTCTATCGATAATGCACCCGTGTTGGTAAACAATTTGAACAAGAACATTGAAGACTTTGCTGCAAATGTCCAAGGTAATCCAGAAGCTGTTGGACAAACTCGGGGCGACGTTGGTAACAATGTGAAAACGTTCACATTGGAATTTGCTTATGATCCGGATTCCAATTCCACTACCTCGTACTATGGAAAGTTGACTGATGGGAAGATCCGATTCACACTCACACCGTCATCTATTCTTTTGTTGGACAGTAACTACCCTTTTACTGTGTTTGATGCAAATGCACGAGTCATTAATGTTCAAACATTTTGGAGGGGAGTGACATCGCCGTATAACCAATTCACCGCGACAACTATCAACCCTATCGGTCCTAACATGGTGTATCTCGATCCCAGCGGCGAAGGCACAGCTTTCAATTTACCTCCATACTCGCACGGCAGTTCATCATCATCCGATAGCGTCTTTTTTGCACAATTTCGCAGTATACAAGACCAAAACGAATGTGGGACAGGTGTAAACCCAGTGGGCACGTCTTGGAGGAATGGGGAGCACTTGCAGTTTTGCACACCATACGCGAGTGACCTGCAACAGCCATTCACTGGTATTGCAGACTACGCCTTTCTCTTCCCGTCAATGTGGACCACATGGGAGGTAGAAGCTGATCATGATGAGTGGAACAACGGATACTTGAACATCGACGAGGCTGACCTGGCTCTTCAGGTCATGTTTAGATACGTTGCATCGTCAAATCCGTCACAGGAAGGTGGACCAAACAAATGTGCAATGAATTGCGGAGTTGGTCTGCCTACACGTGATAATGTACCATTGCTTGGAGAAGAGTGGTGTGGTAGGAAAGCATGTAATGATTGTGTCGCTTCTCATTCCTACAATGGGACGCAGTTGACGACTGATCCATTTTGCCGCTGCAACGTTTGGGATGGAACCCATGAAACTTGCACCCCAAGCACTACAACCACAGATTCTTTCACACTTGCTTTTTCAGATAGCAATCGCCGACGTCAACTGAAGAAGAAGAAGACGAAGAATGGTATCGAGAGTGAAAGTGAAACAGTAAAAGCGGGCAAGAGTGGTGCTGAAGCTAAAGCTGGCAAGAGTGGTGCTGAAGCTAAATCGGGCAAGAGTGAAATGATGAGCGAAATGGCTCTGGGTCTGAGAGAGTTACTGCAGACATATCTCGAAGATTGCGACGGGAATGCTGCTGACGGTATAGGGGGGAACGCACTGGTTCAGATTGGCGAGTGCAAGAAGAAAGGAAAGAAGAGGCATAATTGTGACTTTCATTTGCTTGTCCCTTCATACGAAGGCGAAGCAGAGTCTATCAAGAATGAGGCAAATGCATGCATTGTTGCAATGTTGGGAGAAGATGCGTTCAAAGAAGCTATCGCAGAATTCTTAAGTAGCTGCGATGTCGCCGTTTATAGGAACGTCGCCAGCAAGAAAATGATGATTAAGAAGTGGAACTTGTGCAGTCCATTCGAGTGAAGTTATATGACCTAGAAGATTATTATGTCCTCCGCGAAAAGCGCACGTCTTGTAAACAACTTCAAAAGCTATGTTATTTTTTCTTAGTATTGTTCTCAGGCTCAGGTGGCATCAATGCGGGCCTATATCTTAGTCGAGATGAATGTTGGATGTCACGGCTTCTAAGCCCCTACTAACTGGGTAAATGCTTTTAGGGAATTTGGGCTTGTAGCATCGTTACCCAGCCATGTTTACCATACCAGCTACAATACTTTTAGCAGCCATATATGCATGGAGCTAGAGATCGGGAGTCCACCATCATTGCGACCCTTCATTTTTCATTTGACTTTGACGGACGTGCTAACTATATATGCTGTACCGCAACATGACAGGAACACGAAATAAATAGGCAAACGACCATGATGACCGAAGCGCAACTGCCAGCTACTGCCAGAGATGATGCTGACAGTCATCAGAGCAATAATATTTTAGCAGTTGCCTCAAAACAGGCACGTAATAGTGGTAGCACAGACGGTGAAGTACAACACTCAAATAATGATGATGATGAACGCGCCCATTATCCGACAATGGCATCCGCAGAAGCCGTCACTGATGATGATACTGGTGATTCATCGGCAGTATCAATAAGTGCAAGTGCTCAGAATGATAATATGCAGACTGCTCAGGTGCAGAGCCAGCACCAGAAGTCATTTCCACAGACGCCGGAAATTCAATTTTCAGAAAGTGGTAATGTCAACAAAAATGACGTCAATGAGAGGCTTTCTGAACACACCAACGCAGTCAGCGACGACTCGCTATGGAGGAAAAATGAAGTAAACGATACAAGCCAGGCAATGAGCGCTCCCATGTCAGTATTGGGGGCCAATTCGGATAGATCTGATTTTTTCCGAGGCGGAAATCATTCATCTGCTACAGCAAGCGCTCATTACAAGAAGTCGAATGACGAGGGAACACCCACTAATAATACGGCACTTGGTAAGGTCAAATCATGGTTTGCTGGTGGTGACAAAGAAGACACATCTGATAACACTGCACTGGACTATCGTGAATTTACAACGCCAGCAGGAAATGACAAACGACCGAAAGAAAGCACCACAGGCAGTGAATATATTGATGGAGATGTGGAATTGGCATGCAGTACGTCTGACAGTATCAATAACAGGCGGAAACTTCAATACAATGACGAAGAAGAATACGTCATGGAAAAATGCTCGTTTGCATATGGTTCTGACTCACCTGAGAAATACAAATCGCCTCATGCAATACCCTCCATTGATCATCAGTACTCCAATGAGGGCAAACATGATGACGAACATGACAACAATAGAGTCATTGATGACGAAGAAAATCAAGAATACTTTGGTAGAAATTATCAAAATAGACGAATCAACCCAAAAGCCATGGCACATGCCATTACCTCTCGTGCGAAACGTACATGGACGGAACGGAGATATCGACGCCGGTTACGACAGAGTCAATTCATACCTCCGAGCACTGCTGCTGACACGGATGATGTGAATGGTCACTCATCAACTTCACCGACTTCTGTAGCACCATCCTCATTTCACTATGAATTGACATCGGAGCATCGATATGCGTTCCTTGCTGCACACGCCGCGCTGAATGGTAAACTGGCCAATGAGCAATATAGGAATCGACATGCCAACCTACGAGAAGATGGTTTTGATAACGATTTACAATTTGATATAGAACAAGCCAATAATGGTGAAGAGGAAGTACGTGCCGACTTGACCAAGTCATCGTTGGCTATTCGGGGAGGCCTGATACGATTACCCGTTGATAATGTCCGATTGGTATGTGATGAACATTTGCAATCGGGGATACTATCGATTGAAACACGAGATATGGGAGGAGGTGGAGGTGGTGGAACGAAGGGATATGAGATGTTCGGAAATGCGAATCGATATGGAAATATACATGGCAACATGATGCAAGGTATTGGTGATGGTAGCATAGATCAGAGGCAACAGTCAGAGAGGATTGCCGAAGTCTGGGAAAGACACGAGCTGGCATATGTATTAACAGTAGATGAACACCTCTATCAACGTGTGGCACAAGAGATGGGGGACGCCAATCAAGTGCCTTGCGGGATCTACTTCTGTTGTCATGAGACGGGAGGGGGGGCTAATCATGTTGGAATCGAAGTAGCTGTGCTGATATTGCTGGTAATCTTCTTTCTTTTGGTAGCTGGAATGATTGCTTGGCCGACTTGGTGATCAAAACATTCTACTTCATCTCAAATTTCTCATTAATCTTTAATAATTGGTTCTGTGATTCAATTTAGTCTGCGTTCATCTTCACAATTCAAGGTAATTCAAATCCAAGCTTGCCTGCAGAGGCACATTCCTTCAAGAGAGCATTGTGCTTGGGACAAGCTTCATCACCCAAATCATAAAAGTATTGATTTCTCCACTCAAACTCCTTTACGCCACAGGGGAAGTCGGCCACGACATCCGTATACGCTGCCAAACGCTCAATTGATCCCTCTGCAAATGTGATTCCCTCCTTTGCACTAACGGCTGCAACGAGTTCGGAAATTATATCTTCTACTAGGTCCTTGTGATCAGCCCCCGCTTGACCTACAGAAGCACAATCACGTGCAGTCCCAACAAGCATATAAGTAGCGATCCAAATCATCTTTTCGAACATAGCTGGACGATATTCTTCCGGAGAAACAGTAAGGCACTTTAAACCTAATGCTCCCAATCGATCCGCAAGAGCTTGTGCATGAATTCCAGTCGCAGCTGTCAATCCTTCTGGATTCTTTGTTGTAATTCCATCGACTGGCTCAACTCCCTTTGCTGGGACACTGAGATAGAGCAACGCCTGCGTATTTGATAAAAGTCCCTTGCTTTCAAGAAAGTTATCCAGATATCCGTTTTGCAAGAATACCAAATCTTTTCGACGAGAGGGTGGGCAGTCGTCTACGATTGAGCCCAATACATCATTTCTTGTAGCGATGAAGATGGGACCTTCTCCATTGGCATCAATTGATCCTGCTATGGAATCCTCTCGTCCGAGTAATTTGGCATCATTTGAGATGAGACTTCCAATTCTTCCACCACCTATGACTACCGTGGCTGAAAGTTTAGTTGTTGAATAGCGGGCTGCAGATGAGTGAATTGATGACGGGGAGAATGCCTCTGCAGATGATGACGCAAGCGCCATTATTATAGTTGAGATGATTGAGAGCTTCATTGTCTAGATAGATAGGGAGAAATGTCACCATGTTAGTGGTTGATTAGTAGTGATAGATGGCGATGATATGGAGATGACGTACCTCCGGTATCTTAAAATGCATATTCTTAAACTGAAATACGTATCTATTAGCAGAGCTCCGTGCGTAGAAGGGAAGCAATGATATGAAAGTTCAGTGATTGCTTAGTTACAAGAGCATGGGAGACGGCAAGAATAGGAGCAGTCATTGCGAGTGATCGAGCGATGCCAAGTTGTCCTTGATAGAACGAATGCGAATGCTGTAGCGAACACCTGCGATCCTTCGCAATTGTCACTGTCACGTAATTTTCCTTGTGCTCACGATTCTTGAATCCTTTTGCATCTTCTCCTGACAATATCGCGGCGGTAGGTAAGTCCATCGATATAAATATATTTAGAGCAGTACTAATTCCCTATTTGCTTCTTGCGTTCTACATTCTACAGCAAAGCTGTAGGGCTGAGACGCAGAGATAATTGGATCATGAATCATTTTCTATATATATGTTACTTCTGAATGCCAAAAACAACAGATACCTTCAGGCATACTGTATCATTCGTGATAAAACCCCTATCCACTTTGTGTGCTAGGAAAAGTGTATCTTCATCTATCTCCCACTGTAAAATGGTTCCTTAGCTTGGACCATGGCGACGATACCACTCAGCCGCTTTGTCTCTCGGCTCACTTTTTACCTCATCTTTAGCGGCTTTGTGAGCACGAAGGGCCTTTTCAAACACATCTTTCTCCACATGACCTTCCGCATACCCAGTTTTGACCTCCTTCAACGATTCATCATATCCTGCCTCGGCAGCGATGAGGAAATGCTTGTATGCCATATTTGGATCTCTTTGGAGCCACGATTGTCCAAGAATGTGTCTAGCCTCTAGAAGGCCACCGATAGCCGCAAGCCTGAAATGGTACAATGCTTTCTTCTCATTCTTTTCGCCCTCGTCACCATAAGCATATGCCATTCCCAGTGAATGATGGGCCATTTCTAAACCAAGCTCTGCTGCTTGATTCATCAATTCTAGTCCCTTCTTGCGATTTTGTTTGAGAGAAAGCGTCCCGGTCCCGTTGTAATAACAAGCTCCTAGCATATAGAATGCCTCGCGGTCACCATGCTTCAATCGTTTCTCGGTCTTCTTGAAGCGTTCTTCCTCCGTATTTGCCACTGGGTCACGGCAAAATGGGCAGCTATTCTCCATCCCTAAATCATTCTTTGCATCACGGTGAGCAAAGATGCATCCATCGCATAGACACTATTTTAGTGCCAAGAAAGAAAGAAAGAAGAGATCGAAGTATGACAATTTATTAGCAACAGGAAGTCCAGCTGGTCATATCAAACAAAACGAGAACAATATATCTCTTACCTTTCCACAGCATGGCTGGTAACAGCACTGATCCCTACTTGGCATTGGTAGGAAGCAAATAGGGCAATCCGGCTTTGGTGGACATGGCTGGAATAACTCGTCATCAAATTTCGTGTTGTGGAAATGAGATTCAAATTGGATAGGTGGTAAACCTTGTTCAATGCGGCTATCATTCTGTGCAACATCCATTGTTTTCATCAGATCCTTCAAAACGAGCATCTGGCCGTCAATGTCTCCATCCTTTATCGCACGCTCCATTTCCTTTCTCTTCTCCTGCTCCAATGCTGCCTTACCCGCCGCCTCCTTCCACATCGTGAAGAATTTTGCCCCTCCATCGTCGAACAACACATCCGCATGCTCTTCAGCATATACAATAGAGCTATGTTTTTCCTCCTCGACTAAACCACACTGAGCCATCTGTAGCGTCGTCGTTGCATTCAACAAATGGAACAGTTTCTGGTGATCCTCATCAACTTCCTCTAAATCCTTTTGGCTGAGCGACTTCACATCTTCTTCAATTTCGTCTCTTTTCGCTTTGAGCTCCAATGCTTGCTCCAATTTCTTCCCCCCTCGAAGTACTGCCATACCGTCTTCAAGCAGTTTCATTGCATTGAACGGAGGATTTGTGGTACCGGGGGAGCGCTGCTTGCCTCCTCTTTTGCTCTTGCTACGGTTTTTCGATTTTCGTCCCATGATATCGCGCCGATGGAAGAGATGATTTTTTATGTCCTCTTGACACCGCCAGCTGTTTACCAATTATGTTCAGATTAGGAACGCTCCTCTTACAACAACAATACGCACGGCCTGCCGGAGAGGGAACGCTAGCTCACTGATCGAGTAACCACTGCGCCGACAAGGATAATAGCCTCACCCCACAAAAATGGATTTTTTGATTGCATG
>Ga0209652_1003944_pt1 | contig 10637 bp, 4 predicted proteins | sample SaaInl74LU_5_DNA_FD_184641 | JGI IMG/M metagenome (GOLD analysis project Ga0209652, IMG submission 184641) | Marine microbial communities from expanding oxygen minimum zones in the Saanich Inlet - ESP_74LU_5_DNA (SPAdes) (version 2) | ecosystem: Environmental > Aquatic > Marine > Intertidal zone ...
TTGTTCTGTTGATGGTAATTACGCTATTCTAGACGCCGCGAGTAATGTTTTGGTTCAAATGACTGCTCCAAACGCTAACTTTGGCTCTGGAACTTCACATGATTTTGTTCTTCCTATTGATGGAGGGGCTGATGGATGTACTGATCCGCTTGCCCAGAATTATAATTCCTGCGCCACAAATGATGATGGATCTTGTACTTACGAGCCGGTTGTAGCGAGCTTCAATGTTAACTTAGGTTCCGGTTGTGCAGGAAGTACGTTCGACCTAGAAGACACTTCAACGGGAACTCCTACTTCATGGTCTTGGGATCTACCGGGGAGCAATATTGGAAGCTCAAGCGACCAAAACCCAGTACTTTCTTATGCTACTGCTGGTGAGTACACCATAACACTTACTGCAACGAACGATAATGGGAGTATTGATGTAAGTAGTCAAACGGTAAGTATTACCGATGGGATGATGATTGACATCCAAATCGTGGCAGACAACTACCCTGCTGAAACATCTTGGGAATTGGCGAATGAAGCTGGTGATATTATTGCTAGCGGAGGTTCCACTGGAGGCAGCTACTGCATCGCTGATGAATGTCACCGCTTTACCATGTACGATACTTTTGGTGACGGAATTTGCTGTCAGTACGGTCAAGGTTCTTTCACCATTTTAATTGATGGTGTTGAAGTAGCAACAGGAGGTGAATTTGGCGATAGCCAAACGGTGAATGTCAACTGTCCTCCAGGAATTGATTGTAACAACGCGATTGCTATTGATCTAGGAGAACACACCACACCTTTTGCAAACACTTGGTACACCTATACACCACCAAATAATGGTCAGTACAGAATCACCACTTGCAACCGCGCTTCTTGTGATACCAAAATCTGGGTTTACGATTACTGTAACATGCTGTTCTTTGGCGATGGACAAGAGGCTTGGATTACTTACAACGATGATTTTTGTGGTGTTCAATCTGAGGTTACCCCAATTCTTTCTGGTGGAGTAACTTATTACTTCAGAGTTGGTGATACAGACAACGCTTGTAATGGTGGTGAAATTGGATTTGCTTTGGAATACGTAGGGCTTATTCAAGGATGTATGGACCCAACGGCTTGTAACTACTTACCAATTGCAGAAGAACCAGGAGAATGCTTCTTACCAGGAGATCCTGCGTGTCCTACAATAGGTCCAGATTTGGAAATTCTTGGTGATGTGTTCTACAACTCTATGTACTACACTACCCTCGTGAATAACGATGAGTGCTATATTAATGAAGGCTGCATGCAAGGTTTTGGTGAGCGTCAAATTATTCGTTTCAGCACGCACATTAAAAACATTGGTACCGAAGATTACTTCATTGGCGACCCGAACGATCAACCTGGTCAGTTCGAGTTTGATGCTTGTCACAACCACTGGCACTATGAGGGATATGCAGAATATTCTTTGTTTGACGACGCTGGGGCTCAATTGCCTCAAGTTGGTTTCAAAAACGGTTTCTGTGTTCTTGATTTGGAATGTTCTGATGGTGGAACAGCAAAATACACTTGTGGAAACATGGGGATTACCGCAGGTTGTGGTGATATTTATTCTTCCGGACTCGCTTGTCAATGGGTTGATGTTACTGATGTAGACCCGGGTACTTATACCTTGGTGATGCGAACCAACTGGGATCAATCTCCAGACGCCAACGGTAGCTATGAGTTGAGCTATGATAATAACTGGGCGGCTGTATGTTTCTCTTTCGAGAGAGATGCCAATGGCGATGTAATCAACTTCCAAAAATTTGCTGATTGTCCTGTTTCTTTTGACTGCCAAGGTGTAGCTTTTGGAAACTCCCAACCCGATTGTGAGGGGAACTGTAATGGTATTGTGGTGAAAGGTGATGTGGATGGTTCTGGTGACATTGAATCGGGTGATTCCGATGTTTATGTGCAAGACATCCTCGGATCAGACGCAATTGTTAGTCCGTGCACGGATATGGACAACGACGGATCAATCACAGTTACCGATGCTGCTTTGATCGCAGGATGTGTATATTACGGTCCGGATTACATCGAGCCAGACGGAGTGCACAATCATTGTATTTGGGATGATGAGATCACCAATCCAAACCATACAACAACTTTAAGTGTGGGCGAAATCAATACCGAGTTGTCTTATGTGGACATTCACGTTTTGAACCCAGACAATGAAGTGGTTGGTTATGAGTTTGAGGTTTCTGGCATGACCATTTTGAGTGTCGAAAACTTGGCCGACCCAGCAGTTTACGACATTGCTCCACAATCATCTTTGGGAGGTTCGAAAGTGATTGGTTTATCTTTTACTGATCAAACCCTTCCTAAAAACCTTACCCCTGTTCCTTTGGTTCGACTCTATTACTTGAGCTTAACCGCAGAAGAGGTGTGTATTTCTAATATCACTGATGTGGTTAATGAAGACTTCCACAATGTGATTACAGTTATCGGTGGTTGTCAACTAGCCGCTGCGGCTGATTTTGCTGATTTCACTTCTGATGTGATGAGCGTTTGCCAAGGAGAAAGTGTGAGTTTCTTTGATTTGAGCTCAGGCAATCCTGATTCATGGAGTTGGAGTTTTGGTGGTGGTACTCCTTCATCAAGCAACGAACAAAACCCCGTGATTACTTACAACGCACCGGGTGTTTACCCTGTTACCTTAACAGCAACGAATTCCACTGGAACTGATAGTGAAACAAAAGTGGCTTACTTAACTGTTGACGCTGCGCAGATGTGGTATTTAGACAGTGACGCTGATGGATTTGGTGATGTTAATTTCAGCATGTTTACTTGTGATACTCCTAGTGGTTACGTTTTAAATGCGGACGATTGTGACGATAGCAACGGGGATATGTATCCAAATGCTCCAGGCACATTCCAAGGCATTGATAACAACTGCGATGGAAATATAGCTGGCGACGAGCTATCACCAACTCCTTGTATGGGAGATTTGAACAATGATGGTAATCGCGACATTACGGATCTCTTGATGATTTTACAAGATTTTGGATGTAATCAAGGGTGCAGCAGTGCAGATATGAATGGCGACGGCATTGTGAACAACAATGACCTTCTGGTATTCCTTCCTGGATTTGGAGTGGACTGCGAGTAAGAGAAGCCATTAAGCTATTATAAAGTCCTTTGAGCAAGTTGTTCAAAGGACTTTTTTTATTCCCTGTTTAACCACGCTTTTAAGCGTTCTCTGAAAATCGGATAGACCGCTAGGTTATTGTGTTTTCCGTCTGGTATCGTGACCATTTCGTTCTTAGGGTCGTTGGAGATCAGTGAAAAAAGATCGAATGCTGATTGAAAGGGAACCAGTTTATCTCTTGTGCCATGGAAGATCAGGATCGGTGCTTTCACTTCAGTAATTTTCCTATCGGATCTCATGGGATAGCGAATTAACCATTTTACTGGGATAAAGGGCGCGTGGTGAAAAGCCACATGGAGCAAACTCAAGAAGGGTGTTTCAAGAATTAGTGCATTGCAATCGTTATTTGCAGCTAGCGGAATCGCAAAACCACTACCAAGGCTTCTGCCATAGATGATGTGTTTTTCGTATTTGAAGTTCTCCTTCACCCAGAAAAAAACCGCTTGAACATCTTCTTGCATGAACGTTTCTCTCAATTTACCCTTGCTTTTCCCATAGCCTCTGTAGTCCATTACCAAAACATCATAATCAAAATCACAAAGTTCTTGCCCCATGTGCGACCAACGTTGCATTGAGCCCGTGTTTCCATGAAGATAGAAGATGAGTCCTTTCGGCTTATTGCTTGCCGCTTTTATCAGCAATGCGTGAATGCTGCCATTGTTGGGGGTGGCGATATTGAATTCCTGAAACTCCTTAGTGAGCGCCAGAGAACGGGAACTTTTTCGATGAACAGGGATAAAAATCAAGCGCTCTTGAAAAAGGTAATACGCCAGGCACAAAAGGAGATAAAGTCCAAAAATAAGCGCAGATGTGAACAGAATCAAATACATGAAGCCATGATACAAAAAAGCCCCGTAAGAAACAGGGCTTTATTAAAGAATACTATTTTGAGTTTAGAAGTCCTGTTTGAAAAATGGATTATCCCATTCGTTGGCGCTCACATTTTTAAAGAAAGCAAATCCAACATAAGTCACCATTGCCGTAATGCATACCATGAACCAAGAGAAAAAGGCAAAGCGAGCAAATTGTTCTGAGGTGTTCGCCATATTGAAAATCTGGTCAACAGGAATAATTAGCGCAATAATCAAAGACAAGAGTGCGATGCTTCCACCCAAAGTATAGAAGTTTCTCAGAGGAAATGCTGTGAAAGGCTTCCACCATGCCAAGTCATTACCCCATTGATGCACCAAATAATAGTATCGATCACTGAGTTGAATAAAAAGCAAAGGATCTTTATCGCAATCTTCGAGCACAAAACGCTCGCTCGGTGCTGCGATCATGAAGTTACTTAGCTCCACTCCTACTGTTTTTTGTACTTCTTTGATTTTTCTGATTCCCTCTTCTGGAATTTCTCCTTTGAATTGACGTGAATCAAGAAAACGCAGACGGTAGTTCAAGCACATTTCGCGAATCTCATTCTTGCTGAAAACCAATGTTGGATTTAAGTTGGTCCACTTCACCTTTGGTTGTTCACCGTTGCGCGCTTTTATGGCTTGCTTGATTTGATTCTCCTTGTACACTTCATCACCAAGGATTTCAAAAGCATCTTTTACAAATTCTTCCGCTGCTTGCAGGTCACTTGAAGTACGCTTTTCTATGAGAGCATCGCGCAGGTTGATGTTTTTGAACATGATTTTCTGTTTTTTCTTTAATTTATAACAAAATATAGAAAATTTTGTTGGCAGTGTATTAAAGTTCAGAACGATTTAATGCCTGTATGTATTGTTTCGAGGTATGAACTTGGTATGGCACTAGAAATGGAATAAATTTGCCACACAATCTGCAACAACTATGGAAAATCAAACTCCTTATAAACCCAAGAATAAAGTCCGAATTGTAACAGCCGCCTCTCTATTTGATGGGCATGACGCAGCGATCAATATCATGCGAAGAATCATCCAATCTACGGGTTGTGAGGTGATTCACCTTGGGCACGACAGGAGTGTTGAAGAGGTTGTTGATTGTGCCATTCAGGAAGATGCTCAGGCGATTGCCATGACCTCCTATCAAGGTGGACATATAGAGTACTTTAAGTATATGCACGACCTTTTGCAGGAAAAGGGAGCCAATCATATCAAGATTTTTGGTGGTGGTGGTGGAACCATTCTTCCTAGTGAGATTGAAGAGCTCCACGCACATGGAATTACCCGAATTTATCATCCAGACGACGGCAGATCTATGGGGCTTCAAGGAATGATTAATGACCTGGTAATGCAAAGCGACTTCCCCACAGGGAATGATCTTTCAGGAGCTATCGATGGCATTAAAAACAAGACAAGTGTTGATTTGGCTCGCCTTATTTCAGGAGCGGAAAACTTTCCTGAAGCATCGAAAGCTGTGCTTGACGAAGTGCACGAGATGGCTAGCAAATCATCCACACCTATCCTTGGAATTACAGGTACAGGTGGTGCCGGTAAATCGTCGATGGTTGACGAATTGGTTCGTCGCTTCCTCATTGATTTCGAAGATAAAACCCTTGCCATTGTAAGTGTTGATCCTTCAAAAAGAAAAACAGGCGGTGCTTTGCTGGGCGACCGAATCAGAATGAATGCCATTAAAAACTCAAGGGTGTACATGCGTTCATTAGCCACAAGACAGAGCAATTTGGCTTTATCCAAGCACGTTTCAGAAGCTTTGGCTGTTTTAAAAGCGGCACAATTTGACCTTATTATTTTGGAGACCTCGGGGATTGGACAAAGTGACACTGAGATCATGGACCATTCTGATGTGGCTTTGTACATTATGACTCCTGAATTTGGTGCTGCTACGCAGTTGGAGAAAATTGATATGTTGGATTTTGCCGACATGGTAGCCATCAACAAATATGACAAACGCGGTGCACAAGATGCGCTCCGTGATGTGAAGAAGCAGTACCGCCGAAATCATCAGCTTTGGGACGCCGATGATGAGACGCTTCCCGTTTATGGAACCATTGCCTCGCAATTCAACGATCCCGGAACGAACAGGCTCTACAAGGCCTTGATGGACACCATCGCTGAAAAGACCAAGGCTCCTTTAAAAAGCACTTTTGAGATTAGTGATGAGATGTCGGAAAAAATCTTCGTCATCCCTCCTAAACGCGTGCGTTACCTCTCTGAAATAGCAGAAAACAACCGTTCTTTTGATGAATGGGTGAATGTTCAAGCTGAAATTGCAGACCAACTGTACAGCATCAATCGTTCTATTGAAACCATTGGTGCTAGTGCTTTGGAAGATAAAGACCGCCTGCTCAAAGGACTTGAAGAAAGTAAGTCGCATTTGCTTTTGGACCTCGACCCTAGAAACCTTGAACTCATCAAGAACTGGGAAGACAAAAAAGCCCTTTACAGAGCACCTGAATACGTGTTTAAGGTGCGCGATAAAGAAATTAAAATTCAAACGCATACCAAGTCTTTAAGTCATTCAGACATTCCAAAGGTAGTTTTGCCGAAGTACAGATCTTGGGGAGATATTCTTCGTTGGAGTTTACAAGAGAACATCCCAGGGGAATTTCCTTACACCTCAGGTATTTATCCTTTCAAACGCGAAGGAGAAGATCCAACGCGAATGTTTGCTGGAGAAGGCGGACCCGAAAGAACTAACAAGCGTTTTCATTACGTGAGTTTGGGCATGCCTGCAAAACGTTTGAGTACGGCATTCGACTCTGTTACGCTTTATGGAAACGACCCGGCGTATCGTCCAGATATCTATGGTAAAATTGGTAACTCTGGTGTAAGTATTTGTTGTTTGGATGATGCCAAGAAACTCTACAGTGGATTCGACCTCGCCAATGCAAAAACTTCCGTGTCAATGACCATTAACGGTCCGGCACCAATGCTCCTCTCCTACTTCATGAACGCCGCCATCGATCAACAATGTGAGCGTTACATTAAAGCGCAAGGCTTGGAGTCTGAGGTAGAAAAAGTACTCCAAGCCAAGTGGGATGATCGCGGTTTTGCTCGTCCGAGTTACCAGGGCGACCTTCCTGAAGGGAACGATGGTTTAGGCTTGATGTTGCTTGGAACCACAGGAGACGAAGTGCTACCTGCCGATGTTTACCAAAAGATTAAAGAAGAAACCATAGCCGTAGTTAGAGGAACAGTTCAAGCTGATATTTTGAAAGAAGATCAGGCTCAGAACACCTGTATTTTCTCTACTGAATTTGCGCTCCGTTTGATGGGAGATGTTCAATCGTACTTCATTGAAAACAGCGTTAGGAATTTCTACAGTGTTTCCATTTCAGGATACCACATTGCGGAGGCGGGCGCCAACCCCATTACCCAGCTTGCCTTCACCCTAGCCAATGGTTTTACCTATGTGGAGTACTACTTGAGTAGAGGAATGGACATCAATGCTTTTGGTCCGAACTTAAGCTTCTTCTTCTCGAATGGGATTGACCCTGAATATGCCGTTATTGGTAGGGTTGCTCGAAGATTGTGGGCCAAAGCTTTGAAGCAGAAATACGGTGCTAATGCCCGTGCTCAGATGTTGAAATACCACATCCAAACTTCGGGAAGATCTTTGCACGCTCAGGAGATTGACTTTAACGATATTAGAACCACGCTTCAGGCGCTTTATGCTATTTACGACAACTGTAATTCACTGCATACCAACGCTTACGACGAAGCCATTACCACGCCTACTGAAGAATCGGTGAGACGTGCAATGGCCATTCAGCTCATCATCAATAAAGAGCTTGGTCTTGCTAAGAATGAAAACCCATTGCAAGGATCATTCATTATTGAGGAATTAACTGATTTAGTTGAAGAAGCCGTTCTTACCGAATTCGATCGCATCACAGAGCGAGGTGGTGTTCTTGGGGCGATGGAAACGATGTATCAACGTGGGAAAATTCAAGAAGAGAGCTTGTACTATGAGACTTTGAAACACAACGGAGAGTTCCCAATCATTGGGGTAAATACCTTCTTGAGTTCTAAAGGGAGTCCGACGATTGTTCCTCAAGAGGTTATTCGTGCCACAACGGAGGAGAAAGAATATCAGATTAAAATGCTCGAACAACTTCAAGCTTGTAATGCTGATGAAACACAAGACGTCTTGAGAAAAGTTCAGCGCGCCGCCATTCAAAATGAGAACATCTTTGAGCATTTGATGGAAGCTGCCAAGTATTGTAGTTTAGGACAAATAACAAGTGCATTGTTTGAAGTTGGTGGTCAGTACAGAAGAAACATGTAATCCACAGCTATTCTAATTCATTCAGCTCGTTAAAGGTAAAAGAGGCCTTTAGCGAGCTGTTTTTTTTAGCGACTCAAGTTCTTCTTGTCGAAAAGACGTTTGTTCAGCGTATTTAAGGTAACGCCTGTTATAACGAGCGCGATTCCAAGAAGCGAGAGTGGACTGAGCGCTTCGTTAAAGTAGAAGTAGCCAATGCTCACCGCGAAGATGGCTCCTATGTATTTTATTGGGGTGATGATGGCAGCATCTTCTCGAAGAATCGCCATTGCCATGAGTACTTGGGCAAGCACGGAGAACACACCAATGATGATGCCCAGTCCCCATTCATAAGCCCCAATAGCTTCCCAAGAACCGATGCTCACTCCTCCCATTACAGGTGTTGCTATGAGGTGAAAGTACATCACAATCGTTACAGGGTGATCGGTGGTTTTACACTTCATCGTAGCGAAGTAGGCCACCGCTGCTAAAAATGCAGAGAGGGTTCCAATCGCCAAGAAAGTAATCGATACTCGGGGGTCAAAGCCCTTTACCAGGACAATTCCAAGCATTGCTATGGCTAAGAAAAGCCATTGAATTTTACGTACTTTCTGCCCTAAGAAGAGCATCGCTAAAATCACGGTAAATACCGGCGACAAGTACTGTATTGTGGTGGCACTAGCAAGCGGAATATTCTGGATGGTGTAGAAGAAAAGACTGAGTGCAATCATCCCGAAAAAACCACGGATCAGCAACCATTTCTTATTCACCCCGAAAAAAGGAGATTTTAAACGGCTCACATAAATAGCACAGAGCACTAATGAAACAAGGGAACGCATGAACACCAACTGTGTTGTGGGAAGAAAAGAGAGCTCTTTTACGCAAACGTTCGCCAGAGTGAAGAGCACTACGGAAAAGAACATTTGGATAATCGGACCCCATTTCATGCTTCAAAGGTAAGTTCCTTAAATTGATATCTCGCTTTAAATCGGCATTTCGGAAAACAAAAACGGGAACATCCCTGCTCCCGTTTGATCTATTTTGATGTCATTAAGAAACTATCGAATAACAGTAATGTGTCCGTCGATAACCTTTTCTTCAATTTCATGCACCGGTTTCACTTTCAATTTGAACATGAAAATTTCATCACCGATATAATATTCTCCACCTTGGAATGAGCCGTTCCATGCTTCCATTGGGTCTGTGCTATGAAAGACCACTTCTCCCCATCTATTGAAGATCATGAGCTCGTACTTATCTACATCATAGCTTCTACCAATAGGCAAGAACACGTCGTTTTTACCATCGTTATTTGGCGTGAAGCTGTTAGGCAAGTACATAGTAAATTCTTCCTGAGCGAAATTCGCGATGATGGTATCGTTCTCCATAATCGTATACACTACGCTAGGGTCTTGATTTGAAGGAACTGCGTTGTGATTTCTCGCTTCCCATGTATCGAAAGTATAGTAATCTCGTGGGTAGGCGTTAAAATCAAATGGAATTCCACCTTCAACGGTTGCTGTCCATTCGTCGTTCACTATTGTTCCATCGTCAAGAACAACGTATCCCGACAAGGGTGGAAAGATCTGAACCGTCAAGTCAAAGTGAGGGATTTCGTCATACACCGCCACAATTTCATCTGTGCTTGAAAGGTTGATGATCATGTCGGCAGTAAACTCATCTGGAGTAAGTACATGGTTGTTGACTTCCCAGTGTGAGAAAGCGTACCAAATATCACTTGCCATAGTTACAAAGTTCCAGTCGATACCGCCTTCAAGTTCGCCCGTCCATGGATAGCTTGCCATTGGGGTTCCGTCTAATTCAATTGTTCCGGCACCTGCAGGTTGAACATCAACCGTTACTGTATAGTGTTCGATCGCTGTAAATACAGCAACTACGGTATCCGTTTGAGACACAAAAATTTCAGCAGGAAGCGCAAATTCATCTGGCGTAGGGTCGGCATTTAAGATTTCCCAGTGATCGAAAACAAACCATTGGTTGGTAGGAACTACATCTAAGTTGTGCGTTCCTGGGTCTACCAATAGGGTGTTTGGGTAAGGTCCCATAATGTCACCGTCCATCAAGATATCTCCTGCACCTGCCGGTTGAACATCGAACATCACCATTTGGGGATCGAGGTTTTCAGCGAAGTGAGCGATGAGCACCACGTCTCCATCAATAATGATTTCTTGATTAGGATCGTTTGGGTCTGGGAAAATAACATTTCCACTTTGCACTTCCCAGAACAAGAACACGCCTAGATCAGTAGTAGCTTCGAGTGTAATAGGCACATCAATCCAATAGATTCCGTCCCAAGGCGACATATCTT
>Ga0209652_1003946_pt1 | contig 10629 bp, 7 predicted proteins | sample SaaInl74LU_5_DNA_FD_184641 | JGI IMG/M metagenome (GOLD analysis project Ga0209652, IMG submission 184641) | Marine microbial communities from expanding oxygen minimum zones in the Saanich Inlet - ESP_74LU_5_DNA (SPAdes) (version 2) | ecosystem: Environmental > Aquatic > Marine > Intertidal zone ...
TAGCACGATGTATGCTTGGGCGGCTGCGCGGCAAGCGCTCTAATCATGATCATGGTTTGTAGGTTGCACTTGCACCGAGCGGAGACGGTGATTGTGATGGAGATTGAGATAAGAAGGAATCTCTTGGCGTAGAGGTGTATGAAGAAACAATGATGAAACGGCAGTGTTGTTGGGTACACATTACTTGAAGCGCATCGCTGAACGACAAGTGTGAACTGTGAACTGGAGACAAATTTTTAGTGGACCAATTTGTGGAGAGTTATTACTAGTTCCTACTACGTAGGATACTTTCATTGGTACGGGTATTTGTCGGTACTTAGTTAGTTAGCTATTCTAGCCAATTAGGAAGATGGGCATCTTCATACTCTCAATCCAAAATCTCCCAAAAAACAAAAAAACAGAGCAAATTTGCTGCAACCATGATGAACACAAGATGGGACGCAAGTTGACTGACCCAAGCAAAGAAGATAATATCAGCATATAGACGAATATAGAGCAAAGCGTGTCCGCCGCCTCAAAGAAGCAACAATGTCTTCACGAAAAAATGCCCGCAATCCATTTGACGATGACACTACCATCGACGGCGGCGGAAACTCCTCCACCACCAGCTACACCAACACCACACCCTACACTCATCCAACCACCCCCACCAACGCCCCCCACGATCCCCTACTAGACACCTACGAACAAAACCTCCAAAAAGTAGTCGATCCCGACTTCTTCCACGATCCCGAACACTACCAAGCTCTAAACCGCGTCATTGAAATCATCGGCGCCAACATCAACGATTCCTCTCACAGCATTGGGACCAATCATGAACACATCCCAAAGTATCAGCAGATGAAACGACAGCAGAATTTGGTGGAGGAGGCAATTGAGCACATGGCGATTAAGCATTGTGCTGATTTGAATTCGAGTGTGGCGGCTGTGGGGAGGATGAGTCGGCAGTTTGATGAGGCTAAGTTGAGAGTGAGGAATTTGAGGAGGCAGGTGAGGGATGTTAAGGATAGTTTGAGGCTGGGGGAGTTGGGTATGGGGGATTTGGTACGTTGCGTCTATTTGATGTGTTATATTGTATGTGATGCGGTGGTTGAAGTTGATTGAAAGGGGGGAAGTTGATCTTGTTGAAAAACTTGTTTTTTGACATTGTCTCTGCTCTTTTCTTGGTTTACTCATATTGTTGTGAATGAATTATTGACATTGGTGCATGAAGCCTTTGTTGTTCGTTTCATTATTGTTGCCCATACCCAAAAGACGGCTACTCATTACCCGACGATTGAAATAATTTCACATCATATCTACATTTCTAATCAACATCTTTTTTCCGAAACGCTTTTTCTCCCTCTTTTCAGGAAACATCTGCCAATCCCAACGAGCCGTCTTCCTCCACCACCGCTGCTGCCGCCGCAGCAGCCCAAGCAGGAGCATCTGCGCGTTCTCTACGTGAATTATGGCTCAAGAAATTAGAATGTGAAGCAGTCTTGTCCCTATTACGAAAGTTGGAAATTATCCGTCGTGCTCCTGGTGGATTTGACTCTTTAATACGTCCCGTAGACGGTGGACCGTGTCGTATTGGTGCTGCAGTGGTAGTCTTATCAGAGGCATTGTCGATTATGTTTAGTGACGATGTGGCACAGGTCCAAGCATTTGATCGAATTATGGAGCAACTCATGACAAGAAAACAACGTGCCGAAGAAATTTTGTGGGGGACACTTACCGATGTGTTGTACCGACATGGGGATATGTTGAGTAGGGAGGAAGTCAAACGACGACGGGAGCGTATGGAACGAAGAGCTCGTGCCATGGAGGCTGCTGCGGCACGGGGGGAGGGTGGTGGTATGAGTACGATTGCCGAGGATTCCGATGAGGATGATTCTAATTCGTGGGCTCAAACGGCCAATAGTTTTGAGGATGATGCCTCAACTAAGGGGAGTACTGCCGGGGGTAGTGCGGCCAATACCGCCACCTCGGGGAATGAAGTGGGATCTATTTCCCAAGGTCAATTTAAGCGTATGGTCGGACGTGCCATTCTTGAATCTGAAATTGATTTGGAGGGAGATGAACTCCGTTGTTTGGAGGAACCTGCTGTGTGGGGATCACATTCCAATACTACGCATTTGTCTGCATCTTATCTTTACCCCGAGCAGGCGTTGCCGAGATATTCTGACCCCGTATTGGCACTTCGGATCCTTGTCGATTGTCTAACGAAACTTAAGAGGTTAGATGATGTGGAACAATATTTAAGTGAGGATCTTGATCGTGAAATAAGGCGTGTGGCGGAACGTGAGCAGGCCAAGACATTTGCGAGGTTGGAGCGTCATAGGGGTAGGGCTGCAGGAGGCGAAGAAAGTGATGAGGAGGGTGATAATATGAAGGTGTTTCGGTTTCATTTGAATAATTTGCTCAAGGCATTTGGGGGTATTATGACGAGATATCTGCACTTGGCTCAGATTTTGAGGCACAAGATTGTGAGTTCCTCCAATTTATGTATTTCTCTTTCTGTTCAGTTAGTGGTGGAAAGTCTAACCTTATTCCTTTGCTTTCCATCAGTGTTCTGATCCAATCTTGAAGCAGATGTGTCCGTCCTATCCCGTGCCTGCATCGGCATTACACTCTCTGTTGGTCAATGCAGAAACTGCCATGCAGCGTGAAATAAAGGGCTTCATTAGCGCATGTATTGCTGAATCCGATAAGCCAAAAGACAAGCGAAACTCTCGAAGGCATAACATGAGTATGGATCAATCACAGTTGGATGTGGAGCGCGGAATCTTCTCATTGGGTATCCACGGAGGAAACCCAGAAGAAGGCGTCAGTTGGAAGAAGGTATCAAGAGCCAACATTGTCGAATTACCATCGGGCCAATTTGTTTCAGAGGTGCTATTCCCGAGGACTAATACTGACCCTGAAGTGAGGCATGCTCTCACCTTTCGAAGAAGTATTTCCCGATGGAGCCACGAGATTTCTGAAGGCAGGCGTGAACTTGCCATGTGCAGTGGCGAAGACACAAGTGCACCCATGTACAATAATCCTGTCGAGGAGGGTGCTTTGATTTATATGGATAACATCATTCAACGAACGCTTCTTCCAGAGATGCAAGACGAGGCGGTCAATGCAGTTATTCACTTTTTGGAGCGACCTGATGCCTTTGACCCTATCGCCAACGATGTCTTTACCAGATATCCCCATCACACAGTTCAAGTTGAAGCAGAAATGTCTGTTGCTTGTCAAGCACTGTATACCTCAACTAGACCAATTTTCATGGCTTTGCATCGGTTACCCACGGGAGGTGAAATGTATTTGTCTCTAGTGACTATGCTGGAGCATGCCATGTTGACCTTTATATCACGAATGAAGCAGCGTGTTGGAGAAGTATGCCAAGGAAAAGCAGCTTTCTCTCTACTCGAAGACCAAAGAGGAAGCCCTACGCCATTGAGTCAATCAATGGAAAGAAGAAAGGCGTTCACCCTGCTTCAGCGCATTTATAATGATGAATTTGATGTTGATGATGCTGCGGCGACAGCCGAACCAACTCAGATTGGCAACATTTTGCCCTTGGCACCCTCGGAGAATGATACGCGGTCAAGGAGAGCAGCATTGGGCGCTGCTGATGGAAAGGGTTCTTTCGAACGAGAATTGTCACATCTTGCGGTTCTCACGAAATTTAATGAACCAATGTCATTTGAGACGTCCACTCTTTGTAGCGATGAAGAATTGATGAAGGCCTCGTGTCTGGCTAACAGTTTGCTTCGGGTAGCAAGCTTGCTGGAAGAACAGCTACGCAGTCGAGCTGGTGGCTGGGAGAAGTCTTCCAAAATCAAAGCAATCCGTGATCTCGAGAGTGCCATCAAAACCATCCGATTCCATGGTCTACGTGTTGCCAAGTTTTGTCGCATGGAAATGTTGATTCAAACTGCAAGGAGGATGTCTGAAATCTGTATGAGCTCAGTACTTCAAGCTGAAGATGCTGTTCGGCTTCCAACGTGTGTGAATAACCTTGGTGAATACCTAGCTACTTCCAGCGATAACATCCGTGAAGCTGGTGGGAATGCTGTAGCTGCCTACACATTCTCATCACTTGAGCAGTATATACCTCATTATCTCATGCAGACTTGCCGAATTATGGCTGGAGGAAAGAAGCCGATCACTCTTAACGGCATTGAAGCATTGGACAGAACGGGGTCGGTTCTCTATCGTGATCTGAAGGGAGCAACAAGCTTTGAGAACTCCTTTTGGAGTGAAGAAGATGCTGCCAACTCGTTCGAGATGTCTGCTATCTTCATCAGTCTGATGGAAAGCTCCCAGAAGGATCTCGAAAATCATTATCGTGGCAATCCAAATCAATTCTCCGACACTGACTACCAGCTCATGTTTGCCTTCAACGGACCAAGGAGGCGAGGAGATCCTAGAAGGTTTAATTTGCTCAAGAGTAAAATGAAGACTGAAAGGGGTAATTAAGAGAATATGCAAACCTCCAGTTATTTAAATCATGTTGTAGTACACACACTTAAAAGGCGTTGGCCAATGAAATTGGGTAACCATTGGGTAATAATATCATTAGTGTTACAGAGACATATCATATAATATATAGCACATGAGTGTCTTTGGTTCCATCACTGTTCCATCTCCTCTAGACACATCGACTTGGGGAAGTGCAGCTTCTGCACAAAATTGGTAAAATCATTTTCATCTGTTGTTTGTATCTATTGCATTTAGCAGCCCTCGTTATTTAAAAGGCAAAAAAATCTGCGCAGAGTCTCAATCCTCAGCATCCATACATAAGTCATACCATCCCAAAGAGAAATAAGCACAAATCACAATGTGCAGTTACAAGGGGCATCTTCACGTTGTTCCATAGTGTTTATCCTAATTATCTTGAAGAAGACACTGATATTACCAAAGTCGCTACTTCTTTCTTGTTACAAATAACAGGATTTCGGGATTCTATGCAAACACTTCAGCACAAAGAAAGAAGATTTACAGTATCACACCTCTGCAAATTCTTGACTGGGGATGGTCACCTCTTCGGGAACGATACTTCCTCCTTGTCCTCTGGCAGCTGCTCTCGAAGCACGTTGACTGGGTAGGGATTGAGTTGCAGTAGTCTGTTCAAGTTCAAATTCTGATCTAAATGCAGTAGATTGATCAAGTGTGTTGAACTTAGCACCATGCCTCTGACATACTCCTCACTTTTGAGCTTGATTTGGGCATCCTTCACTGCTACATAGTTTGACTTTTGCCCCATGCCTAATGCACACTCCTCCATTTTGAGCTTGATTAGTGCATCCTTCACTGCTGCATAGTTTGACCTTTGCCCCATGCCTAACGCACAATCCTTCTTTGCTGACTACATTTGTGCATCCTTCACTGCTGCATAGTTTGACTTTTGCCCCGTGTCTCCTACACACCCCTCCATTTTTAGCTTGATTTGAGCATCCTTCACTGCTGCATTGTTTGACCTTTGCCCCATGCCTAACGCACGCCTCTCCTTTGATGGCTCTATTAGTGCATCCTTCACTGCTGCATAGTTTGACTTTTGCCCCATGCCTAGTGCACACTCCTCCATTTTTAACACGATTAGTGCATCCTTCACTGCTGCATAGTTTGACCTTTGCCCCATGCCTAACGCACGCTTCTCCATTTTGAGCTTGATTAGTGCATCCTTCGCTGCTGCATAGTTTGACCTTTGCCCCATGCCTTTTGCACACTCCTCCATTTTTAACACGATTAGTGCATCCTTCACTGCTGCATAGTTTGACTTTTGCCCCATGCCTTTTGCACACTCCTCCATTGATAACTACATTTGTGCATCCATCAGCAGAGCATTCATATTTGCGTGTCTTTTTAGTCACCTTTTGCCTGGGCTGTTCTTCGCCCAACGAATACTCCTCTAGTCTCCTCTTCGAAGTACCGATAAGTTGTGTCCTAGACAATGATTCTTTACTTCGGCTCGTAATTGATGATCTCTTCCGAATTGAAGTTCGATGATGGGTCGAAGCAGTTGATGTCTTCTTTCTCTGGGCAGCAGCAGCTGCCGCTGCCTTCTCTGCCTTCCTCAGCTGACTCTCCCTGTAGATCAAGGCACCCACATCATCGTCGCCGTCCTCTCCCGTATCATTAAGCGCCTTAAGCGCCATCTTCTTCGCTTGTGCTTCGTCGATCGACATGATGTTTAGGATAGCAAAATCTGTCGTTGTTCGTTCGTTTTCGTTATTGTACTGGCAAGCCTGTTCTGGCGGGAAGAAGCTTTTCGGTCGTTAGTTACATGGTTATGCCGGATGCATGTCGTAACGTGACGACCAACCAATTTCTTGGGAAGGTACGGTACCCAAATACATTACAGTGAGTCATACCATTATGTACCATCCCAAAGAGTAAATAAGCACAACTCACAATATGTGCAGTTACAACCAAGGGGCATCTTCTCGTAATGGGCACCGACAGGTCAGCCATTAATAGAATTAAACTTCAGAGTTCGCGTAAATGAACCACTTTCTGACGCTGACGTATGAGATCTCCTACCTGTCCTTTCTGGCACATAGAGTTCGGTTCGGATGTTTCCCCTCTGCTGTCTACCCCGGGCACTCAAGGCACCGCTATCGCGATACCTGAATATTCCACTTACATTAGATTAACTTGGTATATATACACTTACCAGATAGATGCAGAGATGTGCAGCAGAGATGAAAACAAGTATTGGCCACAACCTGTTCGAAATGGGCCATATCATGACAGGAATGACACTTCGACCGACTCTACAAAGTCATCCGGTAGAGGTGAAGACGGTGAAACAGGGAAGTGGCGTCACAAACTCGAGTTTCTGAAAGAAATGATTGTTGGTGTCGACATTTTACTGGTAGTAACGAGCGTAATAACATTCGGTGTGAACCAGTTTGGAAACGAGTGGCTTTCCTTTCTATCAGATTCTAAGCCCGCCATCGGGACGCTAGGTGGCATGTACTTCTTATCATTAGTGTTCAGAACGAACATTTGTGATCGATTGGTTCCTAAGCTCAAGATTCTATTATTCTAGAAATAGAAGTTATCTTAGGTTACATAGACATAAAATATATAACAAGAGTGTGTTTGCTTCAATAACCTAAAAGCTCATTGACTTGGGAAAGTCCAGCTTCTGCACAGACTTAGTAAAAGCATTCATCATCTGCTGCTTGTAGCAGCGCACCTCGTTGGTGGAAAAGTCGGCGAAATTCAACGCGAAAGTGTGGAATGTCTTCGCATGTGTCTCATCTCCAACAGTGGAGGAAGCGACTCCACGGTTGTGAGCCTCTACTGTGAACCACGCAAAATCTCCAGCAGAGTAAGAAGTGCCGTCCTTCCCGGTCCCGGCCTTCTTCACGGCGTCGTCAATTTCTTGGAAGACTCCAATAGCCTCTTCCACACTCACGGAAGACTGGATCATCTTTCGCTGCAAATCACCCAATGAAATCCCTCCCACCACAAATGCACCAGACTTTTGCAGCATATCGGAGCACAGCTTCGTAAGGACTCTATCCGTATGAATCATGCGTTTTTGTAATGCCGAGTCTGACATACTCTTCACCTGTTTCAAGATAACGAACTCTTCGTCAGAAGCTACCGCATCATTGATATGGAGCTTGAGGAGAGTAGCACAAAGTCCATCGTTGCAAGTTTGAAATGCAAAGGAATCTTCTCCTAGACCAAGGATGCACCTCATCGTGAGGAGAGCAATCATCTTTGAAACCTGTGCTTTCTTCCTGCAATTCAATTCAAATTCTTGCTGAGACTGAGCAAGACGATGCAGAGTACGACGGAGTAAACTTTTTGCTGAGCTTTGGTCACGCCCAGATGATTCCAAATAATCAACAGTCACAGCGGCCGAGAGAAGCAAACATTGAGCACTAAATTCACTGCTAATATCAGATGCGGCAGTAGCAGAGGCATCGTTGAAAGAGGGAACAGCAAACCTCTCCGGCTCATACTTTACGTCGTAATCCAACTTGCTGAGTCGAGTTCCCTCTTCCTCCTCACTCTGCGCAAACAATAATTTGGAAGAGAAGTGTGTGAGATAAGATTGGAGGAACAATAGATAAATTCACTCAAGATGAATCCTTACCATCAAGATAAAGTCGTGACTCGCTGCAAAAAGATCTGCTGCCAGAGCTCTTGAGTCGTAGGTAGCATCGTCAAGTACGCTTGCGGTCATAAGCTGGTTTCCAATGTTCCACAGTGCTTCTGAAACAAAAACGCATTGGCTCCGATCCCCCAGCAGCTTCTGAGTGGTGGTATCATTCCAAATCGAATCGAATTCAATGCTTCCCTCACTGTTCTCCTTTGAAGTATTCTTCTTTTTCCTCCTGCCGGTCAGCTTCTCCTGCTTTCTATCGCGGCACACTTGTAGCAGACGTAGCACTCCATCGACGATGTGCCCCAGATACTCACACATGCTCTCAGTCTTTTGCCTATCCTTCTGAGAAGAGCTGACGTGCTCAAAGTTCTCAAGATATGCGCAGAGGAGATCCAATACGCTATGACCTGATGGAGACTCGCACACTGTCTTCTTATCAAGGCACGTACCGAGATTCTTGGATCTAAGCTGCAAATTCAACCACCTTTCCTGAACTCCAAGCAATAATTCGCCACCTCCCTCTGCTTCGTTTTCAACACAAGAGTTCGAAAAGCGGGGGAAGTGCTCAAGGATATCGTCGTGATCCGATGTGGAAAGCTCATTGAGCGCATTGTCAAACTCAAGCAGCGTGTCTGCATGTTCATGCCTGGCAGCACAGTGGAAAAGAGTGGCCAAGTTGTTCACACATTTGTGCTTCTCGTACGCCTCTCTTGCCCGCTTCACTCCTTCAGCGTGACTGCCAATCATAGAAAGTGAGTGTGCCAAGACTGACAGCACTTCAGCTAGAATTGGATCTTCTCCATGCTCTGGGGAGACTTTGCTTGTCTCATGTATGTCCTTGAGCATACTGGCCCATTTTGCACATATCTCATAGACATCCCACGAATGATAGAGGGAGACTGCCAATGCGAACTGTTCTTTGGCCACATTTAACAACTCCGTCTTCATCGAGTTGTTTGACACAAACAATGTGGTGTCTGTGGTGAGTGCATTATCACGCTTGAACGATGATAGGTACTGATCTGCCAAGATGAGCGCCTCTTGGTCAATGGATTCGTATTCATGCTCCAACTTTCTTTGGCGCACTCCAAAGGCAATGCTCAATATCGCACTGAGCTTGTCTAGAACAACAAAAGGTCGGAGCTGGTGGCTCTTTGACAGTTTATCAAACATCAATCGGTATGGATCAAGTGCGGCGCCACCTCTGTTCCCAGACATATTTCGTTTTACGTGCACACTGCGGATTGTCTGAAGAGTGAGCTTCAAGATTTCATCCTTTTCGACGCTCGTTTCCACCAATGTAGATTCTTCCTTCTTCGACACTAAATCGACCATGGAGCTTAGCTGATCATCAATGCAGCGCTCATCCTCCTTGGATGGATTATCATTGAGCAGCTGGATCTTACGAGAACTCAACATCGCCTTCTCACGAGAATGAATGTGACGACTCTTTGTGAGAGCAGTTTGAGAGCGGTTCTTAATGTCGGCTTTGTCTTTTGCTGGCCCGATCGCATCTTCGGAGAACACAAAGTCGTTGCCACTGCCCAGATCACTCATGGTATTGCCGTGGAGTTCTTCGTCCCGCTCGTGCTTCTCGTTCATGTAAATCTCCACTTGATCTAGGCAACCAAGGGCATCCTGCTTCTCTCCTAAGGACTGGAGCACTGTTGAAAGCAAGTAGAACGACTCTATCGACAATACTACGATGTCCGCTTCAAGATTCTGAAGCATCTGGGCCTCATTCTTCTTTTCAGTGCGATCCTTCTCCTGCTTGATATTGGCAAGGCAAGAGTTTGTTGCAGTCAGATCAATGTTGAGTGCCTTCATTGCATATTCATTCATACCAATCTCTGCAAAGTGTGACCCCTGCTTCAAACAAAGCCTTGCCAACTGTGGCAGGAAACGCTGCAATGCAGCATATTTGAGAGCAGACTTTCCTTCATCGTTCAATGCTTCGTTGCAGTGCTCATCGATGAAGTTCTTGGCAGCGTCCAAATGCTGGAGTATTATGGTAGGCCAATCCACACTACTATTATCAGCTTGAGTAGATGCATCATCTTCCTTCGTGGACATGTCAGCATGATGTTCTTTTTCAAAAAGAGCAGCAGCATTGGGCAACGCAGAGTAAACATCGAATGCTTCATCCAATAACACATCCTTCATTTCATTGGCCGCCTCCCCATCACTTTTTGCCATGCCGCTCAAGACATTGAAGCAAGAGATGGCAAGGGAGAGCGCATCATGAGAATCTCGTGCGGTCTTGCCATGTTGGAGAATGGCTCGTCCACCTTTCGATAATACTTTTAGACCAAACACCAATTCCTTTGGAGAGGGAGTCTGTGCTTTATTGCCATCACGTCGATCGTGAAGGGTGGGAGGACATCCCTTGCTGCATCGTGTATCAATGTACTGTAAGAAGATCAAACGTACGGCAATGGTTCTGATGTACCCTCCTGCAATGGCTCGTTGTCTCTTTTGCTCCATCATTGAAGAAGAGGCAGCAATGTCAAAAGTATTCGTTGTGA
>Ga0209652_1003947_pt1 | contig 10627 bp, 9 predicted proteins | sample SaaInl74LU_5_DNA_FD_184641 | JGI IMG/M metagenome (GOLD analysis project Ga0209652, IMG submission 184641) | Marine microbial communities from expanding oxygen minimum zones in the Saanich Inlet - ESP_74LU_5_DNA (SPAdes) (version 2) | ecosystem: Environmental > Aquatic > Marine > Intertidal zone ...
GCTGCTTTGTTTGTGTCCGGTGTGGGTGGTGCTGGAGGGACTGGCGGTGGTGGTGCTGGTGGTAACGGTGGTACAAACAGTGGTGTAGCTGGTACAGACGGCCTCGGTGGAGGTGGTGGCGGTGCTGGTGGTGATAACGTAGCTAACGCCCAAGTAGGTGGTGATGGTGGGGATGGTATTGTCATCCTGTTCATCCCCGATGTTGTTGGTGGTGGCACCACTGTAGAAAGCTCCACAGCCGTAGCAAGTGCCTCGACTGCAACTGCCTCTCGTAACCTGACTCGTGGTCGGGTAGCAGGGGTATCCAGTGCAAGTGCCTTTACTGCTGCTGCAGTTGTCACTAGACTTACAGAAGCGGTAACTGCTATCTCTAGCTCTAGCTCTTTCACTGCGACAAGTGAAGTTACTGGAGTAGCGCAGGGTGTAGCAAATATCTCTTCTGCTAGCACTGTCACTGTTAGTGGAGTTAGGACTCTTAGCAGGGTAGCATCTGTTGCATCTGCAAGTACCCTTACAGCTACTCGTGACAGGATTGTGAATAGAGCAGCAGCTACTGTCTCTGCAAGCACTGTTACGGTTACTGGTGCAGTCACAGGCCCTGTACTTTCTGTCGTCCAGTATTACTACCTGAACAGTCTTGTATCTCACGAGACCGGAGATTGGACGACTAGCACCCAGCTTCCAAACTGGATGGATCGCTTGGCGATTGCAGCCGGGAATACTTATTCGGTAGACAGTGAGTTTGGGTTCCTGCCACAGTGGACAGCCCCGCCACGCGCAAGCATGGGGTACCCCGAAGCTGATAGTGCTGGGGTGGTAGCGAATACATGGACAGGTGCAGCAGCGATTAATCGTCTGTCGTTTGTCCCTGATAACTTTGATGGTCAAGCTTTTGACCCTGATGCCAATACTAACCTTCTGACCTCGACAACATACGAGGACGGCATCCTTGCTCTGATCGATGCGTGGGAAGCAAACGCAGCTAATGCTGGTCGGGTTTATTCGATCTATTCCGGGTGGCCGGAAATGGCTCTTTATGGTGATCCTGCAACGATCACACCAACCAACTTGCTTGCTTGGCAGACTTATGGTCTTGGTGCGTATCAGGACTGGATGGAGCTTCTAGTCTCTAGACTTCAGACTGCACGTCCAACTCTTGATATCCGTCTCTCAGATATCAACCGTGTGTTGCTTCTTACCTACCAAAATACGGTAGTGAGCAGCATTGCAACAGGTGACTTGTTCGAAGATGATGCACCTCATGGACGATCTTCTTGGTACTTCCTTGCATCTCTGGTTGAGTACATGGAAGCATATGGAGTTAAGCCCCCTGCTGGGTATGTTCCAGATGCTGGATTCGCAGTAAACTCAACAATCACAAGTAACTACCAAGATATCGTAGATTACATGTGGGACCTTCTCCAAGGTGCAGTGCCTACTGTTACTATCTCTGGAGAAAGCACATTTACTGCTACCGCGACAAGAACTGTTCAAGTAGCTTTTGTGATCACTCCCTCTACCTTTATGGAGGGCCTACCTGCTACAATACGCAATAGGGCAGCTTCAAGTACGTCTAACTCCACAGTTACCTTGAGTGGAGCAATCACTCGACTGAGAGCCGCAACTTCCCTAAGCTCTAGTGCAGTTACTGTACTAAGGGGTATACAAAAGATTCGGTCGGCAAGCATTCTTTCGGCCTCTAGTTTTTCTGCTACCTATACCCTAGAGACTATTACTGAACGTATAGCTGCCGTTGCTGGTACATCCACTTTTGCTGGTACTTACACTGTAACAAGAGCTAGGTCCACTGAAGTAAACTCTTTGTCTACTTTGACTTCAACAGCTAACTTCATCTTCAATCAGGATGTAGGGATAGCTTCCTTGAGTTCTTTGGGGGCGATACCTCAAGTTTTCAGGCTGCCAGTTCAAGTACCTAGTAGGACAGCATTTGTTTTCTCCGAGTCTAGGGAAGTGTTTGTCGCTGGAGAGAGGGAGAGAAAAACAGTTGTCCCTTCAACAGCATTTGTCTTCTCTGAGTCTAGGGAAGTGTTTGTCGCTGGAGAGAGGGAGAGAAAAACAGTTGTCCCTTCAGAGGACCGAAAAATTATTATCGGAGGATACCGAAGATGAGCCTAAGTTGGCCCCCTAAAGACCCACAAGAAAGTCTTGAATACTCAATCGACTGGTCTCGCTTTCTTGAAGGTTCAACAATCACAGAAGTTAATTGGTTTGTTGTAACTAGTGCAGGAGTTAAAACCTCTTTTCCTGTATCTGCTACAGTGGAAGGACTTACAAATGCGGGTGAGAGCTTCACTGGGACTGTCTGCACTATCAGACTTTCAAATGGTACCCTTAATAGTCGGTACAAGATTGTCGCTCAGATCACCTTTGGTACAAGTTCTTTGATAGCAGAGCGTACTGTAACTATGAGCGTTAGGAACAGGTAATGGCATATAACTTTCTTGGGTTGGTAAACAACATTAACGAAAGGGTGAACGAAACCCCTTTGACTGAGGCGAACTTCGCTTCTGCCACTGGTTTCTACTCTACCGCTAAACAAGCTATCAACTCTGCTGTTCGGCATATCAACTCTCAGCAGTATGAGTGGCCCTTTAACCATGTTACTGCAGAGGATGTACTCACTGCAGGTATGACGCGTTACCCGTACCCTTATGACGCTAAGACAGTAGACTTTGATACCTTCAGGGTCCCTGCAGATACTACTCTTGGGAACTCTACAAGAAAGCTACGTATCTTGAGTTATGAGGATTATCTAGAAACATATCTGGACCACGAGTACAACACAGATAAGAATGCACTTCCTTGGGGTGTATTCCGTACTCCTGATGGAGGTTTTGGCCTAGTACCTACTCCAGATCAGGACTATGAACTGGTGTATGAGTACTACAGAAACCCGGTGGATTTGCAACTGGCAACAGATGTTCCGGGTATCCCAGAGCAATTTCGGCATGTTCTTATTGATGGGGCAATGTATTACGTCTACTTGTTCCGCAACAGCACAGATGAAGCACAACTTACTTATCAACTCTTTGACGGTGGGGTTAAGTCCATGAGGAGCCTCTACGTCAACAGGTATGATTACCTTAGAGATACGGTAATTGAACGCGGCTATAATAGGTACTAATAATGGCAACAGGTTGGGAAACATACCCTATTCAGTTTGAAGGTGGCTTGGTCACAAACCTTGCTCCGTTGCAGCTTGGTATCCAAAAGCCGGGAGCAGCAAGAGTCCTAGAGAACTTTGAACCTTCTGTTGAGGGTGGTTATCGTCGTATCCTTGGGTACACTAAGTACACGGACAATATCATCCCCTCTTTTGGTGGGACACTTGTGCAAGGTGGCAGTCAAACAGGGACTTCTCTGGATGTCGCTAACCTTAGTTCTGCCCCAGAAATCAACGATGTTTTTACTATTGCAGGTGTAACTGGTAGTTATACTATCACATCTGTCTCTTATAATTCGTCTCTTCGCACAGCAACTCTTGGTATTACCCCTGCTCTTGCTAGCTCTCCTGCAGATCAGGCAGTGATTACTTTCACCACTGTCTCTACTCAACTCCCAGTGACTTGCCTTGCGTACTTCCGTTCTAGGGCTGTTGCTTATAGGGGAGGGTCTTTGTGGGAAGCAGCGGCTGGTGGAGCTTGGTCCCGTGTATCTATCCCGAACATTGGGTCTCCTTTGGTTCAGGGTGCAGCACAAACTGGGACAACCCTAAACATCGATGGGGCAACTGCTCTGCCAAGTGTAGGGGATGCTTTTACCATTGATGGTGTGGCCCTAGTCTATACAGTCACTGCTGCTACTGCGGGGTCTCCGGGTCCCGGTCCCGGTGGTGGTAACGTAGTCTTGACTATCTCTCCTGCTCTTGACAGCAGCCCTGCTAATAACGCTATTATTACTTTTATTGGGTCTGGGCGTACGGCAGAAACTCGTCAGCGGTTTACTCGTTACAGCTTTAACAATACTCCAACATTGATGTTTGTCGGCTCTGGCTCTACCCCAGTTCGGTACTCAGTCAATGGGTATGAACCCCTAAGTGAAGCACCCTCCGATGTGGTTGGAGCCGAATTTGTTGCTGAATTTAAGTCCTCTATCTTCTATGGTAAAGACAATACACTTACGTTCACTGTACCTTTCACAGATGATAACTTTAGTACTGGGGACGGAGCAGGGGTTATTGGTCTACCACACAACATCACTGGGTTGATTGTCTTCCGTGATCAGTTGATCGTGTTTTGTCGCAGTAAGATTTACCGGGTAGTTGGTAACTCGTTTGCTGATTTTCAGTTGCTACCTATCTCTCTTGATATTGGTTGTATCGAATCAGACAGTGTGCAGGAAGTTGGTGGTGACGTAGCTTTCCTTGGACCTGATGGTGTTCGACTTCTTGGTGCAACTGAGCGTATCGGTGACTTCAACTTTGGTATTGTATCTCGTGGTATTCAGAAGGAAGTCACTGACTTTATTGCAGCAAGTAATACGATTTGCTCTACCGTTATCCGTGGCAAAAACCAGTATCGGCTTTTCAGCTACAATGCTGACACACCTAAGAGCCTTACTCGTAGTATCTTGGGGACACAGTTTGCAGACCAGACAAACCAGACTGGTGCGTTTGCTTGGGCGGAGATTGTAGGTATGAGGGTCTACAGCGTAGATAGCCAGTATACTTCCCAAGAAGAGAGAGAAGTGGTGATTTTTGCTGGTTCTGATGGTTATATCTACAACATGGAAAGCTCTAACTCTTTTGATGGAGCGGGTATCACTGCTAAGTTCTTTACCCCTTACCTCCCAATTAATGACCCAAGGGTTAGGAAGACAATCTACAAAGTGACCACCTACCTTGACCCGACAGGAAGTATTGAAGGGCAACTAGGTGTTAGGTATGACTTCAACAATCCCGGGAAGATTCAGCCAGAGGTTAGGACACTTCAGAACACTGTATCTGGCTCTGCTGTGTGGGGGACTGCTGTATGGGGGTCTTTTACCTACAGTGACCTGATTAAGACTTTCTTTGATAACCAGACAACTGGTTCAGGGTTTACCGTATCATTGGAGTATACATTTGATGGGGACTTCCCGCCCTTCTCTCTGGACTCTACAATGATCGAATACTCAACTAACGATAGGAGATAACATGGCTGGCTATACTAGGGCAGACACAACTAACCAAATTGCTAACGGCCAGATTGCAGACGCTGATATTCTGGATGCTGAATATGATGCTATCCAAGCAGCTTTCTCTGCTGGTTCAGGTCATGCTCACGGAGGCCTTGCAGGGGAAGGTGCGCCTATCCTTGTCATTGGTCCGGTGCAAGATTTTGTTGCAAGTGCTTCTGCTTTTACCCCAAAATCAAACGGAACTTATGATCTTGGTGTGACGGGTACACGATTTAGGGATGCTTTCCTCTCTCGTAACCTTGACGTAGCAGGGACAATCACAGCAACTACTGGACTCACTCTTGGTGCAACCCCTATCACTGCCACTGGTACGGAGTTGAACATTCTTGATGGTGCTACGGTCTCGACTGCAGAGCTTAACCTTCTGGATGGTGTACTCTCTACGACAGTAGAGATTAACTACCTTCAAGGTGTCACATCTAACGTACAAACTCAGCTTAACCAACTTGCCTCTGATATTCAGGATGTAGTTGCTGGTGCACTTGAAATTACTGGTGCAGCTTCCACAGTCGTTACCGTCGATCTTACAGCAAACCGTGCAGTAATATCCAGTGGTACAGGTAAGATTGCTGCTTCTGGTGTGACAACTACTGAGTTGAACATTCTTGATGGGGCCACAATTACAACAACAGAACTTAACCGTCTGTCTGGTGTGACTTCTAACGTACAAACACAACTTGATAATATCTCTAACACAGCCTTTCCTGCTGGTGGGATCATTATCTGGTCGGGTTCTACAGCAGCCATCCCCTCTGGTTGGGCTTTGTGTAATGGTGCAAGTGGTACTCCTGACCTTCGTGGTCGGATGATTATCGGTGCTGGTGGGGCTTACTCGGTTGGTGCAACTGGTGGTTCTGCTTCGGTAACTCTGAGCGAAGCCAACTTGCCAAGCCATACTCACACGTTTAGCGGAACGACTGGGGCAGGGGGTAGCCACTCTCACACTGGTTCTACTGGTGCTGCTGGTTCGCACACCCACTCCGCGACTACAGATGAACCCGGTGGTTTCGATGTCAATGCTGCGGGCTTCCGCTACCAGAGCAGCAACCCCGGCGTCAATGGTTTCAGAAACGTCAACGGCGTCGGTGATCACACTCACACGCTTAGTATCTCTGCGGCTGCGGATCACACTCACAGTTTCAGTGGCACAACGAGTGCAGTGGGTTCGGGTACAGGGTTTAGCATCCTTAACCCGTATTATGCACTTGCGTATATCATAAAGCTGTGATATAATTCCATTACCCTTGTTAAATAAATCATATGAAAGGAAACTAACATGGAAACTATCGTTGCAACTACTTTTGTTATCCTGCTGGCACTCTCGACTGGGACTGAAATCCCGGATGCTGGTGAGTGCCGCTTTGTCCAAGTGGAAGGTAGTAACCTTCTGGTGGCAGAGAATCCCGGATGTTACGGTGCTGACCCGATTGGTGCTCGTGACGAAGACGAAAAGTAATCACTAAGGTTGGGGGCGCAAGCCCCCTACTTACCAAACAGCAGACAAGGGAAAAAGATGAAAAAGTTTGCAGGTTTTACCCCTCAACAACAATACGTACTGCTCTCTAAGCAGGGTTATAAAGGACCTGCGGATGAAGCTTCTATGGCTAAATTCCTAGCTGCTTCTCCTGCTGCCGCCTCTAAGATGGGGGAGTACGCTCAGATTGCACAACAGCGACTTGCTGGAAAGCCTATGCCCAGTGCCCCAGTCGAAATGAACACTGGCGGACTTCTTGGAACGGCTATAGGTGCTGTCGGACAAGCAGCAAACAATGCTGGCTATACCTACGCCAGTTCTGTTGACCCTCGCTCAGGTGAAATGAGCTATCAAATCTATAACCCTGACGGATCAGTTCGTCAAGGTCCTAGTACTTGGGCAAACACTGCCAGTACACTAGACTCACTTGGTGGGGGTACGCAAGTCAATACTGCACCAACACCTTCTGGGGCTTTGAACACAACACAGAGCCAGTTGACAACTGCAATCCAAAATGCACCTACACCACAGACACAAGATGTTACTGGTGCGCAGACAGCAACTGGCCCAACGATGCAGAATGCACAACAGTTGGCTATCACTAACCCGATGGACTTGGTGACACAAGCTACTGTTGCTCAGGTTGGTAACGCTCCGGGCACAGAGATTGCTGCAGGTACTGGTCAAGCTGGTGCAGCCGCTCAGGCTGGTTTGAATACTGTTGGTTCGGTAGACACTGCTGACCAAGTTCAGGCACAAGATGCTGCTACCTACGATGCACAGAACGTTTCTGCTCAAGTTAACCAAGCACTAGAAGGTGCACAAGCAGCCACAGGGATGGTCTCTGAGGCTGGTACAGTCCGTGGTCAGTTGACTAGCCTTATGGCCGAGTTTGAGAATGACGGGACTCCTCCGTGGGCCTCAGGGGCTATGCGTAATGCTATGGCTACCATGCAAGCTCGCGGTCTTGGTGCTTCGTCTATGGCAGGTCAAGCTATCGTACAGGCTGCTATGGAGTCTGCAATTAGTATTGCTTCGCAGGATGCTGCCACTGTTGCACAGTTCGAAATGCAGAACCTGAACAATGAACAACAGATGACGATCTTTAATACTCAACAGCGTGTTGCAGGTCTCTTCTCTGATCAGGCTGCACAAAATGCTGCGCTACAGTTCAATGCTGCAAGTGAGAACCAGACTAACCAATTCTTTGCTGACCTGCAGTCTACTGTTAGTCGCTTCAATGCACAACAGGTCAACGCTATCCGTCAGTTCAATGCTGGTGAAGCAAATGCTGTAGAACAGTTTAACGCAGGTCAACAGAACCTTCGTGACCAGTTCAATGCTCAGAACTCTTTGATTGTCGCTCAGGCTAACGCACAGTGGCGTCAGAACATTGAGTTGACTAACACTGCTGCACAGAATGCTGCTAACCTTGAGGCTGCACGTGCTGCTACAGGGCTTACACAAACTGGCCTTGATTTCCTTTGGCAGAGGGAGCGAGACATCATGGCTTTTGCATTCCAATCTACAGAGAGTGCTGCTGATCGTGATCTTAGCTTGCTTCTGGCAGATCGACAAATTTCGGCAGATCGATCCAACTCTCGTAACTCCGCTTTGGGTTACTTGGCTGGCTCTGTTCTTGGTTCCGATTCTTTCTGGGGTCTCTTCTCATGAGCTATAAAAACGCACTCTTTAAATCACGTGAAATTGCTGACCAGATTCGTTCTGGGGCATACAGTGGAAACAAGCCAAAACTTAAAAAGGCTTCTTCTGGTATACTTGCTCGACCACAACGAGAGGATGATCAGTTCAGTCTAGACGGACCTAAGGATGAGTCCATGACAGATGTGGCTGCAATGTACATGGCTTCCTTGAGAAAAGGGGGACAGGAAATGGCAGAAGACGGTTTTGAGACTAGGACAGTTGAGACTGCTACACGTCCTCGTAGTCGTAAGCAGGGTGGCTTTGATGCACCTGTCAAAGGTCTAATGATTGACTCTTTCCAGAGCGGGCTTGGTGTGGATGAAGCAACTGCAGGGGTGCTAGCTAGGGCATTCTTGATCAACTTCCAAGACGAAAGCGGCATGATTGCCGACCGTGTTGAAATGGTACCAAACGTACACGGCACTCGGGGCAGAGGCTACTACCAACTTACTGGTCCCCGTCGTGAACAGTTTGAGTCGATCTATGGTGAAAATGGTTACACAGATGAAAACCAGACTGAATTCTTGATTCAAGAGTTGGTGGGTTCTGAGAGCAAAGCTGGACGGGCTATACTCGAAGCTGCTAAGTCTGGGAGTGTAGGTGAAACTGCTGCTCTTATCGTAGATAAGTTCCTCCGTCCTGCAGAGAAGCACAAGCAAGAACGTATGTCTCGCTACAGAGAAACTTATGGCTCTGAAACTTAAGGAAAATAACAATGAAATTTGATGGACCAATTCCCGGACAATCCCTGACAAGCGCCCCTAAGGCTGCTCCTTGGGAGAGACCACCGGAGGTTACAGACCCGGAACACGCAATGGCTATGCACATTGAACGCCTGAACAACGAAGAAATGATGAAGAACATCGTGGACATGCTTGAGCTTGACATTGATGTTGTTACCCTTACTCAAGGTATTGTCCGTGGTGCTGTCGCTGCTGGTGTTCACAGTATTGATGTTGGCCTGATCGTATCCCCAGTTATCCATGAGTTTATTGTTGGTGTAGCAGAAGATGCTGGCATTGAGTTTGATGAAGGTCTGGAAGATGTGAAGGGTAAGGAAAAGGCTAAGAGAGCTATCGAAAAGGCTAAAGCTGAAAAGATGCTACAAAAAGTCTTGAAAGAAGATAGGGGTCCTGAGGCGGAACAAATGCCTGACATGGGACAAGGAGAAGAAGCTATCGAACCTGAGGTACCAATGGAAGTTGCACCTAAAGGTCTAATGGCAAGGAGAGGTTAATGTCTACATTTCTTGAAGGTTTTGCTAAAGGTTTTGGTGACGCTAAGGATCGTTCCCTCAAGCGTGAAATGTTTCTTGGGGAACAAAAAGAAAAGAGGGACACTGCTCTTCGTCCTCTCCAAGCTGCTGCTGCAGAAGGTATTATACAAATCCAAGATACAACTGCAAAGCTACGTTATCTAGAGCAACGTGGTATCCCTAGGGAAACGATCAACGCTCTTGGTCAAGACCTAGACATGCTGGAATCTGCATATGAGTATGCAACTGGTGACGGGGCAGATGTCCCTGCAGAGCAGTTGTCTGAGATTTACCGTGCCTCTGCAATTGTTGGTGCACCTGAGGGTGTGGATGTATTTGACTACTTCAAGACCTCGGTAGAAGCTTACAAAGAAATCCTTGATGGAAATGTCTCTGACCCAGATACTTGGACTGACCCATTGGTGTCTAACCCAATGCCAAGAACGGCTGTTGTTGAACAGCGTACACCACCTAAACCCGGCGAGGCTGGTCTTTCTGCCGTGCGTGATCGTACTTGGAAGATGCAGGAGGAGACTTACAATAGGGCTATCTCTGGTATTGTAGACTCTGAGATTGGTCGCCTCCAAGCTATGGAAGATGCTAACACTATCTCTGAACCAGATAAAGAGAAATTGGACCTGCTTCTTGAAGCTGGCTCTAAGTATGGTACAGATGATTATTATACCTCTCAACTACGTACTCTTTATGGGGATATGGCAAAAGAGCAGATTACTGGTGACTCGTCCATGTCGCCAGATTTTATGGTTGAGTTTGACTCCAACCCATTGATCAAAGATTTTGCAAGCCCCGAAGCTAAAGCATCAAGGAGGAGGTCTGCGATCCTAGAGCAGGGTGGAGTATTTCATGCTACAGGTACTAACCCTGAGACTGGTATGCCTACCACTTTCTTTAAGATGCCTGATGGGAAATTTGTTGCAGTTGAAGGATAAGTAATGAATCAAGTACTAACAGAACTGCCAGCATGGGCAAAACCT
>Ga0209652_1003949_pt1 | contig 10627 bp, 8 predicted proteins | sample SaaInl74LU_5_DNA_FD_184641 | JGI IMG/M metagenome (GOLD analysis project Ga0209652, IMG submission 184641) | Marine microbial communities from expanding oxygen minimum zones in the Saanich Inlet - ESP_74LU_5_DNA (SPAdes) (version 2) | ecosystem: Environmental > Aquatic > Marine > Intertidal zone ...
TACCAATTGGCGGAGGGAGTGGGATTCGAACCCACGGTGCCGATGAAGGCACGACGGTTTTCAAGACCGTTACAATAAACCAGACTCTGCCATCCCTCCGTTTAATGAACGCCTATTTTATAGGCTTTATAGCTAAATGCAATAAATATAGACAACACATACTTACCCCCCTATAAAAGGGGGTAAAGTGTTGTTGCTATTGGTGAGTGGACTTTAATAGATCTTAAGCCAGGTCAATATAATCTGGTTGTATAAAGTTTTAAATAGGTAAACTTCTTAAGTCAAAAAAGTTTTTTTTAATAACGCCTTAGCCTCTTTAGCATCTTTCCAAGAATCAATTTTTACCCACTTACCAGGCTCAAGGTCTTTATAATGTTCAAAAAAATGTTCTATCTGCTTTAAAGTAATCTCTGGTAAATCGGTATAACTTGATACGTCTTTATATCGCTCACTTTGCTTTGTTGATGGTACAGCAATAATTTTTTCATCTTGGCCAGCTTCGTCCGTCATTATAAGAACACCTATAGGGCGGCAATTAATAACAGCTCCAGGAATAATCGGCCTAGTGGTAGCAACCAAAACATCCATAGCATCTCCATCATCAGCTAAGGTATGAGGAACAAACCCATAGTTACAAGGATAGGTCATAGGAGTGAACAAATAACGATCAACAAACAAAGCTCCGGACTCTTTATCTAATTCATATTTGATAGGTTCGCTGCCAACAGCGACCTCAATAATTACGTTAATATCTTCTGGAAAATTAATTCCAGCAGGAATTTTTTGTATATCCATAGTATTTACCTAAGTGAATGATTTGTATGTAAAGCCGTAAATTTGTATCAGGCTGTAGAGTTTTCCCTGAATTTGAAGCCATTGTATATAGTTCTATTTGTATTTCAATAGTTGCCTGATCTTATAAGACTCTTATTCTATTACACAATTTAAATCAAAATTAATTATGTTATTCCAAATATCTTTTAAACTCATAATCTCTCCATCTTCTAAATAAGTTTGATTTATTCTGCCATATTCTAGGTGTAATAAAAACTCACACCCTTCTAGGCTCGTTTGTTAAGATAGAACCTATGAAAAACATTAAAAACAGAAACCTTAGAGATATTTGGTATTTAGTAATGGGTCTTTGGATTGGTTTTATTACTGGCATGGTAGTTTTTGGTTAACCTATGGAGTGGCTTGAACAAATATTAAATCTAATAGTGCTTATTATTGCTGTTCATATTGTCGGTGGATTTATTGTAGCTATAGCTGAATTTATTACTTGGTATACAAGTGCAGATAAATCTACTGAGAATGGCATTATTTCTAGGAAGCATTTAACTATTCTTATAATAGGATTAGTGGGTATGATTATCTTTGATTCGTTAGGAATGTATCGCTTTCCATTTACTTAGGTTCTTTGTCCTAAATCCCTGCGGGATATTCGTAAGTGCATTCCTTCGCTAGAGTTGGTTAAAATACATTAAAGTAAATGCCTTACAAGTGCCGTACTTTTGCCGTACTTTTTAATTTATACAGCTTAATAAGACTTATCAGTCCTTAGTTAAAGTGCGTAATATCAAGGGTTGTTAAGGTACGACAATGAGGGCTGAATTTTTCAAGACCGTTACAATAAACCAGACTCTGCCATCCCTCCGTTTAATGAACCGCTATTTTAAAGGGTTTGTGGGAAATTACAATTACTTTCATAATCTCCCAAAATTCTCTATCTGTAAAAAATCTGTAAACTAAATTATAAATTTACTTAAAATTTGAAATAACATCTGAGACCAATTCGTAGCTTTTGTTTGATATATATTCTAAATCAACCCATTCTTGGTAAAGCTTATTAAATGTTTCTAAACCTATTTCATCAAGAATATCAAAAGGACCTTTTTGAAGATTAGTTCCATAAGTCCAGGCATTATTAATAGCATCTTTTTCCAAAATACCATCAGATAATAAAACAAGAGATGCTTCTATAATTCCGATATATAGATCTTGTTTTATATTTTCATAGTTATATTTACTATTGTTTATATCGATATTGGAGTGATTTAAAAAGCCTTCTCCAGTTTTAATACCAAGATTATTTTTATCAATGTATAAAGATAGGTGCTTTAAGATTTTTTCTTTATGTTCAATTAGTCTAGATTCTTCATCTTGCTCCTCCCAAGCATTTTTTATTACATCAAGGCCGAGCATATCCATTATTCCAAAAGGCCCTAGCTTACTGTTATTAGCATTTTTCCATGCTCCATCTATTTCTTCTATGGAGTACCGTCCTTCAATTACCATCAGCATGCTTTGAGTTGTTAGTGCTCCAAGCATTGGATTTAAGGCATATTTAGAATTTCTATTTTTATATATAATCCCACCGCATCCTAAAGTTTCCACAAAAGTTTTTATGGATATTATTGTTTCCTCACTTGTATGAGTTCCTCTAACAATGTCAACCAACCTAGAACCTAAATGAAAATGCATCGCAGCAAACTGAAATTTAGGGTTTATTTGATCACTTAATGCCTCTAAAGACAAACCTGAAGTATTGGTTGTAATAATTGTTTTTTTGCCCACCAAGCCTTCAAGCTTTTGTAATAACTTAGTTTTTAACTCTAAATTTTCTGGAATAGATTCACTTATTAGATCAGCGCCATCCAAAGCAAGTGTTAAATCACTGCAGTCATATATTTTTTTAATAGCAGTATTCACATCAACGCCCTTAAAAAAATTTTCATGGTTTAGAAAATCAATCAATTTTAATTGATTACTAGCCCTATTTTTGAGGGATTCTTCACAAGGATCATATATTACACATTCATATCCCGCCCCTGAAGCAAGCAAAGAGTTAAAACATCCCATTGTTCCGGCCCCAATAAAGCAGACTTTTTTAATAGTAATAGTCACATTTTATCTTAGAACTTTTGAAGGTTTATCAGGTATAAATAGATTAGTTGCCCCTTTCGTCATCACAGCATCTTCATATTCAAGAATTGGTAATGTTTTAAGTATATTAATTATATGAGACTGAGTTGGATTTTGTTCCCAGCTAGATGAGTGCCAGTTAACCAACCCTTTACCAAGACTCATTTCAGTAAAAATATTTTGTGAGTTATGTAAAATCGGCTCTGCAACAACAGGCGGCAATGCTGGATTAACATTCGGTATGTATCTATATCCAAAGGATTGTATGTCTGATTTTTCTTTCACGACCTCTTCAACAATTTTTTTGTCTAATCGAACGGTATCAGAAATCGCAATATCTAAAATAGAACTTTCAAAATGAGACATTCGCACATTAGCAGAATTGTTACCATAAGACATATCATCAATATCAGCATAGATTTTTGGGATACCTTGCATCTCTCTTCCTGTGAGGATTGGATCTGTTAAGTTCTCCCACATGACTAAATTGTATGATGCTGCAACTTCATCAACATTTCCTGAAAAAATAGCCTCAACACTAACCGAAATCAAATTATAGTTTCGTCCTGCAAGCCAATCTATGTCTTTATTGCATGCATAATTTACGGAGATAGTTGGTTCATCCGAAATTTTAAACTGTTCAGGTATTATTTTTCTAAGAAGATCTGCATCAGTTTTATATGGGACAATTAACATCGATACATCTCGATACCATCCAGAATTTCTTACATCATTGTCTTTTGGACCAAAATTAAAAGGCATCATACTATTACCATTTTTTGGAATTTTAAAATTTGTCATATCATAAAGATAATAAATGATTTCTTTACAGTAAATCTAAAAAATCAAAATATATTAACTTACATGCATGATACAAATTATGTATCTTAAAATTTAAAAATTTACAGTGAAACTTATACCAGAAGTCCTTGGAGGTCCGTTATAGAATGCATGCATACCAATGCTAGATAAATCAAAACCAGCAAAACTATATTCTTCGTCAGCCAAGTTTTCAACATAAAAATTAACTGTAGCTTTTTCTGTTAAATTCACGCTCACATTAAGGTTGAGTAATGAATATTCAGGAATCGTTAGATGACCGCCACCTCCGTTACTCAGACAACCAGAGTAAGATGGTATCGCAGTACAATCGAGACCTGGCGATGAAGTATCTGAAGTCATTATATCTTCACTTGCAGTATAAGATCTTAATATAGTTGTGGTAGCTATGTCTCCAATCATTCCTGTATGAGTTAATGAAATACTATGAGTATCATTTGCACCTGCCACGTTATATTCAAGCTCACCCTCATCATCGCCTTCAACATGACCAACTGATATACCAAGTACAAGTGAATCAGTTAAATTAAATGATAGGTCTACTTCATAACCTGACATTTCTACTACAGGCTGAACGACAGTTTGGACTGTCGGAGCACCAGCAGCAGTAGTTCCTCCAATGGTGATAGATTTATTTAGAAAGTCTTGATCAAAATACGCCGCATTCAAACTTAATCTTCCATTTAAAAATTTAGATTTTGTACCTATTTCTATAACTTCGGTAGTCTCTGCCTCTTGAGCAGATATTCCTACGCCTAAAATTGAGTCATTTGCATTTCCAGGCATATAACCTTCACTATATGATGCATAAATCATATTATTGTTATTTAAAGTGTAATCAGCGATAAACCTCATTGAATCATTCTTATAAGTTCTTTCTATAGAACAAACACCTGTACCACCTAATAGTGGATTTGAAAAAGACCCATAGTCAGAATCACATTTAGAAGCTTGGTATCTTAAACCACCAGTAAATAAATCAACCTCCCATGCATCAGCACCAGCAATCATAAACGGTGCTACGCCTTGAGCTAATGGTGCTAAAGCTGGACTTAGGCCAGTTAAACCTATTGTTAGATATAGATTATTTAAATTCATGCCTCCAGCAGGATATTTAACAGAATTAGTCTGACTTTTGGTGTCTTCAGATGATCTATAGCCCACAGTAAAGTTTAGATTATCAGTTGCAGCATAAGTAATCTCAGCAAAATATGCTTCAGAAACAGCTCTTGAAGTGTAATACTCAACTGCATTGCTAAGTTGAGTTACTGCCATTGTTGCAACATCTGAAAGATTAACTGGCAAACCTGCAAGAGAATCCATGCCGATGCCTAAAGGAATGGTTTGATTTGAAGGTACAAACCCTGCTCCATAAATTGTTGGAAACACACCAATACCATCAACTTCTGATTCAAAAAAACCAAAAGTATAATCTAACCTATCATTTATTGATGAACCTGAAAGTCTTATTTCAGTTGTTGATCCATCTGAGGATGAATTTCTAGGTCCTGCATGAGCTATATCTGGAAACTCTGTTCTGAGAAATCCCATTGCCCATGGTGTTTCTAGATCTTTATGCTCTGATGTTGAATGAATAACTGTTAGAAGGCTTGAACCTAGATCATAAGTTAATTTTAACAACGACTTATCTAAATCGAGGAAAGCTTTATCAAATGTATTATCATGATATGAATCATAGTGACCAGAAGATACGCAAGCATCATGTGCTCGTTGTTTCATACCAGGTGTAAAACCTGCAAGCAACATACCACCTGACAATGTACCGGCTGAAGTATAAACATCACAATTTGGATAAACGGGAGTTCCTCCTGTATTAAAGCTTGATAAACTATAAGTAAGATTTAAGTCATCTGTCACATCAATAGACAACATGGCTCTTATTGATTCGTTGTCAATTATTCCTCCATCTTTTCCAAAACCATCTAAATTATTAATGTATCCATCTTGGCTTTTATTCATACCTACAACTCTTAATGCGGCATTACTCATTAATGGTAGATTAACCATTACAGCAACATCGTTAAGATTTCTTTGACCCATGCTAACCCTAACAGAAGAATCAAATTCTCCAATGACTGGCATATTATTATTTACTAGAATTGCACCTGATGTTGTATTTTTTCCAAAAAGAGTTCCTTGAGGACCTTTAAGAACCTGAACATTAGAGACGTCAAAAAAATCAAAAAGTGCACCTTGAGGCCTTAACATATATGCATCATCAACATATATTGCAATTTTTTGATCCCATTGAACTGAGCTTCTTGAACTACCCAAACCTCTTAATCCAACAGCAACTCCATTTTGTGCAACATTAGCTTTAACCATTAACATATTTGGAACTATCTCGTTTAAATATTCCATATTATCAATTCCACTTTCTTCAAGATCGGAACCAGAAAAAGCACTAATAGAAATTGGAACGTCAGTAACTGATTCTTCTCTTCTTCTAGCTGTTGTTATAACTTCTTCTATATCTTTAACTGAATCTGAGGATGAATCTTGAGAATATAAATCAAAGATACATATACTCATTAAAGTAAATATTGAAATATTAAAATTTTTATTAAAACGCATTTGTAAGATCCCCTATATAATGTATTAATTTATAATAGATTTACGTGTCAGTTATGTTAACTACTAAAATATTAAAATAATATATATATAAAATTAATAATTATTTTTGTATATAATTTATGTATATAAACTAATTGTGGAATTTTTGTGGGTTATTTACTCTGACTAAAAATTTTTCCTGCCAACATAAAATCTTCTTTGGATTAACTATATATTGATTGATGGTATACAGTGTTATCAAACAGGGAGTTTATTATGGCTAAAGGATTGGATAAAAAGAAGAATGAAAAAAAGAAAGGTAAGACACTAAAAGAAAAAAGAGCTGAGAAAAAAGAAAAAAAGAGTAAATAGGTTAATTTATTTTTATACTTTGTAGGTATAAAAAAAATATTAATTCTTTTTAGTTCCAACATAAAGACCGACAAATTGGTCAACTATTTATTTTTTACAACTCTAATATTTCAATAGGGCCGATATTTAAATTTCTTATGCCTTCTTCAATTTTTGATAAGTCACCAACAATCACCCAAGTCCAAGAATTAGGGTCGATATATTCCTTGGCTGCTGTCCTAACCTCATCAAGTGTTACAGAATTTCTTTTATCAGCTAAAGTGTTTAAATAATTGAAATCTCTTTCATTTGAAACAATATCTTCAATTCCACCCATCAATGCACCAAGTGTTTCATATTGTCCAGGTAATCTAAGGGTTCTTGCACGCTTGATCTTATCTAACTCTTCAGCAGTTACAGGAGATAAGGTAAGATAATTATTATATTCTTTTAGGATTTCCTGAATTGAATCTATTGTTTTATCTGTTTGAACCGGGGCTCTGACAACCATAAGTCTTTGTCCTTTAGAGCTAGTTATTCCAGCTCTTGCTCCATAAGACCAGCTCTTATCCTCTCTAAGATTCATATTTAATCTAGATGTAAAACTTCCTGCAATTGCATAGTTTGCATAATCAATAACAATATCATCACTTGAGTTCGTTGGAGGTAATAATTGACCTGCAGTTATATACGATTGAATTGCACCTGGTTTATTTATAAGAAAAATTCTAGGACTAGTCTGTTTATATACATCTTTTAAGTCAAATGTAAGTGAGTCTTCTGATGAACTCCAGTCAGAGAATTTCTTATCAAGGGTATTAATAGCCTCATTTAGTGAAATATCGCCAACAACAATGAATGATGCATTTTTTGGATTAGTTAGTTTTTTATGCATGCTTAAAAGATTATCTCTAGTTAAATTTAATATAGATTCTTTATTACCCATGCTTGATGGATTTCCATATGGATGGTTTTTTCCATAGATAAGTGGTCTTATCGACATTGCTGCCATAGAGGATGGATTGTTTAAACTTTGATCTATCCTAGCTAACCATTGATTTTTGACTCTATCTATTTCTGACTCTTTAAAAACTGGGTTTAATAAAGCTTCTTTAAATAAATCTAAAGTTTTATCTAAATTTATTTTTAAAGATGAAAGTGTTCCATATGTTGTGTCCAATGATGAACCAAAACCAACGCCTGAGCCTAAACTGTTTAAAATTTCATTAAATTCTAATGCATCATATTTTATAGTGCCCTCATCCATCATGCTCATTGTAAAATTGACATAACCTCTTTCATTAAGGTTTTCAATTGCATATCCGCCATCAAACATAACTTGCATCTGGACTAAAGGAAGATCGTTTCTCTCAAGAACATAGACTTGCGAGCCGTTAGCAAGCTTGCCAACTTTAATCTCTGGAAATGAAAAGGTTATTTTGTCCGTAGGATAAGGTATGCCTTTTGACCTATCAATTTGCGATTCTGTAATACTGGTTTTAGCACTTGGCACAATAGTTAAAACATAATCACCATTTGATAACCACTCTCTTGCTATATCCCTAACTTCAAATTTAGACATTTTCATATATCTTTCATAATCTGTCTTATAGAATCCAGGGTCTCCATAAAAAGTTCCATAAGTTGCCAATATATCTGACTTACCTCCAAAACCTCCAATTCTTTGCAGGCCATTGATTAAGCTAGAAACGGTAGAGGTTTTTGCACTATCAAGAGCCTTTTTATCTGGGCCTACTTGAAGATACTTCTTTAAAGTTGAATCGATAACTTTTTCAACCTCCTCAACAGTAGATGTATTAGAAACGTCAGCAGAAATAATAAATAAACCACCTATCTCCCGGCCATAGTAATAAGCTGAAACGCTAGTAGCTAATGGATTAAGATACACAAGATTTTGATAGAGTGGACTATTCTTGCTTCCAGAAATAGTTGATGCAACAAGCTCAAGAGCAGAGCTTTCTATTGTCCCTGATTCTGGCACATTCCAAACCTTCATAATTCTTGTTTGTGGAACATTATCAAAAATAATCTCTCTTTTCGTATTAGTTCTTTTAGCTATCCATTTTTTCGGTTTTGCTAAATTTGGTCCTGCAGGAATATCACCAAAGTATTTATTTACTAAAACTTTAGCTGTCTCTAAATCAATATCACCAGCTAAAACCAATACAGCATTATTAGGACCATAGTAATTCTTAAACCATTCTTGAACATCATTCATAGTAGCTGCATTTAAGTCATCCATTGAACCAATAACAGACCATGAATAAGGATGTCCTTCTGGATAAGCTGATTTTGAAACGGTATTCCATGTCATTCCATAAGGTTGATTTTCTCCTTGTCTCTTTTCATTTTGAACAACGCCCCTTTGCTCATCTAATTTACCTTGATCTATGACGCCTAGAATATGTCCCATTCGCTCTGACTCCATCCACAGGGCTAAATCTATTGCATTCGTTGGTACATTTTGAAAATAATTAGTTCTATCATTACTGGTTGTTCCATTCTGATCGGTTGCGCCTATTTTTTCAAAAGGCTCAAAATATTCATTATTGTAATTTTCTGTTCCATTAAACATGAGGTGCTCAAACAAGTGGGCAAAACCAGTTTTACCTACCTTTTCATTTTTTGAACCAACGTGATACCAAATATTTACTGCAACCATGGGCACTTTTCTATCCTCATGAACCACGACTGTTAATCCATTTTCAAGTACAAATTTTTTATATTCAATTTCAGGCAGAGGCAGCTCTGCAGAAGATATAGTTTGTGATATTAAAATTAATAAAAATGAATGTAGAAATACTTTTTTCATATAAGCCTCAATAGATTAAATATTATCGTGTTTACAAATTATATCACTAGCCTTCCATTCCCAAATATTTGGCAACAAACCGTGAACAATTAATATAAATGCCACTTTCCATGCATGAAAAAGATGTGTGAAATAAGCCATGCCAATGGTTTTTAGGTGATTCATATTACTTCCCCTTTTATCTTATTATGAATAAATCATATTAATTAATTTATTCTTACACAAGATATGTGAATTAACTATAAGCTAATTTAATAACTGATATAAATATTGCTATGGCTATGCACATATAGACAAGCCAGCTAATCCAATTATTCATTATTTTTTAATAGAAGAGCAATACCAAGAGCAGCTGGCCAGGCAGCCAATAATATTTCACTAATATATATATCGTTATATCCAGTTCCATAAACATAAATCGCGATAAGATTAAAAATAGCCGCACCAAAGTAAATTATTGCAACAGAAAAGAACCACGCAGAGTTTAGTGTTATGGCACCTAAAAGTGAGAATACACATGTAGCAAAGAAGAATGACGTAAAATCTCTGATCAGTGCATTCTGACCCTCATTCGATAACTCTTGTAAGACAAATCCGAATCCGGAAGCAGCATTTGATGGTGTAAAAATCCAATCTAATACTGCACCAAGAAGAACATAAGAATAAAGAATCCCTAAATATCTAATAATAAATGTATAGTTTTTTTCCTTAGAAATAAGCCAATAATAAAAATAACCTCCAATAAAACCAGCTAGCCAGTGTAAGCCCTTACCTAGTATTGTTCTGTTACCACCCAATAATTCTGTCTTAAATAAAAACTCAACCATAAGAAATACAGCCAAAGCTATAGCAACAGATCCAGCTACTGCATAAAGATATTTACCGTCTAAGTTAGTAAATCTAGAAATTAAACCAGCAACACTAAAGGCTATTGCAAAGCCTAGAATAATAACACCGTATAAAGCTATGCCTAATCTTTGAAAATCAAAGAGGAGCACCTCCAGAGATGAGCTTATGTTCACTGGCATATCTACTGAAGATAACCATATGAGATTAGAGACAGAAGAGATTGGTGTAATCAACATAACAGTAAATAGAGCTGCT
>Ga0209652_1003950_pt1 | contig 10619 bp, 7 predicted proteins | sample SaaInl74LU_5_DNA_FD_184641 | JGI IMG/M metagenome (GOLD analysis project Ga0209652, IMG submission 184641) | Marine microbial communities from expanding oxygen minimum zones in the Saanich Inlet - ESP_74LU_5_DNA (SPAdes) (version 2) | ecosystem: Environmental > Aquatic > Marine > Intertidal zone ...
GCCGCCCCTCGGCGCTCGATCCCGAAGAAACCTCTCGGACGCCCCCGCGACAGCTGGCGTAGGAGTCGCCAACATTTTCGCACCGCCAACTGTCTGCGAAACAACCATCAGTGCGACGCGCGCGCGGGGCGATGGAGGGGGCGCGGCGCGTGCCCGGTTGGACGCCGGTGGACTTCCTCATCCTGCGGCACGGGCAGACCACCTGGAACGCGCGAGGGATCATCCAGGGTCAGGCTGACGCGCCACTGGACGATGTCGGCCGCGCGCAGGCGCGGGCGCTCGCCGAGTTTCTCGCCGGCGATGGCGACGCCAACCTCTCGGCGCGACGAAAGAGCGGGTTAACGCGACCGGGTCTGCCCGTGGTGACCTCGGACCTGTCGCGCGCCGTGGACACCGCGCGCGTTCTCGCGGACGCGCTCGTCCGAGCGCGGGCGCGGGACGACCCAACAAGACTCGACCCCGGAGACGATCGGGACCCCTCGGACGAACCCGAACCGCTCGTGAAAACGAACAAACTCCGCGAGCGGCACGTCGGGCGTCTGCAGGGGCTCGCCCGTTTAGACGCGAAAGCCGCGGACCCGGAGGCGTGGCGCGCGTTCCGCTCGCGGGAAGACTCCGAGCGCGTACCGGGCGAGGGAGGCGAATCCTACGACGACCTCTGGGACCGCGTCGTGGGGTTCGTGGAGGCGCGCGCCGCGGCGGCGGCGGCGGCGGCGGCGGCGGCGAAACCTCGCGGCGACGGTTCGTTAAAAAAAACGCCACCGATCGCGCTCGTGACCCACGGCGGGGTGGCGCGCGTGTTGCTCGATCGGTGTGAACGCGACGAAGCTGTACTCGAGGCGTTCTTCCGGGGTCGCGCAAAGGAACTCGAACACGAACCGTCGCAAGAGAGAGAGGAGAGTTTAGTGAAACAAACCGAACCCGAAACGCGAAAAGGCGAAGGACAAACAAAAAAAGGCACAGGCGCGCTCGCCGGCGTTCGTCGCCGCGGCGTCGTCCCCAACTGTTCCGTGGGGGTCATTCGCGTGCACGTGGGTCCTTGCCCTCGCGTGGTGAACGATGGAGGAGGGAACGAACGTGGACGACGAGAGCGTGGTGAGCGCGTGGAGCAGATGTGGGAGCTTTTGGTGTGGGGAGAGGACTCGTTCTTGGCGAGCGCGGGGGGGAACGCGGAGAGCGCCGCGGGCGAAGATTACGCCTAAAATTTAACAACGAGCATGACGAGCCCGGGGGGTCAATCTTGTTCTTCATCACTTCCACGTCCGCCGGCGCTCGAGAGAGATGTGGCACCGACGCGATCTCGCGCGGTTCGTCGCGCGCGCGGGTTTTCTCGCCGTGCGCCGCGCGGCGTCGCGGGGATGTTTGATCCCCGCGTCGTCGAGGCACGCCGCGTGGCGGTCCTCCCCCGAACGGTCTCCCTTTCGAACGAGTCCCCAAGAGACGCGCGGCTTCCGCGGCTTCGCGACGCAGGACGCGCAGGATGACCCGTTCGCGAGCGCGGAGAAGGCTATCATCACCGCGTACGGCCCGGACCGACCCGGGCTCGTGAGTTCCCTGGCGAAGACCGTGCTCGACGCCGGCGGGAACGTGGAAAACACGCGCATGGCGAGGCTCGGGCACGACTTCAACGTGATGATGCTCGTGTCCTTTGCGGATTCGTCCCCGGAGGAGCGCAAAACGTTCGCGCGCGTCGCGGAGGAGATCCCCGGTTTGACCGTGAAAGTGCGCCCCACGACGAAACGCTCGCGACGAGACGCGAGCGACGAGGTGCCGCAGGACACCTCGCGGTGGCGCCGGGTGTTTCTGCACGGCACCGACTTCAAGGGATCGCTGCACGCGGTGACTTCGTACCTGGGCGAGGAGCGCATCAACATCGAGACGTTAAACACGGACACGCAGCGCGCGCCGTTCGGGGAGGATGACCTGTTCACCATGGAGGCGGTGATCGAGATCGGCCCTGATGTTTCGTTAGCGAAGTTCAAAAAAACAATGGACCGGCTCAAAAGGAGGCTGGGCGTCGACATCGTGATCAGCGAGCACGAGAGCCACCGAGAAGATTGACTTTTTGACGCGCGACTGATATACGTACGCGACGTTTCGACGTCGCGACGCGACGATGGCAGTCGACGGGTCCCGCGAACGCGTTCGCGTTCGGAACGCGCGCGAGCCCCTACTACAAGTGTCATCCGAGACGTTAATCGGCTCGCTACGAACTCTACTCTCCTATCGTCCGGAACGGGAGCGTTCGGATTCGATTCGATTCCTAAATTCAGCTCCCGGTGAGATTGGCGAGCGCGGATGCCAGCTCGGCGGCGAGGGTCTCGTCGACGCCCTCCGTCGCCGCCGCCGTCTCCAGCGCCTTCTCCGCCTCCGTCTCCACCTTCGCCTTGGCGTCCTCGAGCTGGTGGATCTTCTCGTCCGCCATCGCGACCACATCCGAGGCGTTGGCGGCGGTCAAATCCGTCGAATCGGATGCCGTCGCCGATTGACGCGCGCCGTCCGTTTCTTCCAAATCTTCTCGCGACTTCTCACTCGTCGTCGCCAAATCTAACGCCGCGTCGGGTTTGTCCGACGCTTCGTCCCGCGTCGTCTTTGAAACTTCCCGCCGCGCCTCGGCGTCCGCGGCGATCTGCTCAGCGTCTAAAGCATCCTCACGCACATCTCTCTCGGGAACGATCCCCTCATCCAGCGCCTTGCCGCCCGTTTCGCTATCCCGCTCCTTGCCCGCGTTTGTCACCTTGCGCACCTCGTCGTCCGAGTGCTTGATGGCATCCTCCAGCGCCGACTTCGCCAAAGTGGTGTTGCTCGCCACAGCCTCCACCTTCTTCACCTTCTCCAGAGACGCCGCGGCGACGCTCGCCGTCTCAGCAACGGCGGCGTCGCCGGAGAGGGACGATGCCAAAAGGGAGGACTCCAGTTCGCCGTTCTTTGTCTCCGTTCCGGACGCGTCTTTGGACGCCGGTAGAGAATCTTCCGTCGCGCTGCTCGAAACCTCCGTCGCGCGTTTCGAATGCGTTTCTGACTGTATCCTCACAGAGAGATCCGCGTCGACGTCGCCGCCGCTCACGCCGGAGGCGCCTTCAACGCGCGCCGCCGCGCGTCCGCGGACCGCCTCGTTCAGGCGCTCCTCGAGCGTGTCGGTGATGACGTCGATGTCCTCCGCGCCGACGGCATCCGCGCCGACGTCCTTTTGATTCTTTTTGACCCCGATGTCCTCGCGCCGGTGGTGCACCTCGTCCAGGGCCCTCTCGGCGTCCTTGGACGCGCGCTCCAGCTCGGCAGAGGCGCCCACGAACTTCTCCTTGGCGGCGGCGACGGTCGCCGACTCCTTCTCGATCACCCGCGCCGAAACCTTCGCCTCCGCCATCTTGCTCACCACCGTCACGAGCGCGTTCTCGTGCACGAGCTCGCGCACCACCTCGCGCGTGCACACGACGGACAGGCACACCGCGAGCGTGATCTGAAGCTTGGCGCCCAAACGCCAACGCCGCGTCGACGCGTGCTTGGAGGAAGAGCTCGTTCCGAACGCGTTCGATTTCGCGTGGCTGGCTGATTGTTTTCGTCTCGGTGAGATCGGCGCGCCGTTCGATCCGCGAGACGGCGTTAAACGACGCTCTTTCTCGTCGAACAAAGAAAAAGAGTCGGCGCGACCAAACCCGTCGTCGAAATCCAAGCCGGATCCGAGCGGCTCGAAGCGAAGCACGTCATCGTCGCGGTCGTCCGAGTCGGGGTCCTCGCCCCCGAACCACGCCCAGTTATTGTCTTCGAACGCGCCCACGTTTGATCCCTCCTGCGACGCGCTCCGGCGCATACGCGACGAATCGCCGCGCGCCGCGACGGAGGCGCCGGAGCTCTTCGCGAAGACGCTCGTGTCCGAGCTCATGTCCCTCGTCTGCGCGAGTTTTTTCCCGCTCGTTATCATTCCCGCGTCTCCCCTCGCCTCGAGCTCGAGCGATTTCTTGCGCGCCGAGCCTCTTCCCGGCAAACGCCTCGCGCCAGCGGCCGTGGCGCTGAGGAAGCTCGCCGCCGGCAAGACGAACGCGATGAGGAACGAGCACGTCGAGCCGGTGAGCCCGAACGCGAACGCGACGTTCGGGACGTACAGCGAGAGGTACAACGCGCACGTCATGGACGTCACCGCGACGACGGTTGCGAGTCGATTTGCCACCTCGGGAGGCACGGTGGTGAGATCGTCGATACCCGGCACCAAGGGATTGGCGTTTCGTGTGGAACTCATTCCGGGGGGAAGAGGCGCGACGTACGGCTGAAGGAAGAGGTACGCGTCGCGCGCCGAATTCTGCAGCGGCAACAAGATGGTCGGCACGGACGCCAAAATCACGAGTCCGTATCCAGACTTCAACGCCTTGCTTCCGAAACTTCCGAGAAACGCGCCGTCCGTGTTCCGCAAAACGTTCCCCGCGGTTTTCGCGCGGAAGCTGGCGTAGCCGCCGAGGCCGATCATCAAGTACCCGACGAAACACAGCCTCAGGACGTCGGTCACCACTCCGACGCTCGGCTTGAGACCCGCCGGACGCATGGCGCGCGTGACCGGGAGGATCGCGGGGTGCGCGCCGAACGCGAAGATGGCTAAAGGCAGAACGGACATCATCCCCTCGAGACGCACCATGTTGAGCGCGTCGGTAGTTGGTTTCGAAAGGTCTCTCTCAGACATCTCCGAAGAGCCCATTTGCTGCGCCGTCTTCAAGACGCCCGCGGTCGACAAGATGAGCGCGAACGCGCCGACGATGACGATGCTGGCTTTGGACACCGCCGCGAGCCCGGCGCTTCCTCCGTCGCCGCCGACGGCGACGCCGATCGGGAGCATGGCGCCGAGTGTGACGGCCGCTAACACGGCGCCTCTGTTGGGTTCTAAACCGGGAGGCAAGACGCTGATCGCGAACGGCGACACGACGTCGGCGAGGATGTTGGCGTAGCCGACCAGGCACCCGATCTGCAGGAGCAAGATCCCCACCGCACTGAGCCTCTTGCCGTTCCTGCCCAGAGTCAACTCCATGAGCTCCTCGTACGACGACACGGGAACGCCGTTCAAGACGCGAATGGAAACCACGTCCGCGGCTTTGACCATCATCACCGCGCTGAACCAGGTCCACGCGCACGACGCCAGCAGCAGCGCCACGCCCAAGACCGCGCCCGTGCTCTTGAAGAACGACGGGAGGGACAGCGCGCCGGCGCCCATGATGCAGTTCGCGAGGTTGATGGCCGCCTCCCGGGGGGTCACACCGGAGCCCGCGAGGGGTTTCACCGGTGACACCCCGTCGAAGCTCAGGCGCGCGTCCTCCGCGTTCCGAGACATCGAACCGGGATCCCTCTCGCCGGGGCTCGTTCCCGAGTGCCCCGAATTGAGCCGCGGGGACGCGGAGGCCGTCTCGTCCAGACCTTTCAACGCGTTGAACGGGGAGACACCCCCCGGCGCGCGCCGCATCACGATCGCCGAGTCCTCGACTCCGGGCGCGCGCGACGCGACTGGGGACGAACCTCGGGTGTCGCGAGAGAAGCCCTTCCCTTGCGTGGCACCATTTCCCAGAAACTGTCGGCACGCGGCTCGAAGTTTGGCGACCTTTTCGGTTTCGATTTCGAGACCCAATCACGTTGTCAGCACGTGTGCCCCAGACCTCGGCGCGCGACCTCCCCGCGCGCGTCGGGATCATTTCTCCCGCTCCGACCCAACCTCTTTACATCCGGCGGCGACATGGCGGACGCCGAGCGCCACGTGCACTCTCGCGGCTCGCTCGCGCTCGGTGGGCGCTTCGCGGGGAAGACCGTGCGGTTGTTACGCTCCCGACCCGTCACCGATCGAGGTTCGGTCTTCGTCGCCCACCTGGCCTTCCCCGTCTCGACCGAGGCGGAGGCGAACGCGGCGGTATCCGCGCTGAAACGCGCGTGCGCGGGGGACGTCGTGGACCACGCCATGAGCGCGTGGCGCGTCCCGAAGCGGGGCACTGGAAAAGGATCTCCGGAGAAGAAAAAGCCCGCGGAAAAAGAAAAGAAAAAAACACCGGTGGAGACGTCGTTCGACGACGACGGCGAACCGCGCGGCGGCGCGTCCATCCGCGCCGAGCTCAACAAGCTCGACGCCGTCGGCGTGGCGTGCGTGGTGACGCGCGCGTACGGAGGCGTCAACCTGGGAAAAAAAAGGTTCGAGCACATACGCGAGCGGGTCTCGAAACTCTGCGCCGCGGCGGGAATCGAACCCGGGACGCTCGCGTTGTCGGACGCGTTTCGATACGCGGGCCGCGCTCACGTGCTCGGAACAACGACGATCGGAACCGCGGTCTCGACGATTAACGCACGTCTCGCGGCGGCGCTGGGCGGCGCACGAGACGGCGGTGACCCCGAAAACAAGACGAGCGCGGAGAATTTGGAAGGCGACGTCTCTGCCGCCGCTGCGGATGTCGCAAACGGAGTCTCCGCGTCGGCGGTGGAGGCTTTGTTTTCGAAGAATAAGAAACGCGGAAAGACCGCGCGGAAGAAAAAAGCGCTCCCCGCGAGCGTCGCGGATGACATTCGCGCTCGTTTGGCGGAGGCGGCGGAGCGACGGCGTGTGGAAAACGAGCGGAAGTGTTTTCCCGGAAACGCCTCCGCGGCGGACGGCGTGATCGACCTCTGCGGCGACGACGAACGTTTCGCGAAACGCGCGAGAAACGAACGAGGTCCGTAGTTCGTAGTCGTCGACGACTTATTTTTGCGTAGCTAGTAGCTAGACTATTACAGAGCTATCGTACCCACGCACGACGGTATCGTGCGACTCCGGAGAAGAGATCACTTCTTGGTCCACGCTTCGCACGTGTCGACGAGGTAAGCGGCGACGTCCTCGCCGTACGCCTCCGCGTACGCCGGCCGCGACGCGCACGCCTTCATGAACTTCGCGATGTGCGGCCATCGTTTGAAGGAAACTTCGGGGAAGAACTGCGGGACGTACAGCAAGTAGCTCCCCACCGCGACGTCCGCGACGCCGAAAGAGGCGTCGGGGAAAGAGACATCATCTCCTGCGTCCTGGTCGTTTGCTTCACCGGACGCGTCTGAACGAGCCGCCGCTAACCACCCGCGTCGCGAATCGCGCGACGATCTCTCGAGTTCCTTCTCCAGTCTCTCCAGCGCGCGCGGCGGCTGTTGGCCCGGCCGCACGCGCGCGCCGGTGTCCAGCACCTGCCCCCGTTCGTTCTCCTTGAACAGGCAGGGGTCCAAACTGGCGTTGGCCCAGTGGATCCACTTGCCCGCGTCCGCTCTAAGCGCGGGCGTGTCCAGCGGGCCGTGGCGATCGGCGAGGTACGCCAATATGGCGCCGCTCTCCCACAACTTCACCCCATCCGTCTCAAAACGCGTTTCGTCCTCGACGTCCGTGAAGTCCAGGAGCGCGGGGATCTGGCCGAACGGGTGCGGGTTGCCGCTGTCGTGCGGCGGGCGCAGCGCGAACGGGACTTCAAGCTCGTGGAGCCACCAGTTCACCAGGGGGCTGCGGCTCCCCTGGGATCCGAAAAGCACCAGCCGGGGTCGAGAAGAGGGTCTCGAGGCTGACGCGCGCGTCCCCGGGGCGGAACCCGCCGTCGCGCGGGCCGAGGCGAGTCCGCGGACGGAGACTCGAGAGACCCGGCGCGCGCCAGGCGAGAGGCGCGCGCGCGCCGCGCGAGGAGACGCGGACATCGCGGCGGCGGCGGGCATGCGGGCACGCGCGGGGAGGAGTGTCGGCACGATCGAGAGCGTCATCATCAACTCGGTAATGAAGACAGGCGCCTGGTTGGTGTGCTCGCCGCCCCCTCCCACGAAGGGTGAGGCGCCTGCACCTTGGCAAGCTGTCTCGCCACGCGCCTGGCCATGCTCGCCGCCGGGTCGGGGTTCACGGGCCCGACGCCGTAGCTCACCTCGGGCAGGTGACGCATGCCGTCGTCCGTCACGCGCCGGTCCGCGCCCGGCGCGTCCCCGACGGACGCGAAGCGTTCGGTGCCGTGCGCGCGGCGGAAAACGTCCGCGGACGCATCGACGGACGCGGCTCGTCGCCGCACGGTCTCGGGGTCCAGCTCCTTCGCGATGTGCCGCCTCGACGCGCGTTGGATGCGCGTGCGAATCGCCTCCACGGGCGTTTGGCTCTGCCTCCGCCGCATGGCGGCGAGCACACGCGCGTGCTCGGCGCCCTGCTGTCTCAGCGCCAGCTGACGCTCGCGCTGCGCGCGCAGCAGGTCGCCGTTCTCCGAGCCGTACAGCTGCATGTCCTTCACGCTCGGGCCCCGCACGACGCGCGCGGGGGCCGCGCCCGCGGGGACGTAGTACGACTCGTCGTCCGAGAAGTCCTCCTCGGGCGGCATGGCGCGCGCCGGAGTGACGGAGCGGTGGCGATTCGAAGTCGTCTCGCGCCGCGAGTCGATTCGCGACAACGGCTCACAAACGGCAGCGCTCTTCTTCTACACGTCGCGTCAAAGTCGTCAAGACGCGCGAGTCTTGTCTCTTCATTTCACTCCTGTAGTACACACTTTTTGCCTCGCACGCGTCACACTCTCCTCCACGATCTCCCCTCTGTTCCTACTTGGCCAGCAGGTCCGCCACCGCGGACGCGCTCCCCGCGACGACGCAGAACCCCCCCACGAACATGATGGCCCAGTCCACGACGATCTCGGAATCGGTGAGTTCATCCTCGAAAACCTTCAGGTGGCACGCCGCCGGGAATATGACGCTCACGGTGAGGGTCAAGAACGATCCGATCAGGCTCATGACCACCGCGAAGAAGGGCACCTTCGCCGCGGCTAACAGCGCGCCGAGCCCGAGCCCGGTGCGCAACACGCGAGCCTTAAGAAGGGCTCGCGTCGGGTTTTTTTCGTCTCCTCCGACGTCGTCGGAGACGTCGTCGTTTGTCCTCACGCCGAGAGCGCTCTCCAGCCCGCGCGCGACCGGGTCCATCGTGAGCGCGAACTTCGAGAGCGGATTGACGGTGATTAATGCAAGCGCCGCAGTAGACGCCATGGACGCCGCGGGCAAATTCAGCGTCACCTCATCCTTGACCGCGTCGCCGTACATCGCGTACCCGGCGGCGCCAATCACCGCGCACGTCAAGCCCACGATCGCGTACGTGCGATCGAGCATCGGCTCGTACTCCTCGGGTTTGGCCATGCTTTGGTAGATGGCGGGGAACACGGCGTGGCCGGCGAAGACGAACGCGAGGAGCCCGAAACTCACCGGCAGCGTCGTCAAGTGTAACAGCGCCGTGGACTCGAACCCGGGCGGGTACGATTCCAGCGGGAAGCCCTCAACGCTCGCGAGCTGGAACGCCACGACGCCCACCAGGCTGACACTCGCGAGCGCGCCGAGCGCTCCCACGTACGACAGCGCCGAGAGATCCGTGAGCCACAGCGTCGGGATCATGACTGTCGCGGACGCGCACTGCCACCACTGGCTGGAGTGCGTGAGGTACTGTTTGCCGTCGAATAGTAAACTGAGGTGGTCCCCCTCGAGGATGAAGAAAAGCGCGCACGTCCCCACGAGCTCCGTGTAGAGGACAAAAGTGATGAACGCTCTTCCGGTTTCCCCAAACGCGGCTTCCCCGATGTCCTCGTAACACGTCAAAGGCCTTTGTTTATTTGTTTCCGAGTCCAGTAACGACCCACGCGCCTGGCAACGAATAAGAGCCTTACCGGTGTAGTTGGTGACGCAGCCGAGTAGAAAAAGCACGCCCAGCCCACACCAGCCGCCCTGCTTCAGCGCGTACGGCACGCTTAACAGTCCGACGCCGAGAAGGATGTTCACCGAGTTCGCCATGGCCTGCGCCGTGCTGGACGTGCCCACCGGCCGCGAGACTGTTTGCTCACACACGTCCGCGTCCGAAACAAACGCGTTTGCGTTTGCGTTTTTAGTGCTCGAGCCGGAAGGCGCGTCTACGATGTTCCCCAGGTACGCCTCGGACGCGTTCTTGTCCAAGACGTCGCGAAGATCGTTCGGCGACGCCGAGGGGGACGCATCCGCTATCTTTACGAGCTTGGCGGGTTCCGGGATGGCGCGCTGTCGCCTCGAGGCGGCCCGCGTTTGTCGCCGAGCCACGCCCGGGGGGACGCTTCGCGGTCCCCGCTCGCGCTCATCGCCCGACGCGGCGCGCGTCACGAGCGCGCCGCCTCGAGGGAGCGACCACCCCCGCGACCCATCGCGCCTGTTCGCGTTCGCGAATCGGCCGCCGCTTATCTCGTGCGACGACGCCGCGCGCCTCGCGCCGCCTCGAGACGCCTCCCGAGCGGCGTTCAAGGAGCAGACGCACACCTGCGAGGTGGACGCGGTCTCGTGGAGGCCCCGCGCGGCTCTCGGGAAGGCGGAAACGCCCGCCGAGACCCCCGAGGTGGCCCACATCTTCACGCGTCACCCGGGCCACAAGAAACGTATCTTCAAGCGGTGTTCGACCGACTCGGCGGCGGATGCGCCGGGCCTCGAAGTCGCCGGCCGCGGCTCGAACTCCCGACCGCTCGAGCAGGAAGTCGCCTCCTGGCGCCTGTCGTCCACCTCGGGATACCCACCCTCGGTCTCGGTCTCCGCCCGCGACGCCGCGCGGTGTGACCTCGGCGCGTCCGAGCGATGATGTCGTGGCCCCTTCGCCACTCGGAAGCGATGCAAAAAGCGCGCCTTTT
>Ga0209652_1003956_pt1 | contig 10607 bp, 7 predicted proteins | sample SaaInl74LU_5_DNA_FD_184641 | JGI IMG/M metagenome (GOLD analysis project Ga0209652, IMG submission 184641) | Marine microbial communities from expanding oxygen minimum zones in the Saanich Inlet - ESP_74LU_5_DNA (SPAdes) (version 2) | ecosystem: Environmental > Aquatic > Marine > Intertidal zone ...
TCTGGCTCCTCGAATTCTTTCTCTTGAATTCTTGGTGGGTTTATAAGCTCTTTTTTATCGTCGACTCTTACAAACGCTTTCACCCTATGGGCTCTACCTTCCTGGTTCTCTCTAAGTCCCGTCTGCAGTTGTTCTTTAGTCGGAATCAAGTTGGTCTATTAAATATACTCTTATCATTTTTATTGTCAACATCTTTTTATAAAAAAAGTTAATTAATTTCAAAAAATATTAAAGAAGAGAATTTATATATAGAATATATAAATAATATGAAAACATTTTTACCAAATAAAGATCCTCTAAAAAAATATATAACCCCATCAAGCTCTCTTGATAGGTTGGATGATATTGCTCAACAACTTCCAAAACTCCTCTTAACTGGGAGTCTTCAAGACAAAATAAATTCCTTAAAAAATAATAATTTATCAATTAAAGCATTGATAGAAAATAATAACGCTAGAGAACTTAAGCTTGCAATGGTGCAACTTAGCTTCATATCTCATGCATATATTTGGGGAGCTAAAACGCCTTCCAAAGTTTTACCAGAGGTTATTGCTAAACCCTGGGTTCAATTATCAAATATTTTAGGAAGACCTCCTATCCTAAGTTATGCAAGTTATTGTTTGGACAACTGGTATAGGTTAAATATAAAAAAAGATATATCACTTGAAAATGTTGGTTTATTAACTAATTTTTTAGGTGGTGTTGATGAGGACTGGTTTGTAACAATACATGTTTGTATTGAAGAGGCAGCAAGGGATGCAATAAAAGCTGCAGATTTAATATCAAGGCTCGATAGCAAGAACACAACTAAAGATTTTTCAGATAATTTAAAACTAATAATCTCATCTTTAAGAAAAGTTAATGCAATATTTTCTAGAATGCCAGAAAAATGTGATCCCTATGTCTACTATCACAGAGTTAGGCCTTTTATTTTTGGTACAAAAGATAACCCAGATCTTAAAAAAGGTTTAATCTATGAAAATCAATATAACAATAAACCACAATTTTTTAGAGGAGAAACTGGAGCCCAAAGCAGTATTATGCCTTTTTTAGATGGTGCTTTAGGTATTTATCACACAGAAGATCATTTAAGACATTACTTGAATGAAATGAGAGACTATATGCCACCTCAACACCGAAGGTCTATTGAATTAGTAGAGCAAAGGTCAAATGCCAAGAAGTATATTCAAGAATCTAAAAAATTAACTTCTGAATATAATAAATGTTTAGAGGAAATTAGAATATTTAGGGCGCAACACCTTGAGTTTGCTGCTACCTATATCCATAAACAATCTCAAATAACAAACCCATTTGGTAGAGGTGGTTCAACTATTACTGGAACGGGCGGAACGCCTTTTATGAAATATCTTAAAAAACATAGAGACGAGACTCAAAAACAAAAAATATAATTTTATTTACGTTTTTGCTTTACTCTTAATATAAATATTCATAATCCTTATAAATATCTTGGTTATGAATGCTATTATTTTTCTAAATAGGCTGACTTGTATTTTTTTAATTTTTATAAACATAATTTATTCTACAATAAAAAAAGGGTTGCAATAGCAACCCTTTTTTACTCTATTTATAGAATTATAAATCCCAACTAAAGCCTAAAGTAGTAACCATTCCATATATAGGATGTAGGTTTCTTCTATAGCCACCAGATGAAGTTAGCGGAGGATCATTAGCTTCAGCATTTCTTATTGTTAAAGAAATGTTTAAACCATCAACTTGAGGTACTGAATAAACACCTCTTAAATTAACTTGAGTCCACTCATCAACTGTACCCTTAGGGTTGTAGTTAATATCATAATTATTTGCCATCTCATCAATATATTCATATTGAACAGTAAGATATAACTCAGGCATAGCTTTTAAAGCATGACCAACATCAAGAGTATATCTGTAATTAGGAGTAGAAGTTAATCCTACGAAGTTAACAACTGGACCGTTATAGAATGCTTCTGATTCATCTTTATCCATATCAACTAAGCTAAAGTTAACATCAAAATCACCAACACCTGTCTCATAAAGACCTGTATATTTAAGATCCATTCCAGACGTTAGTACTGAATTACCATTAATAGGGTTGTATCTACACTCCACAAGTTTGCCAGCTGCTGACCTATCACAGCTTGCACCCTGTGCTACTAAAGTAGCAGTATAGCTTGCGCCTAATAATTCTGAATCAATAATGTCTTGAACATCGATAGATGTTACAACTGAATCGATTTCAGTTTCAAAAAAGTCAAGTGCTATTGAATGATTGCCTCTTTCATAAATAATACCAAAGTTTGTTGACTCTGACTCTTCAGGTCCCAGATTTGGATTAGCTGAAATGTATGTATCTACTTGAAGCTCTCTACAATCGTCTCTTGAAGTTCCTTGTGCTGCACAGAAGACATAATCATAATGATATTCAGCACTAAAAGTTGTGTTAGCAACTAAAGAACCCAAGTCAGGAGCACGGAAACCAGTTCCAAATGAAGCTCTAAGTGTTAGCCCTTCCATTACCTCAACTAAACCTTTAACGGTATAAGAAGTATTTCTTCCAAAGTCACTGTAATCATCATTCCTAACAGCTAATTGAATTTCACCTCTGCCATCCATAACAGCAGTTTTAGTTTCAACAAACATAGCAGTATATGATCTTGATGTTCCGTCTGAGTTACCAGATGAGCCACCAACATTGCCAACTTCAGATTGCTTATCAAATAGATTTTGATATCTATATTCTGCATCCTGTATACCAGCAACAAAATCAGTATTCGGAATCATTTTTAGAGGACCGCCAATTGTGTACTCTAAGCTTTTAAAAGCAGTCATAGCAGTTTGCGATGGACTTGCTGTGTAATATGCAACTACATCAGGATGAAATAAGTTCGTTTGATCTTTAAAAGTTCCAGCTCCACCAGGTGCAAAAGCTGCCGCAGCCTCTGTATATTCTGGAATTTGTAGATAACAACACTCATAAGTATCATAGTCTGTTTTATTGAACTGGTAGGATAAATCCCATGAATAATCTGCTATTTGTCCTTTAAGGCCTATAACAGCATTTCCACCCCAGTCAGTTCTCCATGAAGCCCTAGGTCCTATTTCGATAAATCTTTTTCTAAGATCGGTTAAGGCATCAAGTCCCATAATGACTTGCTCGGCACGATCACCTTCTGCAGGCACTACTACATTAGCTAAACCAGCAGGAAAGTCTGCTACAAAAGCAGCTGGAGGTGCATATCTTCCAAAAGTTTCACTTCTTGAAATAATAAATGAAGTATATAAATTCATGTCACCAGCAATATCTTTATCATAATTTAATGTGAAGGCATCAAAGTTTTTACCAGCATTTTCAGCCATAATTTTTGTATAGTCGAATGCACATGCATAGTCATTAACCAATCCTCCAACAGCACCAGATTTACCATCAGTATAGATTGTACCGTTTTCAACAAATCTAGAATCACCAGGACATTCAGCTGCAGGAAGCATTTGCCCTTTTTTAAGATGCGGATACTTAACTGAATCTTCTTGTAATATATAGTTCCAAGCATAAGTTGATATCTCAAAACCAGTTCCTAAGTCACCATCAGTTGGAGCACGACCACCAGTATAAGATCTATCAGTCATATATATGATATCTCTTTGTTGATGCTCATATGACCATAAAACTCTTGAATCATCATTAGAGAAACCACCCACAATAGAGAATGATTCTTCCTCACCACCATCAAGGTCTGGCATAGATGTTGTTGCACTAACTGTTACACCATTGTAATCTTTTTTTGTTATAAGGTTTATAACACCGCCAATTGCATCAGAACCATAAACAGCAGAAGCGCCATCGGCAAGTATCTCAACTCTTTCTAGTGCAGCTGTAGGTAATAAATTTAAGTTAGCTATTGATCCACCTGTTTTTGGGTTACCAGGAACTCTTCTGCCATCAATTAGCACTAATGTTCTTGAAGAACCTAGACCTCTTAATGAAATTTCACTAGTACCACCGGCAGCACTACCAGATCTTTCATAATCAGAACCGGCAATATTTATAGGAAGCTCTCTTAAAACATCTGAAATAGTAAGCTCGGCACTTCTTGCAATGATCTCTTGATCAAGAACAATAACTGGTTGAGCCCCAGTAAATTCTGATGTTGCTATACGAGAACCGGTAACAACTACTTCTTCAACATCAGTATCTTCATCTGTATCTTGTGCTATAACAGCAGCAGACATAAATGAAAAACCTAATACTAAAGCTAGTAAGTATTTTTCTGTATTTAACATAATTTCCCCTTTATAAAGTTATCTGGCACATATAGTGCCTGTATTACGCAAAGTATTGCATAAACATATCTATATGTACATACATACGATTAATTTATATATATATTGAATATAAGTATTTATTACTGATATTTATGGTTGATATATTGAGATATATAACGCTAATTAAATAAAATTAAATTTATCCCATATAATGATCAAATATACATATAACTACATAATTATTTAAGGAAAGATAATGTTATTAAAAAATAAGAAAATCTTGATTACCGGATTGGCAAATAAATACTCAATTGCAGCAGGTATAGCAGCTTCAATGCATCGCGAAGGTGCAGAGCTTGCATTTACTTATCAAAATGAAAGGTTATTAAAAAATCTAGCTCCATTAGCAAAAGAATATGGGTCAGATATATTGATTGAATGCGATGTTGCAAAAGATGAATCAATTGAAAATTCTTTTAATGAGCTATCAAAATCCTGGCCTAAATTTGATGGGTTTGTTCATTCTATAGGTTTTGCGCCCTCAGACCAGCTAGAGGGAAACTTTGTAGATGTAACAACCAGGGAGGGTTTTCAAATAGCTCATGACATAAGCTCATATAGTTTTACTGCTCTAGCGAAGGCCGCTAAGCCAATGCTTAATGATAGCTCTGCTCTATTAACATTAACATATTTAGGAGCGATTCAAACCATCCCCAACTATAATGTTATGGGTTTGGCTAAAGCTAGTCTTGAAGCAAACACAAGATTTCTTGCAGCATCAATGGGTTTAAATAATATAAGGGTAAATGCTATTTCAGCTGGTCCAATAAAAACCTTGGCGGCATCAGGTGTAAAAAATTTCAGGAAGATGCTTACTCAGCATTCTTCACGAGCCCCTCTTGGAAGAACGGTAACAACTGAAGAAGTTGGCAATGTAGCTGCATTTTTATGCTCTGATTATGCAAGCGGGATAACTGGTGAAATTACATATGTAGATGCAGGGTTTAATACTGCTGCTATGCCTCTTAATGATTTTTCTGAAGATTAACTTTGGGTTTATATAATAAATATATTTTACCCAAAGTTCTTAACTGTGCTTGTGGATCAAAGCCTATAAACTATCAAAGATCTAAAATAGTTCCATTAGCAGAGGGTGTTATTCTAGATATTGGTATAGGTTCTGGTCTCAATATTCCTTTTTATGACGAATCTAACATTGATTATTTATATGGACTTGATCCATCACCTGAACTGTTAGAAATTGCTAAGAAAGTTGCAAAGACTAATGGCTTAGAAATAGATTTTTTAGAGTGTGGTGCTGAGTCTATACCATTACCAGACGATTCAATTGATACAATTGTAATTACATATACCATGTGCACGATTCCGGATGTTACTTTATCTATTTCAGAAATAATGAGAGTCCTAAAAAATAATGGTAAGTTGCTTTTTTGTGAACACGGGCTAGCACCAGATCCAAGTATTGCTAAATGGCAAAAAATAATTAATCCTATATGGAATAAAATTGCAGGCGGTTGTAATCTCAATAGAAATATTCCTGAACTCATTACTTCGTCTGGTTTTAAGATTTCTAATATGGAAGAAATGTATCTTCCAAACACCCCTAAATTTGCAGGCTATAATTATTGGGGAGTTGCTAGAAAATAAAAATTAATTTAAATACATAAGGAGAGATAATGTTTAAAAAATATAATTTATTCATCTTGATGCTTGCGAGCATCTATACATTAAATATCTATTCATCATCTGTTGAACAGATTATTGTTAAGCATAAAGATCGTTTTTCAGATGTGGCGCTAAAGATTTGGGACCATGCTGAGATGGGGTATCAAGAAATTAAAAGTTCAAACCTACTAGCAACTGAATTAGAAAAAGTAGGATTTAAAGTAACAAGAAATGTTGCAGGCATACCAACTGCCTTTATCGCAGAATATGGTTCTAGTGGGCCAATAATAGGAATATTAGGTGAGTTTGATGCTTTGCCTGGGCTTGCACAATCAATATCCCCTTTTAAAGAGGTTGTTAATAATGGAACTGGTGCAGGTCATGCATGCGGACATCATTTATTTGGTGCAGCTTCAGCATGGGCAGCAGTAAGTATAAAGGAGTGGTTAGAAACTAATAATATAGATGGAAGAATTAGATTTTACGGAACACCAGCAGAAGAAGGAGGCTCGGGTAAGGTCTATATGGTTAGAGAGGGATTGTTTAGTGATGTAGATATCGTTCTTCATTGGCATCCAGATGATATTAATTCTGCAAACTCTAGAACTTCAAATTCAAATAAATCTGCAAAATTTACATTTAAAGGTATCTCTTCACATGCTGCAGGTGCACCTGAACAAGGAAGATCAGCTCTTGATGGAGTTGAGTCTATGAATATGATGGTAAATATGTTGAGAGAGCATATACCTCAGGAGTCAAGAATTCATTATGTAATTACAAAAGGAGGTTTAGCTCCAAATGTAGTTCCTGATCTGGCTGAAGTTTATTACTATGTAAGGCATCCAAAAATGCATATGGTTGAAGAACTCTTTAATAGAGTTGTTAAAACCGCTGAAGGAGCTGCCATAGGAACTGATACAAGCATGAGTTATGAAGTGATGCATGGTAATTACTCTCTTCTTCCAAATGATGTAATTCAAAAAATTATGCATAAGAATTTAGACAGCTTTGGTGGCATAACTTATTCAGAAGAAGAAAATGAATATGCTAAAACTATTTATAAAACATTTGTTAAGCCAACTTTAAAAATTGGCTCTCAGGAAGAAATTTCTGCTTATCAAACATCTCATAGTTACGGATCTACAGATGTTGGCGATGTTAGCTGGGTTGTTCCAACTGCGGGAATAAGAACTGCTACCTGGGTTCCAGGGACTGCTGCGCACTCTTGGCAAGCAGTTGCATCAGGTGGAACAACGATTGGTCTTAAGGGAACTGAATTAGCAGCAAAGACAATTGCAGCAACTGCAGTTGAAATTTTTTCTAATCCTTTAATAATTAAAGAAGCAAAAAAAGAACTAGAACAAAGGGTTGGTGATGATTTTGTTTACAAGGCTTTACTAGGTGACAGAAAGCCTCCTTTAAATTACAGAGTTAATTAGTCTAATTGAGCTGCAACAGATGCATTAGGTCTTCTTAGGTCAGAGTAACCGTATTTTATTCCTTCAACTATATGAATACTTTGAGTGCTGCCCATTGTTTTATTTGAAGATGTTTTATGACCAAGCCTATTGAGGCTTTTAACTATGTCTGAACTTAGAGTTTTTTCATAATCAATGCCTTCATATGGCCAGTCTTTATGAACTCTTGGTAGCATGGTTGCTTCACCAATATTTAGATTAAAATCAATAACACCAGTGACAACCCTAAGTATTACTCCAGGTATATATGAGCCACCTGGTGAACCAGTTATTAATGTTAATTCATTATTCTCATTAAAAATCATAACCGGAGCCATTGTACTCATAGGTCTTTTGCCAGGCTTAAATCTATTTCCAAGACTTACCCTTCTTCCTTCTTTTTCAACATTACCAGACCTATACGTTAAATTATTCATTTGATTGTTCATCAAAATACCAGTTCCAGGAATAGTTACTCCTGAGCCAAAAGAAGCTCCTAAGGTATAGGTATTTGAAACTGCATTACCTTCAGAGTCTATGATTGAGTAATGAGTAGTGTCTCTACTTTCATTAATGATATTTAAGGGCTTGATCGATGAGGTCTTTGTAGATTTTTTTAAATTAATGGTTTTAGCAAGCTCTTTTGTTCTTTTTTTTGATAGTAATTCTTTAACTGGAACATCATAGTGAAGAGGATCGCCCACTTCAGATGATCTGTTGTTGTGCCCTCTTCTAAGAGCTTCAGAAAATAAATGATAGGTCATTGCAGAATTACTTTCATATTTAGCTAAATCAAAGTAACTTAGGATATTTAGAGCTGTAAGAAGTGTTATACCGCCTCCAGATGGAGGACCTGCAGTAAAAACTTTGTTTCCCCTATATTCCGTTGAGATTGGTTGTCTAATGTAAGCTTTATATTCACTAAAATCCTCAAGAGATAAAAGCCCATTATTATTTTTCATTGCTTGATCTATTTTTTTTGCTGTCACTCCTTTATAAAAACCGTCTTTACCATTCTCAGCAATTAATGAGATTGTTTGAGCAAGGTCAGGGAGCTTTAAAATAGAATTTTCTTTTATAGGTTTATTATTTTTAAAATAAATTCTTTTTGACTCAGGATCTTTTAAAAGCCTTGGGGTGCTTTCAATTGCTTTATAAAGATCATAAGAAACAACTATTCCTTCACTGGCTTGTTTAATAACAGGAGTTAAAACCTCTTTTAAAGTTAATTTGCCAAAACGTGAGTGGGCATCAAGCAGCCCAGCAACAGTACCTGGCAATGCTGAAGCTTTGTAACCCTCATCAAGAACATCAAATAAATCATAGTCAAAGTCTTTAGGAACAGTAACATATGGCTTACCAGTGTTATTAATGATATCAAATATATTTTCTAAGTTTGAATTCAATGGAGACTTGCTTCGATAATCTATATAAAAAATCTCATCACTCTCTTTTAAATAAACCAGCATGAAACCCCCTCCCCCAAGATTTCCTGCTCTAGGAAGAGTTACAGCTAAAGAGAATCCAACAGCAACCGCAGCATCGATAGCATTACCACCTTTGTTAAGAATTTCTAAGCCGATATCAGAAGAAAGATTATTTTGTGAAACAACCATTCCAGAATTACCAATAACAGGATGATATGGAGATTCGTAATCAATATAACTTCTTGAAGATAAGGTTGTGCTTAAAAAAAATAAAAAGACGTATTTAAATGATTTCATTAAAAAACCATTGGGGCAATGAAATAAGCAAATAATGTAACTACAAAGATACCAATGATGTTTAATAAAAATCCAGCCCTCATCATTGTTGCGATGGTAAATTTATTTGATCCATAAACAATAGCATTTGGAGGTGTTGCAACAGGTAGCATAAAAGCACAACTTGCTGCTAAACAGACCGGTATTGCTAAGGAAACAGGCAATACTCCAATAGCAATCGCCAGCCCTCCAAATACAGGCAGGAATGTTGTGGTTGTTGTTACATTACTTGTAATTTCCGTTAAGAAAATAATTAATGTGGCTATTGCTAAGATTAAAAATATTGGAGGTATTGTACTTAATATAATTAAGCTTTCTCCAATCCATATACCTAGACCGCTTGAACTTATTTGTGATGCAAGTGATAAGCCGCCGCCAAAAAGGATTAATAGACCCCAGGGTAGATCTTTTGACTTTTCCCACTCTAAAAGATCACCTCTTTTGCTTGCTGATGGTGTCATAAAAATAAGAATTGCAGCAATAATAGCTACACCAGCGTCTGTAAGGCCTGATAAAAAATCAATATTATTAAGAAGAGTTCTAAAGACCCATGCAAAGACAGCAAGGCCAAATATTATAGATATCCTTTTCTCATCTTTGGTTAATTTTCCCATTTTATTAAGGATATTTTGTAATTCCAATCTTGATTCTACAGATGCATCAAAATTAATTTTAAATACATATTTTGTTAAGAGTATCCATGCTCCAAAAAGAAGGATAGCTGAAAGAGGAACTGCCATAGTCATCCAGCTCAACATTGATATTTCAATTCCATATGCATCGAACATAAACGCACTAAAAACAATATTTGGAGCGGTGCCAATCAACGTTGACATACCCCCAATGGTTGCTGCATAGGCAATACCTAATAATAAAGCAGTATCAAAGTCTTTCTTTTGTTTGTCTGTTAAGCCAGGAATCGTATCAGCAATTACTGTACATACAGCTAAGCCTATTGGTAAAAGCATTAAGGTGGTGGATGTATTCATAACCCACATGCTTATTAACGCTGATACAAGCATAAATCCTCCAACCAACCTTGCGCCACTTGAGCCAACAGCAAGAATCATCTTTAAAGCTATTCTCTTATGTAATCCTGAATTTTCTATACCTAAGGCTAAAATAAAGCCACCTAAAAATAAATAAATATTTTTATTTGCATAAGGAACTGCCGCACTTTCAAATGAGGTTATATCCATTAAAGGGAAAAGTGCTAATGGCAATAATGCTGTTACAGCAACAGGAATAGCTTCAGTTGCCCACCAAACAGCCATCAAAACAGCTATTGCTGCAACCTTCCAAGCGGCAGCATTAAGACCTTCAGGAGCTGGAATAAATAGCAAAATAAAAAATAATGCTAGACCAACTATAAATCCTTTTTTTTGATAGGCGGGCATAATGAATATATTAACTCTTTAATTAAAAAAAGGGAGCATAA
>Ga0209652_1003959_pt1 | contig 10599 bp, 4 predicted proteins | sample SaaInl74LU_5_DNA_FD_184641 | JGI IMG/M metagenome (GOLD analysis project Ga0209652, IMG submission 184641) | Marine microbial communities from expanding oxygen minimum zones in the Saanich Inlet - ESP_74LU_5_DNA (SPAdes) (version 2) | ecosystem: Environmental > Aquatic > Marine > Intertidal zone ...
CAGAGTTCTGATGTGTAAGTAGACTTTATTTTCAATGATCAGAATCTGATAAATCAGAGTAGAAAAACATCGAAATCGGAGGAGGTATAGGGCTGATTTACGGATCAGATTAAAAGCCCAGCGATTTTTCGCGATTTTTCTGATTTGTCGACACGTGTACGTATGATTTTCCAAAATAATTGTCAGATTTAGAAATCCCAATTCATCAATTTACGACTTTGAAAAAAAAATAATTTGAAACCCTTTCATCAATTTTTGCGTTTTGTTGATTGACAAATTTGATCCCTGTCAATACACATGGTCAATCATTTAAATGAATTTAATAATTATTATACCAATTACATTCTTTAAAGAAACGAAATATTTTGGAACATGTTACGCATCCAAAATTTTTGGTCAGCAAACTTTCGCAATGACGTATCTAACCCAATCCTTTTTTTTTGGAAATGTAAAATCTCGACAAATCTATGGAATCTTGATCGTTTGTTTTTTGATTTGACAAAAGTTCAAATAATTTCAAAAAATTATTAATCATATACACTACGAATGTTAATATTTCCTATATAATTTAATCCAACTATTCAATCATTGATAATAGATATTCTATTGAACAAACAAAGCTTTAAATAAGTTCAGTTGAATAATTTTGTAGTTCACCCATAATTTCGCCAAATATTATTGCGATCAATCTCAATTCTAAATGGTGAGAAATATCAATTTACATTGTCCATTCGCATACATTCTAACCCCATTGTAATGAGTCAAAAGTCATCATCATCAGATTCTCCTGATGTATTAGTTCGACTATTAAAACAGAGAGAAGAGAATGAGAAGAAACAGAGAATGTCAACTGCAAAGAAAGAGTTCCAAGATACTATCAATGCAATGACGGAAGAAGAGATTAAATATGTTTTCTTTGATGCTAATATTAACAACGATTTTGAACTTGAAGCCCAAATGTCCCCCCCTGTGTCATCTATAAAGGTACCAGCGAAACCGCAAGATTCTGTAGTGGAAGAAATCGATTTAACCATGGATGATGATTCCAATTCTCACGATCACTCTAGAGTAGTCCTTGGTCAAAACTCATCTCCTTCAAAAGTCTTTTCACCTAGTTCGTCATCTCATGCCTCAAGCAATTCAAGCATCCAAATTGTAAAGGTCTTTACTCCTCTTTCAAAATCATCACCCAAAATTCAAAGTTTTAGTTTCACACCAAGCAATAATTCATCACAAACTGGTAAAACCAAATTGAGTTTTAAGAGGTCTCCTCGGAAACACAATATTGGTTCAACCAAAAAGTCTATCAAATGTTCAAGCACCTGTGTTCAATCGTTGTCTTCCACAGAGAATCCCCAAGATGATAAAGTTTCAAATTTGAACACGGATATACAATCAGATAATAAAAAGATCGACAAGGTATCTCATTCAAGCATTGGTTTAACCAATAATTCAACGAAAGTATTTTCCAAAGACAAACTATATCCCAGTTCAAAAACTCTCTCGAAGAACCTCTCCTCTGGTGTAACCAACAAAACACTCACGGAGTTGGATGGAAAATCAACAAACCAAAACGTAAAGTATAATGGAGATTTGACCACAGCAGAGGAAGTTAATTCTGGTTCTAGTTCCAAGAAACCTACCCAATTGAATGTTGAATATGAAGAAGATGATGACGATGATATTTTCTATGACCAAAAAAGTTCATTTTTCGCTGAAAATTTGAAAGATTTTATTGATGAGACTCATGGGAAACTATATGGAAAATGGGAATCGGAACTATTATTTGATATGAAATGTGGAGATCAAATAATTCCTCAATACAACATCCTTAGACTCGTCGAGAAACAAGAATATAAGAAGGTTCCCTTGTTTGCTCATTTCTGTCCTATAAAATATCCAGTTCACGGTGGTTACAAAGGTGCAGGTTTTATGAAACTGCTGCAGGATTTGCAAGACAAAGCAGGCGTCAGTGGTTTTGGAATCAATCTCAATCAACCATACACACTACAAAATAGTATAGTACAAAGAATCGTATGCAAAAGACATGTTCCTTACCAAGGTGACACCAAGAAAAGGAAAAAAGAACAATATCGTAAATCAACACTGTGCAATGATAGGAAGAACACGAGAGGAAAAGAAGGTCTCACCCAACCAAGAAGAAGACCTACTTTTCGTGCAAAGTCAAAAGAACACAAATGTCCTTTTCGATTTAACATTGGTATGAAAGATGGTGTATTCTATGTTCTAAATGGTTCTGGTTGTACCAAACATGAACATCATCCAAAACTTCACCAAGATCAAATTAACTACCCCACGAAGCTTTTGTCTACTGCTGAAAAAGAATTACTCATTGATCTTGGAAAAGCAAATGCAAATGTTAGCGTTGGAGTAAATGCTATTTATGAAAAAACTGGAAAAGTCCTTTCATCATCAAATGTTCGATATTTACAAGGGCTTCATAATGAACTCAAGCCCTTAGATAAAATGAAGAAACAAAGCTCTCCTGAAGATATGATTAAATATCTTCAAAGTAATGGATATGAACATGTTCTTCTTACAGATAATTCTCATGACTTTCAGTTGGAGAATACAGTCCGTACTGACACAGGTGAAACCTCAAATCTTAATGTTTTTTCTGAAATGGATCAAGTGGATGTGCAGAATTTTGTTACTAGTCATCGAAAGTCTAACAAGGTTGAACCTGAACAAATTATGATGGTAGCAATTGCTTGGATTTTACCCTCAGAGAAGCGGTTAGCGCATCTGTTTCCAGAAGTTCTATGTGTAGATACAACCGGAGATACTAATAATGAAAGTCGACCTTTGCTAACTGTGACTGGTAAAGATAGTTTAGGTAAAACCTTTACTGTGTTAAGAGCATTTCTTCCCAATGAGAAAGCTTGGGTATTCAATTGGATTTTTTCTGTGGTTATGCCAACACTTTTGGGTACATCCCTAATGGAGAGCGTAAGACATATTATTTGTGATGGTGACCCTCAAGAATGCACTCAGATTGATGCAGCTATAGCAAGACATTTTCCTCAAGTTACTCGAGGACGATGTGGGTTTCACCTTGTAAATCTTGGATGGGATAGGTATATGGGTGCAATGAAGCAATATAAAGACAAAGTATTGTACAGGAAGGTTGCTCAAAACCTCCGTAACTGGATCTATAGCTGGATGAAACCTAGTTGTGAAACAGAAGCAGAGTATCGTCATTCAAAGCACCTTTTTTTCAAGTTCCTTAATACAGAATATATTCGCGACAATCTCGGTCAGTTATTCATTGATAATGTCACCCGCTTTATGAATGATAGTATTATTCCCCAAGAACCTTATTTTTGTTTCTATAGGAGGAAGAGCACTCGTCATTTTGAGGAATATTCTAACTCTCCTCATGAAGGAACCAATAATGGACTGAAACATTGTGCTTCTCCGGTAAAACCGACACATGCTCTTGCTCAATCTATGGTTATTCTTTCAAAGAATGGTGAAAGAAATATTGCCAAAAAAGGTAGAACCTTTAATCAATCAAACAATGCACACAAAGTGTACTCAAGTATTGATGATGCTGCCGATAAATTAACTCCTATCTGCGCTCATATTTTAGAAACTGTATGGAAGAATCGATTGAATTACAGTGTTCTTAAGGTTTCACCTGATATTTTTCTGGTATCATATACAAGGTCCACCGAGTTTCCAGATGAAGATGTAAATGATGAAGAGAAAATGCCTAGACCTATTTTTCAGAGAGTTAGGACTGTTTATTACGATCAAGGACATTTATACTGTTCCTGTGAAAAACATGAAAGAGTGGGTATACCCTGTTCCCACATTTACGCTGTCCTTAGTCAGTCCTCAAAATATACAGCCCCAAGTCATCATGATTGTGCACTTCGCTGGTGGAATATGTTATTGCAATATGGGTTAAACCAATCTATTGATGATCCTAATCAAGACAAAGTATCTATGTTGTTAGAACTTCTGACGTCTCATGATACAAAAGGAGTGTATGTTCCAAAATATTATCTCAATGACATCCCTATCCATAACGGCCCTATTCCAAAGAAGTTTGAATATGACCCTAATCATCCTGTCTGTATTAATTATGAACTAGTTGACACAGATGAAATGAAGAAGAGTGATTTCACGGGTTTAACCCCTAATTTTACTCAAACTGTATTCAAGGTCGATGAAAATTCAGATCTGACAAACAAAGATGCCACCCAAGTCATTGAAGAATTTGCGAAGAAATTCTACAATTACGAAGATACAGAAGAAGAGGTAAAACCTTATACATATCTTCTACCTGGTTTCAAGGCGATGTGCAATAAAATGCCACACAAAGTGAAGAAGAAGCATTTGATCTCATATATGAATACAATGAATGAAATTGGTCTTGCCTTTGAAGAAGAGGACGCAAAGAAGGTAAAAAAACTTATGAAAGGATATACAGGTATGGTATCATCTTCGATCCCGAAATTTGGAAAAAGGAAAACTCATGGAACAAAGAGAAAGAAAGAGTATTAGGGAAAGCGTTGAGGTTATCTTTGTACTCATTTTCGGTTTTACCCAACTTTAACATATATGTTGCGAGTGTATATGGTTGATCAAGTAAAGATTCATCCATGTTGTGAAACACTTTGTATTTCAACATTGGGTTGTACCCTAATAAGACATACCTTCTTAAATATATATAATCAAATATGTGTCGCACAAAATCTTTTCCGCTTAATCCAAATATATGTTCAACGGGGTTATACCCATGTATAGCGACTATGGAAGTCACGAACATTAGATCATGAACATTAGACTTTAACACTTGTCGATGGCTACATAATGATTGATGCAAATATAATATGAATATATTAAATTCGAACCAATCATTTTGTATATCATCAGAATAATTTTCCAATGCTTTTTAATCAATCATTTTTGTATATTATATTTCATCCATCATTTTTATAAGATATTTCTTCAATCAATCATTTTCGTTAAATCTTGTTAAGGAAGACTCGTTGGCATTGTAGTGATCACTTGATGTTCTAATAAGTGCAAAACTGTCCATCGGGGAAGTTGGAAAATTCGTATGAATGATAATATTTATTACCATGAATCAAAAAATGATTCAACACATCCATTTTTAAATTGAAATTCATTGTGACGCGATTGCCTTCCCAATCACTTGCTGCATGAGGAACTTTGTTGTAGACTCCTATTTGAATTCGACCATGTTTGAAACTTATACGATTTGACAATCTTCCATAGTTTTCTTCATCGTCACCATCATAATACATTGTAAAACCTCCATCTGTAACAGATCCGAAATGAACAAGGGCTGTTATGATATCTTTCTTATCTGTATGAACAGGAATTTCACGACAATCCTTTTTTCCTAAATTTCCTAATACTGTCATATGTGTGAAAAAACTATCTGATATTCGACATGTATGAGGTATAATAGTTTTGGCGATTTGAATTTTCATCAAAATGTCGTTCGCTATTTGCCTATTTGGATACAGATACAGAAGAAAATATATAGTAACACCTTCTATATCTTCTACAAACTTCATGAACCAAAATTTTCGTGATAGGGTATAACCCAAATTTCCAGGTTTAAAAGGTCCGTAAGGTCTGGGTAATGGGTGAAACCCTCCACCTTCAAAATAAATTGGAAAACGAGTTCCCATGATGGTAGAACCAAACAAATACATTGGTACTTTTCTTTTTTTAGTTGTCATTCGGGTTCCACCCTTTGACAAAATTTGAAATGTTTGAAAAAAACATGTTTCACTAAAGTAAGAATGATAGCTAGTATCATGATTAAGGAGATTTCCGGTAGCATAATACTCTTTCAACTTATTTTTTCTTTTTTCATCAACATATTAATAAACAATAGTATTGAAATGAGTAATGATTCATTTATAGTGCTGAAGATTTTATACGAGAAACAAAAATACTCACCTGGTTACTGAGAACATGATCAAATCTATATGACGAGGATTGCAATTAAAAGAATTAAACTGAAAACTTACCTTGTTATCTATTCGTTTCATTTTACGAATTTTATTTGAAACGAACATCTTTTTTACCTGATCTTCGTACATGTAATAAATATAGTAAAAAAGAGAGAAGTGCAACAAACAATCATGGGTTGTACCGATGGTAAATAAATGATCAATGAAACCTGCATGATCTAAGAATTTGGGATGTTCACACAATTTGTTTTTGAAAAAGATCTCTTCTATCATAGGCGTCAGTTGCGTTTGGTTTAACCATTCTCTTTGTGACTTGGAACAAGGGCAAAATACTTCTTTCATATATACGGAAGCATGCTTTTTCTCCATGTCTCTAATAATATTCAAATGTAATCCGACATCCCAGACATGGTTGTGATATACGACTGTTTCTAAAAATTTCCGAATGTCATTTTCTGATGGTAAGTCATATGTTGGTGGAGCTGGATTGTTCACATCTGAAAACGCTGGTCCATTTTCGTCTTTGTAAGGTGAAAAATCTGTGTCCACAGAGTCATTGTCGTCGCTATCAGTACAATCGCTCTGCTCTTCAAATTCTATCTCTGCTTTTTTCTCTTCTATGATCTGATTTCTTTTCGCAAAAGTCTCCCTTAATGATTTTTCCAACAATTCATCCTTCTTGCTTTGATAAATATGAGAAACAGTTCTGTTATTGGGTTCAACCCATTTTGGTGGTATACTGTTATAAGCCAATTGCGAAAATCGACACATCCATTTCATCTGTTTATGGAAATTCTCAAGGAAGGTACCCTCACTATCGTGCATTGAAAATCTTGCTTCTGCTAAATTAGTCATCCATTTATTCATTTCCTTTTGTTGTTCTAACTTGATAGATTGTAACGCTTGTTCAGCTCGAAATGCATTTGTTGTCGACTTGGGTTTTACCCTAGATGTTGATCCACGATAACTAAGTGATGTATCTTCTTTTCCTTTATTCATCAAATTTTCTAAAACATCTTTTGCTTGTTGTATACTTTCAGGATGAGCTTTGGGTATAACCCGACTTGTCTCTTTATCAATCGCTTTCTTCAATTTTTCTTGAATGTAGGCTTGGTGGCGTTTTTTTGGATTCATCTCTTCATGTGCAATCTTTTCTCCTTCGATAATTTCACCAGAAATGTCTATTACCTTAGGTTCAACCTTTTTGGAGCTAGGCTTCTTCTTCGGAGTAGATGAGACAATGCTTTGACAAAACTTATTCATTGTTTTGTCATCACATACAGGTTCAACCTTTTCTTTTTTCTTTTTCCTTCGAATTAGTATATCCCTATATTCATGAAGAATATTTCGTAAAGTCTCTCCTTTCAATTGCATTACGACTGACAAATTTGGTTTCCATCCAAACAATTTTCTACATTTTATGACTATTTGTCGACCTTGAAGATGATGTATGCTATCGATTTCTTCATCTGTTGTTTTTCTTGTAAACGTAAATTTGGGTAAACCCAATTTATTTATTTTTGTTGTTTCAGTAGATGATGAAGAAGGTTGCACCTTTATGTCTGCTGTTGATGTTTTTGAAAGAGATGATTTTCTTTGAGTTGAATTAAATATCTTCTTCATGGGTATGCTATCGTCACTTGATGAAGAATCAGAAAATGGATTACTTTTATCGTCAGGTTGAACCTTTTTTATTTCCTTGCCAAGAACCTGTTTTGCTCGCGCTAGCAATAACTCACTTGTTTGGGTCATTGATAGATGTGAATATTTATCTTGAAAAGATAGTTCAGGTTTAACCTCAGATTTAGAAGGTGACATTGTCTCCATATCACAATCAGCCTCAGTGGAGAGAATACTAGGTTTAACCTGTGATTTGGAAACGGAGGGAGATTCCATTTCACATTCATCTTCGGGATTTGGTTGAATAGAATCGCTCAAAGTTTTAAACTTGTTTTCTGTGGAAGCTATAACATCGGATTGGGATTGTGAAATTGAGGGAGATTTGATATCACAATGTGATTTCGGCGAGTCCAAACTATGATCTGATAAAGGTTGAACCTTAATTTCACTAGTAGGTTTTACCTCAGATTTGGGAGATGATGGAGATTCCATATCACAATCAATTGATAACGAAGAAGTATGAACATAAGTGTCGCTACTAGGTTTTACCTCAGTTTTGGGAGATGAAGGAGAATCCATATGACAATCAGTTGATGATGACGAAGGTTGAACCTGAGTGTCGCTGGTAGGTGACGGAGGAATATTAGTATCTTGGACTAGAGTTGCAATTCTTTTCCATGGAGTTGTATTCACCCATTGATTGTCTTCTAATACACATGTAGGTACTTCTGGACGACCACACTTTTTCCCCCATGAAATCGTATTCACCCATTCATTGTTTTGCAATGGAGTATAAGGTTCAACCTTTTCATTTGGAGTCACTTGAGGATTTGGTTGCCTCGCAGGCTTCAAATTTTGATGAATGATTAAACTATCTTGTTCTTGTTCAGACAACTGATCGATCCAATTTGATTGAGCTCCTGGAAAATGAGATCTTCGCAAAGGAATGTTTTTTACTAAACTGAAACTGCAAATATGAATTCGTTCCACTAACTCATTGAATTGAAAAGGAGAATTTCTTTCATTCACAGCAAATTTACTCCACAGCCAATTTCGAATATGAGGTCGAGTGAGTATATTATTTTGGGTGTGATTGGAAAAGATCCAACCAATTGTTCTCATAACAATAGCTGAACGAATTTTTTTTATTTGAAATATGATATGATCAGGTGTTACCTTCGTAAATTTAAAACATTGCCTTAAAAATGATCGGGTGTCACTTTTATTTTGAGTCGATACAATGGAATTGGGTTGAACCGTATTATCAGTAATCATCATGTAGTGATTGCTTGAACGAGTATGTAGTATGTGATCCAAGTTGGCTCTATCATCAGATGATATAGGATGAAATTGGGTGACACCCACACGATTGGACTGATGAAACTGATTAGGTTGTCCTAAATTGTTAACCAAATGTGCTCTATCATTGAATGACATAGGATGATTTGGGGTAGAACCCACACGATCGAAGTGTTGAAACTGATTGAAGTGTGGAAATTGATTGAATTTTGCTCTATCATCAATGGACTGATACGGCTGTCCTAAATTATTATAACGAGGAGAATAAGAGGAGCGCATTAGGTGCCAAGGTTCTTCATAGGGATCAAAATTGCGATTATTATTCTGATAATAAGAGGGATCAGACATCCTATGGGAATGAGGATTGTTGTTGGATGAAAATGAGTACTTGGTTTCATTTGAAGGTTTCACCTTAGATGGGGACAATTTCCTTGCGATAGATTGAGCCTCAATACCGGATGAATTCGTATTGTTAGAAGGTTTAACCTTAGATGGGGACACATTGCTTGCGATAGATTGAACTTCATTACTGGATGAACTCGTATCGTTAGAAGGTTTAACCTTAGATGGGGCCACTTTGCTTGCGATAGATTCAACTTCAATAGCGGATGGACACGTATCGTTAGAAGGTTTAACCTTTGATGGGGATACTTTGCTGTTTTTTGTTTTTTCTTTGGGTGCAAAATTTGAAGCATGGACTAAAGGAGATCCAGCGCTATATCCAAACTCCATAGAAGATGAAATCACATTGTGCGAAGGTTTAACCTTAGATGAGGACAATTTGCTTAATTTCTTTTTTTCCTTTGGTGTCGATTTCGAAGCATGAACCGCTTTAGATGAAGAAATAGATCCAACTTCAATACGTGATGAACTGGTTTCTTTCACAGGTTTAACCTTAGGTGGGGATACTTTTTTTTCTTTCGTCTTTTCCTTTGAAATCGATTTCGAAGCATGGATTGGTGCAGAAGATGTCATGGATCCAATTTCAATACCAAGTGGACTTGTATCTTTCAAAGGTTTAACCTTAGATGGGGATGCTTTGCTTTCTTTTGTCTTTTCATTTAATGTGAAATTGGAATCATGGACTGATACAGATGAAGCGATATATCTACTTTCAATACCTTCTTCTTCGTCGTCATCTTTGAAGTTATCTGGTGTATGGAAAGAATCGTCAGAATCTTCTACATTGATCATGATAGAGTTATCAGAGGATGGTACTACATCATCAGGTACAGTTTCGTTGGGGGGATCTTCAACTTGATCGGTGGAATGCTTTCCTTTCGACTTGGAACGTTCGGAACGGAGAGTTTGTTTGGTTCGGGCCATGATGCTTTCAATGGTGTACTTCCGGAAACATAGATCGAGGAAAGAATGAATGGATCTTGATTTTTTCTTAATTAAAAAGGAAGGTTTTCCTATGTATGAAATTTAAAATTCTAAATAAGAAATATTAAATAGATGTAATTGGAAAGTTCTCTGTGGAAAGTAAAAATACAGTACATACGTTGAAAGTTTGGACAGATTTCACACAAGAAATCTTTTCAATATTTATGAATTTGAGATTCCGTGAGGAAATGAAAGTTCTTTGGAAAAAGATTCAAGTCCCGGAAAATTAACTTATATTTTGAAAAATAAACAAAAAAAATCTTATACATAAAAGAAAATCGGTGACGCAAAAATTTTGGATGGTTAATAGGTA
>Ga0209652_1003960_pt1 | contig 10592 bp, 10 predicted proteins | sample SaaInl74LU_5_DNA_FD_184641 | JGI IMG/M metagenome (GOLD analysis project Ga0209652, IMG submission 184641) | Marine microbial communities from expanding oxygen minimum zones in the Saanich Inlet - ESP_74LU_5_DNA (SPAdes) (version 2) | ecosystem: Environmental > Aquatic > Marine > Intertidal zone...
AGCTCAACTTGCAATCTTTGACCGAGGAAGATCTGAAGTTGCTTAAGAAGACAGGTATGCACAGTTGTTGTTTTTGCTATCACATTCCATACAGTAGGATCAATTGTCTCTCACACATTCCTGCTGCTTACCATGTGCCTTACTTCTTATGAAACAGACCCATTTTTGTACTACTCCATTCCTGGAGTCAACAAGGCGGCACTCTCTCTCAAGAAAGTTGACCACTCCAAGGCCTCGCAGTCGCAGTCAACGAAAGTTACACGCAAAAAGCGACTTACATTCGAGTGCCATCCGTCCTTGGCAATGGATGAGCTGCTCGTCGGTATGGGAGAGGCTGACTTAGGTGAGATCGATGGCTTTCTAACAAAGCTCCTGCCCAAGACTCAGTGACTTTATTTTGTACACAACAATTTTGAGAAGTAACCCCGGGCTTTGCTATGTTAGGAAGTAAGATTTTGACAAGCAACTGCCAGCTAGGTACAAAGCACCACCTTCGAAACATCGGATAGCATGGCTAATTAGTAATAAATAAAATGTTTCATCGAAATGTGCTCGTCATAGAGAGTCTTTTCTAATGACACATCATTGCCTGCTCTAGTCGTAATGATCCCGTTCCAGTGCATATGCTAATGCTAATGTCAGGCAGTAGGCGGCATTTCTATCTATATTTGAGTGAGTCATTTCCGTCTGTGATGTCGCCAGACAAGGGTACTGAATCCGTTGCCTCCTACAGTTCCATCTATAAGAGGGACTCCTTTGAAGATCACACAATGTGGGATCGATTTTCATTTGATGTTGATGATGACGGCTTGTGGTTACTTCATGCTCTTCTGAATGGTTCTTTGGTGATAGTTCACGACGGTTCCTTTATGCCCCAGCTTACCTCACACGCCTGCTCGTGTGCTTTCGTGCTTTACTGCAGCTCCACCGACAAGCGAGCTATCGGATCCTTTGCGGAGGAGAGTGCTAATGCTGACAATTATAGAGGCGAATGGCTCGGAAGTACCTATTGGTGCTCTTCAGTTCTTTTGGTGGTCATCTCCTCTTTGCATTCTTGCAAAATTCATTACCATGACCGACCAGCAAAATTCCATAATTCCCTCTAGCTTTGAGCCGTCAGTGGAGGAGGCGTCTTGGTTGGAGTTGAGCAATTATCGGGCGGAGTTATCTACACCATGACCAGGGAACCTCACACATAGTTGAAACGGTGGCTACACATTGTTGAAACGGCAGCTTTCGTAACTGTCAACGGTGTAAGCAACTCTAATACTTAGCGACAATAACTGATCAATCATGGGCAGCTAATGGCGGCGGCCAGAGCATTTCTTCGTCACCTTCAAGAAGCTAAAAACAAGAATGCCCCAACATCGCCATCAACATCAACACAACACCCCGACCCCGGAGGAACTCTGGCTTCTGGCTTGTTGTGTCCAATGTAATGGAACTCATAGAAAGTATCACAAGTCTCTGAGTCAACAGTGAGGATCATTATTTGGAACATCTTTTGACAGAAACATTTCGGCATCTTCTTCTCCTCTGTGGTCACTGCTGTACCATTGTCTGTGCGTTTTGGTGAACTTGATCTGAAGACTTTGATCTTGGAGGTGAGTGAAGGTGAGTCGAGTCAACTCCAAAAATCGCTCCTCCCAACAAAGAAGGACCCCCTTGACTGCGATTTGCTGCGTCATCTTTTCGCACTTGTCGGAGGAGAGGAGAACCAACAAGACACAAAGGGCTGGCATTCTCGAGTTCAAAGATCTTCCTCCTTCCTCCTCTCTCCTCCTCCACAGATCCGTTGCAACTTCGTAAGATTGGTCGGGAAGAAAGATCGCCTATCCCACCCCTTACCTTTCATTCACCTTCTCGGACACAACAATAGAAAGTTATTACTCCGTACTACCATGTCGACCTCTCGCACCTGCTCAAGCTGTACCAACGACCTTACGAGGGCGGATTTTTCAAAAAATCAATGGCAAAAGGGGTCAAACGCAAAGTGCAAAGGATGCATTCGCAACCCGCCGCCGAAGAAGGAACCTGAAAATCCTGTCCCCGAAACATCACCATCACCTGAGTTGAGGGAACCCGCAGAGGACGTTGTAAAGAAGGAGGAAGAGGAGCAAGCTGCTGCTGCTGCTGCCGCCGCCGCTGCTGAAAAGGGTAGGTTTGCTGCAATTTTGAATTTTCGTTGGGGATATAAAATATTATATAATCTAACATGTGCACTAATTTTTGTTCTACCCCCATTGAATGATAGAACGTATTGAAGCTGAGGCAGCCGCCGCGAAAAAAGCCGCAGAGGAGGCTGAGGCAGCGAAAAAGGCCGAGGAGGAAAAGGCCGCCGCAGAACTTGCTGCAAAACTAAAAGCAGAAGAGGAGGCAAAGAAAAAGGCTGAGGAAGAGAAAATTGCTGCGGAATTAGCAGCCAAAAAGAAGGCAGAGGAAGAAAAGATTGCAGCAGAGGCGGCTGCAAAGAAGAAGGCAGAGGAGGAGAAAATTGCTGCTGAATTAGAAGCAAAGAAGAAGGCTGAAGAGGAGGCAAAGAAAAAGGCGGAAGAAGAGAAAATTGCTGCAGAGGCTGCTGCAAAGAAAGCAGAAGAGGAAAAGATTGCTGCAGAATTAGAAGCAAAGAAAAAGGCGGAAGAGGATGCTAAGAAGAAGGCTGAAGAGGAGAAAATTGCTGCGGAGTTAGCAGCTAAAAAGAAAAAGGCAGAAGAGGAGAAGATTGCTGCAGAGGCTGTTGCAAAGAAAAAGGCAGAAGAGGAGGCCAAGAAGAAGGCTGAGGAGGAAAAAATTGCCGCAGAAGCTGCCTCAAAGAAGAAGACGGAGGAAGAGGTGCCCGCAGCAACGGAGCAAACACAAGAAACACCAAAAGAACCAGTAGAGAAAAAGGAAGCAGTCGGTGCAAAGACCGCAACGGAACATAATGATATCGCTCAAAAAAGTGATGAGGAGTTCACGAAGGAGGCCGAGTGCTGCATTATTCTCTAAATGAGAATTTTCGTTTGTGTGTTCGTTTTTGGTGTTTGTTCTTCAACGAATCATGTGTAATTTTTTATAAGAAGCAATCTTAACTGGTGGAGACGAAAGGCGTGTTATCAACTGAAAGAGAAGAGACCTTTACTTTATACTCCTTTACACTCCGGTCGCTTTCAATAATACATCATCGGCCTCTTCACCCATCATTAATGAATGACCAAACCTTTCGAGTGACTTCACTATTTCTCCAGCAATTACTGGATCGTACATGGAATGCCCCGACTTCAAAGCTATTCTCAATTCGAGCTGCTCCCACACATTATGTAGGTCCAATGCCGTATCAGCTGGACATATGGCATCGTTACCGCCTTGTATTGCGATAGTAGGTGGAAGAGGAAAAGGAAGATAAGGCGATATCGACGAGCCGTAAGATTCAGATGATGATGACGGTGGTAACTTGGATGAATACCACGATGAGAGAGGGATCGATGGTGGCGGATTTATAGATAAAAACGAATTAAATGGATGGATGCAGTATTCATCGTTAACACTGTAATAACAGGTAAGCATCGCTTGAGCTGGTATGTACGTTGTTGGGTCAAAAGTATTTCCATTGCCATTTTTCGAAGAAGGTTGTTTGATGTCTTCCACTTTTGATTCAGTTCTTGCTGCAATGGTGTCTTCAATTGGCAACGTTTCCAATATATTTTCATCGATTTTCGATGATGTATGGGACGATGACGAGGTGGAAAATCTCCTCAATGAACGCAAGATCTCTTCATGCTCACTGCTTGAATTATCCACACAAATGGAAGCAACGGATTTCTGATTGTGAACCTGCGCGTCTTCAAATACCCACGACGCCCTCGACGGATCCCAAACCAAGAGACGATTCTTATCCTCGTTAGAGTCTTCACTTTTCTTGAATCCATTGCCGTAAATTCCCATCTCCCAACGAAACCAAGATCTCATAGCCATATACCTACTATTCGCATCTGTTCCCAATAGCCGATGGTAATAACTATGAAGGACACTCCGTTTGTTGTTTTCGACATGTTGAACTCCAGAACTGAACTCTTTCCATTGCTCTGTGAAGAGTTGAGCCGCTACAGATTGTCTTTCAATTTCTTCCAACGTGGTCATCGTTGCAGGTGGTGTCGCCATCGAAACGGAAGTTGATCCGCCTGCGATAAGATCTCTCAAGTTTGATGTTTTACCTACACCAGCCCTCGGAGTGACAGCACTGGATTCTGGAGGATTACCAAACAGCCAATCGATCTCCTTCTCACGGAACAGACAAACTCCTCGCAATACCATGGCACGTACACTGTTGGGATGAGTGAAAGCGTATGCCATTGCCAATGTACATCCCCACGAGCCACCTAAAATGACGTCCCAAGGATGATGATTACGCGGCTGTGTTGATTGTATCAGTTGTTCATTTTCTTCTTCTTCTTCTTCTTCAATCCATTTATCTATCAAACCCTCCTTTACTAAATGCTGTCTCAACATCTCCACATCATTAACCAACAGTTCCAATCGATTGAATGTTACTTCTCCCAATGGTGTACTTCTTCCACAACCACGTTGGTCTAAAAGTACGACGTACTCGTACAAATCGGGTGAGAAGAATTGAGTGTGTTTCGGAAAACTGCCGGCTCCAGGTCCACCATGCAGGACGAGTCCTACAAGCCCTCTTTGTTGACGTGCTGTTGAATAATCCTGTGTACTGTTGTCGAATGAAAGGCGATGATGCACCTCAAAATACAATTCATGAGGGGATCCCTCTTCAGTTGCCAGTGTACCTGATGTCACTTTGTTTACCCATTTTGGTACCTCCGTGGTGTTATTCTCATTTGAAACAGTGCCGTTACAATCTATTCTTGGAAGAGGATCATATAAGCTACGGAGAATAGGCGAGTCAATAGCGTCGCTAACAGAATCATCTGGAGATGAGTTCAAGCTCGATGTTATGATATGACGATGAAAAGGAGTGCTTGAGAGGCCAGCTGCGGCTCTGTGTAGGTTGCGGTTGGAACCTCTAGGAAGAATAATCAGAGCATTGCACGAGAACAATGATCGGTATGCTACGGTAGCAGATACTAGAGCTATCACTAAAATCATCATCTCTTTAGCTGTATTATGCACATAATCTAATGGATGCCCATCGATGCCGAGAGATGAAGAAGTAAGATGAGAGTGACGCGATGATCGATGCCGATGATGTGACTCTTTATTTTTTGAAGGGGCTGTCACAATGTCATGATGCAAGATGGAAGCCTATCATCTGCCTGATGTCAGTCCGATACAATACTGGTATCCTTGCAGGAGATGTAAGAGATTGAGCTAACAACGTGACCTATATAGAGTTGTTGCAGGAGTTCAAGGGTGCGTTGTTGGGGCTGAGGTGTCAATCCAATGGGATCAGCTCACCTCCCCTAAGATGACCTAGAAGAGATCCAGACAGAGCCACTTTCCGCAAGAAAGTCTGGGGACAAAATCTACTTTACTAAATCAACTCTTGTCAATGGCGTGGCTGGAGATGCGGCTACTTTCGACGCAAAAAGGGCAACACTTGCGGTGAGCGCTGATAGATAGAAGATAAAGGAAATGATCACTGTCATTACATGTAATATTAATAGATATTGTACGTATCAGGCTCATGCTCATGTACTTTACCAATCCTCGCAAAAAACATTGTACCACCAAGCCCAAGCCACATCGACCTGTTGCTAAATATTATTGAAAATATTCTTATGCGATGTACGCCAACTCAACAAAAAATGTGCCACTACAGCAGCAGTGCCTCCAATAATAAAGACCAATGCCGGAAAAGAGAACCATTTCAACCACCAGGGATCACTCAAGTCCTTGATGGTAGCATTCATTAGCTTCATGCACAAATCAGATGATTGCTCCACAGCTGTGAATTGTTTCATGTTCGTGCTCGTACTATCGACTGCCTCGGCGAGACCATCCCACAGCTCTATGAAGTGCTGCTTGCGCTTCTCACGTCCTGGTCCAGCAACATTTTGATACACATTGACGCCTCCCTCTCCACACATTTTTAGTGCACGCTGCCGAGCCATGGAACCCCCGCCCACGATGAAGACGCCCCAAAGACAGAAGAGTGCCCCGGCAAGGTCCGAGGCTGTTGTCATATTCTTGACGACTTCTTGGTACTTTCTTCCGTTGGGTTTGTCTACAAGACATGAACCAACCCTTTTCAAGAGTTCATCACGGGATGAGACTCCATACAGTAGGTGCAAATCTCGTTCATAAAGTTCCGTGAAGTAGTACTTCTCTCCTAACTGTTGGAGCTTTTCGAGAATCATAAGTTCGTCCTTATCTTTACCAAGAGACTTCTCAAAGTCTGTCGACTTCAATTTAGTCTCTAATTCTGAATTGACAGCGTAGAAGACAGTCAGCCACTCCTTATAAATGTTTTTGTCAGTAAATAAGCCGAGTAGAATAAGAGCAGTTCTAATCTGCCGCGCTTGATGGTGTGAAGAGCGGATAGCTCTCATACATGCACGAAAAAGGCCATTCGGCTTGCCTTTCAGCGTGGTGGCATCATATGCACGGTCGATCTTGTCCGCCGGTTCAGTGGAGGTAGGCGTGATCGTGATACTAGAGTCATCGTCACTAGCCTCATCTTCTTTGGAAGCTTCTTGCTCTAGAGTATGGACTACGGTTACTGGGTGGAATATAGATGAATGGTGTTGCTCCTTCTCTTTCCCAATGCCGACTGGTTGTTTTTGGCTGAGACCGACAAGGATAGAAGACGAGCGACGTTGCTCCATGTCGTCGAAAATTTGGAAGGTCTTTCAGATGAGAAGTAGTCCTGCAGCACGCACTTTTAAAGCAGAGATATTAAAGTGTACTATCTTGGTTGGCCGAATAAGTATGTACTTAGTATTGTACTGAGCAGGGAGGGTTTCTGTTCTGGTGAAATGAAAAAGAGTTTGTAGATAAACACGTACTTACTGAATAAGTACTTATGTATGTTCCGGTTGAGATGTATGTAGTGAGGCTTAAAGCTCACGACAAAAAGTAAGTACCGCTTCTGCGTTTTCAAGTTTTCAGGAGAGAATATGTGAGTGAATTGGTGACATGTGAGTGAATTGAGATCTCTAACTTGATCTATTTATGTGAGCAATGTCGCAAGAGAAGTTGTTTTAGCCGTACTTTAATCTTGCTCGTCTTGCTCAGTACGAATGACTGTGACGCACGCACACTCTCACGTCATTCATTCATTCACCTTCTCTCTACTGAGTACGTAGCGAGCTACCTCTAGAGAGCAGCAACGAGTAACACACAAAATTCCGTCAGCATAACAGCGTCAACAACCTCATCACCATGTCTTCACTACTGTCCTGCAAATCACCCCTAACCAAGGCCTGCATGGGCCTTACCGATCCTCGCTACGATCCGGCAATTAGCAACAATCTAATTGAACAGGATAGCATTTGGAAAGAATTCTCGGGATACTGGGGGCCAGAAGAACGAATCTATGCCGATGTGGGCGGCAAGCCAAGGGTGCCTAGATTCTACAACCCCAACACGAAGAGCGGATGGCCTTACAGGAGCGATAAAATGATGGTATTTCGGTCAATTAAGGTTGATGGAACCCGGTATACGCAGAAGGCATTTTACTTCTACGAGCCAGCGCCTGCTACATTTTGTGAACTGACGTGAGTGTGATTGTGATAGTGTGCATATACTCTCTCCTTCGTTCTTCACTTTTTCATGATTTCGTTACAGCATGAACTAATCACATTGTATTCACGTATTCACACTTTTCAGTCCTCCTGAAGGTTTGCTAAACACCGTCGGAGACGGAGTATGCGGAGAGAATGGTAACTTTCAATTCATTGAAGATTTTGGCACTGCTTCATATGAGAAAGATGGTACCATTGATTTGGTTTGGAAGAACCAGGGCCCAGATTCGGATGAGACTGCCGGCCCTCCTAAGTCGAAAAGTAGCACCCTAGCTCCTGCAGATAAATATGGTGTATTTGCATACACTGATATGGGCTTCTTCAATGTAGCAGAGACGTTTACTTTCTCCGGAGAGAATAGGGGATTTCTCTTGGCAACCGCAACTGCTACGAAGCATCAACCTTCAGATGAGAATTTCGAAAGGATTGTGTCCTCCTCTCTCTCTTCCAGGATGCCAGATGAGTCATCCTTCATGCTAGCGCTAAAGAAGGCTTTCGATGACCATAATGTTGAAGCGTCACGTGTACCTGGTTGGGTGACTGACGAGGAAGTCCTGCCCAAGTGTATTGGCAATACATGCCCTGATGAGGATTACTTATGTTCCGAGGGAAAGGACCCTAATTGCAGTGTGTCCCCGTACACCGAGCCATCTGCCTCTCTCAACGGAGCGGGATTCGCCGTGATCATTCTAGGTGTCCTCTCTGTGGTCAGTGTTGTATTCTACTTCATCAATCGTCACATCGTTAACAAGCAGAAGGAACGTTACCGTATCCGCTTTGCGGAACAGATTGCCGAGGAACTTGGACACAAGGGGAGCATTGAACAGCTTAGCTGCGATGACCTCGTGAAGGAGTTTCATCGAATTGATGAGAGTGGAGATGGAAGCATTTCAAAGGAAGAATTGTACGAATTCATTTCAAGTGGCAAGGCAGGCGTTATGTCGGACCACGATTTTAATGCCTTATTCAAAAGTTTAGATCTTGACGGAAATGGTGTGATCAACTTTATGGAGTTTACTGCTTTCATGGCTCTGTGCGGGCAGAGCTGTCCTCACGGCGCAGCAAGGAGGCTTTCGATGGCACCAGAGGAAATCGCCAAGCTAATTGATGAGAAGAAGATCAATTGAGCTGTTTTCTATGCCTTTGCCTGATCTGGGATGGATGTATGCACATAGGTACTTAATGTAACACTTAATGTTGGGGTTTAATCACGATACTGCAACTCTTCGTTTTCTACATGTACAGCTCCAGCTCCAGCATTGGTCATGATTTTTCTTACTCTTTATCAGCCGTAGGCCAGTAAGCCCTCACTCGTCCTTGAATCATTTGAAGGGCAGTCACAGTTTCATATTTTTCCGATTCAATGACCGTGCTATCGTCTGGTTGGAGGAAGAAGGCCATTGAGTAACGACTTTTCGTAGCATCCTCTCCCATAGGCATTACAACACGGTGTAGATTGGATATGAGCTTATCTGATGACCACCGCTGGAGCATGTCACCGATATTGACCGTGATAGCACTATCAAGTGCAGGCACAGGCTGCCACCCCAACGGGTGGGACTCTGTGACATCCTTCGAATGATGACGACGAGCACACTGCAGCCCCTCTTCTCCGAATTTCTGGAATAGGAGAGTGAGAAGAGCGAAGTCAGTATGGGGGGCTGCTCTCCACTGATTCTGATCCAGGTCTTCTGATCCAATAACATGATCCGTCGCGGGATAATGTAAAAGTCTAAGCACGCATTTGCTTTCATCGTCCCAAAGTGTATTGCATTCTGTTATTTGGCCTTGTACCATCCCCAGTTTCATCTCAAGCAAGTGTAAGACGCGAGTACCAACTTCGTGGCACTTCTCTATAAATTGCTTCGATTTGACTTCAAAGTCAGGCATAACTTCCGTCGGCCAGAAGTCATTCATTGCATCTTTGCGAGCAGCCATGAGGAAGTTTTCTTTCATGTCAGGTATACCAGAGGAGGGATGTACTTGAGTTGCTTTTTCGTAGCCACAAATCGCTTTTCTATCAAATTTGTACATCGTCTTGGTCGTGTCGTCCAGTGCCATGAATCTACGATTAACATCAAACATTTCATCTATGAGGTGTTGGTCGAGGCCATGGTTTGTAATCTGAAAGAATCCCCATTTAGTGGCAGCGTCAAATATATCCTTAGCAACAGCCTCATCATTCAAGGATAGATCGATGACCGGAATATTGTTGTTGCCCTCATCATCTGTATCTGTAATGACAAACTGATGCGGATTGTCCTTTAGGCGAGAGGCAAAGGTCAGAGCCTCCTGTACCACCTTGATATACTCTTTATCTTCATGATTTTGATCATCCATTCGAGATGCATACACATCATTAACACCATTTTTGCCATCATCTTCACTGCTTACACTTACAGAACCATCCATGCAAGATGAGTTGGGTTGACCTGCTACTGCTACTAATGCAACTACCACGGCTAAGAGAAGGGGGACGAAGATTCGTCGGCGAAGAAGGACCTGTAGTATTGCAGCGTTGTTCATGTTATTAGTAGACCTTTGACTCTGTTAAAAGTGCAAGTTGCTTCTCTATATATATAGAGAGAGTTGCAAGTATCTACAAACACTGTTTTGTGTTTACATAGAGGTTTTGCAAAAAACTGACACCACCCCTAACAACCAAGACTAAACCTTTCTGGATATTCGTGTGTTGATATTGGTTAGATATTTGGTCATTCTGGGTACTTCAAGACTGAAAGTGACTGCTCTGACACACACAAATCTACCAAATTGGCGATTGTACGCTAGGAATAGTATATATTAGTTCTGTTCCACTTAAATGGCCACGTCGCGTCATTGATGACTACATACTTCTGAAATACAGTTAATCAAGAGATATGTACGTACGTAAGT
>Ga0209652_1003962_pt1 | contig 10590 bp, 5 predicted proteins | sample SaaInl74LU_5_DNA_FD_184641 | JGI IMG/M metagenome (GOLD analysis project Ga0209652, IMG submission 184641) | Marine microbial communities from expanding oxygen minimum zones in the Saanich Inlet - ESP_74LU_5_DNA (SPAdes) (version 2) | ecosystem: Environmental > Aquatic > Marine > Intertidal zone ...
CGTTGGATTAGATTATTGAATACCATCATCACCATGGCAGCAGCAGCAGCCTCATCTCACTCCACAGCCTCCATCCTCCGCTTCACCTATCAACTAGGCCGCTCCCTCTACATCCCCCTAACTTCACGATGCAATTCCATCCCCTTGCCAATCACCCGTGGACCAGGCTTTGTATTAAATAGTCATGTTGTCGATGTATTGCGAAATGTGCGTCAGGTGGAACATTACGGTGGTACTACTAGTTGGATGATGAATAATGTCACTGCTGCGAATGAGGAGGATCCCACTATTTACAAGGTTGGTTTACCCGAGTATGATTTACCATTGGTGAATACTCTCTATAACTACAATAATGAGAAGGATGCGTCCACATCATCATCATCATCATCATCTACTACAAGCAGAAATAATAATGACAGCGGCAACGAGCACAATGTCAAGAATACACAACGAGTGCACATACAAGAAGACTCGATACAACCATCTATTGCAATGTTGGTGGACCAAGTTGCATCTCATTTAGAGGATGATTTGAATTTGCATGAAGTTTGTATTGCTGGAGAAGGAGAGGTGAGTGTTCGTTTGTACATATCATATGTACGTGTGGCTTATTGAATATAGTCATGGGGAGGGGAGTAGACAAGTTTAGAACACTTGGTATTGTTGTTTCTATCAAGCTCTTGTTCAAATGAAGCAGATGCGTGTATGCGTAAGACAGAAGTCAGTGCTGACTTTTGAGTTACATTATAATGCCATTCATCTCATTTTCTGCAATCATCTGTCTTCTATTCCTTGAAATAATATACGACACAGCCAACACTACGAATGGATGCATTATTGGCAATTTCAAGAACAGTCCAATCATTCAATCAACAGCAGCAGCAGAAGCAACAACACAACAACAGCAATTTAGCAAGACAAATAAACGTCCGACTAATCACCAACGGATTATGCTACAGTGTACCCCACCTTGGCTACTCGAAGAACAACAACACCAGCATCAATTCGAACAAGATTCTACTACCAAAACTGCGATATACAATACTACGAGATTTGATAGAAGCAGGCGTCTCCAGGCTAAGTGTAGCATTGAATACGGCCAATCGACATGAATATGATGTGCTAATGCAGCCTGCTTGTTTTACTGGTGGAGGAATGATCATGACAGAAGATGATGATACTGGTGGTGGGAATGACAATAACACTGATGCAACGAATAATGCATCATCATCATCATCACCATTTCCACCAATGATGCCAGGAACAGCCCACGATCTAATCTGCGAATTCATAATGGACGCAACCAAACTTGGAATGGATGTGGAAATCACCGGGGTGGATCGACCAGAAATTGATAAGGTGGAGATGGAACGGTTGGCGCGATTGTTGTTGAGTGTTGCCCCGAAGAATAAGAAAAAGGGACGGAGGAGTGTTGTTAGATGGAGGCCTTATTTTGACTAAGTAACACACGCAGACGTTTTCAGTTCAAGAAAAGAATTCATCTATAATACACTAAATCCACTTTAAGTAACAGAAAAAATTGCGAGGATATCAACAACATTCTCATCGCAATCGCATTGGTACAATGTTAGAAACCACCCAGGATATATCAATTTGCCAGTACATACATACACTTCTTTTGTCAAGGTAAAAGGGATACACCCCTAAAATTGTCAAAGGACGACAAGGAATACAGTCTCAAGTCGGAGTTTCAGATGACGTCTCTGAATCTGTTGAATCCGCCTAATAAAGTGTAAGTAGGTAAAACCAGGTACAGAAAGAGCGCCTGCTGCCTTCTCTCTTCAGATGACAGATGTCATTTTGCTCAACAGAACTTCAAGGGACATCAGATGCCGTGAATCTGCCTGAATGAAATAATTGATGCTGCTGCCGTCTGCTCGGGAAGCAAATTGACAGATGCCTGACATGGGCTTGACAGTTGAGAAACAATTTTGACTTTTGCCAGCTTGATGCACGAAATCAAAAGTGAAGTTTGAGGGCATCTGCTCTTTGCATGCCGCCTTTTGGCCTGCAGTCATTGGTAAACTGGAAAACAAGGCCAGGTGGCAGCGTCTTGTGTAGTTCTCATACCATAGAGTTCGATCATCGCTGCATTACACCATGAGGAGAATAATACATCAGCAACATAAACATAATAAGGAAAGGTACTTCATCTGCAGCATATAATAAAACATCGACGCCATCATGCCGCTTTACCTTCACATGGGCCCTCAAGACCAAAAGCCCCATTCAAACATGATCGATAAGATCATAGGTGATGGTGCAAAGAAACCATCGCCGCTATCAACGGATCTCATCGCCACGACCGGCGGCATGAGTGGCGAACAGATGCCACCATTTCATCCTCGAACAGCACAATGCAACACCGCCAATCTGCCGCCACTCAAGATGACAAAACTGCAAGACAAATGCATTTCAGATGCAATGGCTGAAATGCGTCAGAAGCATGTAAATGAGCGCGCAGCGAAACGTCAGAAGCTTCTTGAGTGGGACAATCAGGATGATAGTAGTATTGACTGCGGCAGCGGTAGTAATCAAAGCCTTGTAGACAAGCTTGATGCCTCTCCTGATTTTGCACAAGTTGTTGCGTCGCCTGGTGGCCTCATCACATACCGTAAGTTCATATTATCATGTTTGCAGTTATTCGCCACTTCAGAGATGTCATGTTTTCCATCCAGCGCCACCTTCTAATCAATCTGTTCTGTCTCTACCTTACCCCAGGAAATGAATCATTCTGTAAGCTCACCAAGCAATCGACATCTCTCCGCAAGGTCCCTCTCACTTTATTTGAGCTCATCGATCCAGAATACCTTCCTCAATTCTTTGGAATGCTAGCTCTGGCTCTTCACAACGTCACGACATTTGATAGTGTTCATCTAATCACAAATTCAAATAATGGTGGGGCCTCCGCCGGTGCTGCTGCTTCTGCTGTGACGTCAAAGACATCTCATTTGTCAATCACTCTACCATGTAATCAGTTGATACAGTCTTCTTCTGCGTCATCCTACAACATTACCGTTGTGTATATGAATGATTTCTGCTCCATCAAGAAATGTTTTCTTGGGATAATTTCTCAGGGAAAAGATGGCTGCAATAACGTTCCTTCGTCGCTTGCACGAAGCAATAGTGTAGTATCATCGTCGTCTTCAAATGACGATGAGTCAAATAATGTTTGCAAGGCTGCAAGCAACATGAGCAATGATTCCAAGACGGCACTGCCATGCGGTAAAATTCTTCAGATTGATGATAATTTGTTGTTCGCCATGATCAAGAGAGCGTAGTCAGGCAGCCTTCTCATGTAAAAGCTGGCAAATCTTTGTTCATTGATTGGCTTCTTTTGACTCAAGTGAATTCATTCCTATACGCACTGGCGAAGGAGCATCTTGAGTTTGTAGACCTATTAGGTTATATGTATGTTGGAAACTTGTGAATTTGTACCATACGATAATTAATTTAAACTATTTGTTACATTGTATGTACTTCACATCATTGCCTCTGCAACGCATTCGACCCTTGACTCTTGTTACATAGGTGTTGTTACTCCGATTCGACAAGGCATCAGCTAGTTGATGTGTTGGCCTCTGTTCTTTTTTGAGCCGACTTTGCCCAAGTACACAGACATGTCCGTAAGAGATAGCTCAATGAGCTTCTCTCGATTTATCGTGGACTTGTCATTGTGGCGAGCAGTTTTGCAAGCAGCTCGGGCTTCCTACTTGCATAGAAATGATCTTCCTCATCCAAAATCTGCAATCTAGCATCATCCCCAATCAATTCTCTTAGAAATTGTGCGCCTAGTCGTATTGATTTGTAATCATCATCACCGCCTACATACATGTGAACTCTATTGCAACGATGATTAGCACGATCATCACAACTTACGTGTGATGGAGCAGACAAATCAAATCCCCAATCCGTACGTTCCAACAAGTAGTCTGTCACAAATCCATGCTTGGAATTTCTCCGAAACCGTTTGAGTGATTCATCTTGAACATATTGCTGAATAGATCTCCCATTTAGATCTTTTGTATCCTCTGCTGTGACTGCTTGTGGGCAATGAGGGTGACTGTAAGGACAATCAGATGAACATATAATTGTTCCAAGAAAAATGTGGTTTGGGAGCGATGATGTTTCGGACAGTATTCGATTGCGTATTGCTAGGGCACAGGGTCCCCCGGATGAAGTTCCGAGTACGATTAGACTTCTTTTTCTGGCGCTGTCGAGTTCGCCATAATCATCATCATCACCGGCTGTTGCGTGGGCGACTACTTTGAGCATATCAGTTGCAAATTGTGCATATGAGTAGCCCTTATTTGCTCCATCATCGCAACCTTGTTCTTTAACCGACGGAGCTGCATCTGAATCGCAATATCCTGGTCGATCTGGCATGATCAATCTCACATGTGAGATCTTATTATTTGAATGTTGTCTGATCGCCTCTACGAATGTGTTCACATTGTCACTTGCCAACTTTCCATTTTTCATCAATGAGTTGTTGTTGCTGGTATGGTCTTTGAGGCCCCAACACTTTCGGCCGACGGGTGCCATTCCGTGAAGCAGCAGTACATCAAGACACACATGATCATCTTTGTCTGTATCAGAGACAGTTGAAGCTTGTTGTGACGACTTCTCGATTATTGCATGAGAAACGACGTCGTAGACAATCTTGCGTGTGTCATTGATGGAAAAGAATGGGGCCATCATTCAGATAATAACTGTCAAGGTAGGAGTCACTTGGTCGCGCTGGCTGGGTTGCTGTTCTACGAATCCATACTTGAGATGCGGCGCTGCTTTCACTGTCTACCTTGCTGGCTCTTGCTGGCTGCCGTCATCTTCATCTGGTAGGTGGTAGGTTAAATGGGCCGGAAACTTTAGTACTAATTCCTACGTGCTCGAAAACCTCCCCTTCCTTATTAGAGTGCTAGTGGTATTGTATTGTGTTGAGATCCTCCTCCTTGCTACAACAGCGGCTCATTGCTCTGATAACGATATGTCTTCCTCTCTATGTGACGCCTGCGGTCTGCCCCCAAAGCCCAATCAACGATTGCTGAACTGCACTCGCTGCAACAGCGTCAAATATCACAACTCTATTTGCCAAAGGAAGCATTACCCGCAACACAAGAAAATATGCCGTCAAAAAGCGGCTGAACGTGAAAAGAAAAGAGCTGCCGCTACTGCAGAGGCCGAGCCTTTGGTAGAATGTCAAAGTCTCACGGGAAAAGGCCGTAGTCTTGTTGCTGCGTCGGCATTATCTGTTGGTTGCCGTCCTCTTGCAGGGGTCAAGAAGGACATTAACAACAGAATGGAGACTCGGGAGGATGGTCTCTGCGCCCCCATAGTTCCACCTACGCTAATTGAATCGATGAGGACAACTCGTTGCACCTACTGCTTTCAACTCATTGATCGTAGGAATTCGTCACCGACAAATAATATTCTTCACGTTCATTGCTCTATGGAATGTCGCAATCTAGATAGGTTTTGGAAGAAGGAACAAATTGCATCAATGAAACTAATCTCTTCCCGTAAGATATCTTCGATGCCATCTCCTACTGTGCTAATGTGTTGTCGAATCTTAGCAGCCTCCCTGACGAATCCTGCAGTAATGGCAAAATACAATGAATTATGTTACAATGAAGTCGATGACAATTATGCCAATACAGAACAAGGACGTGTCCATCTCAACATTATAACGCAGTGTCATCACCTCCTTTTAGCCATGGGTGACATATCTGCTGCAAAATTGGCACATGATTTAATCGAACCGAGTCCAATACTGGCATTTCAATTCATAAGCAGGCTGTCTATGAATGGATTTTCTATCTGCAATGCCGAGCAAAAGGCATTAGGGGTTGGAGTTTATCCGACTGCTTCCATGATCAATCACTCTTGTCGACCTAATGCCGTCCAGACCTTTTGGTTGAGTGGATCATCAGATCATCACTATCCACCAATGCTTCAAATTACAATGTGTCGTGATGCAAAGGAAGGAGAAGAAGTAACAATAAGTTATTGCGATGTGTCTGCTCCTCGGCATAACAGACGTGAAGGATTGAAGACGAATTACAACTTTCTGTGTGATTGTGCATTGTGTCAAGATACGGAGAGGGATGATGCTTTGATAGGACTCAAATGCGCAGGTAGTTGCAATGGTAGAGTGAGGTCTTCGTCGTCTGGCTTGTTGAGCATTGAGCATACATGGGACGAAAACAAACAATATCACTGTGAAGCTTGTGGATATTCCAACTTTGAAGATTCACTGAAAGCAATTACGAAACTCATGACTCGTATAGAAACGATTGAAGCGGAATTAAAGGATGACAGTGTGCATGACAGCATCAAATATAGCAACTCAATGGGTCAAGATTTGAAGCAACTGTTTGACTTGATGTCAAAGACGTACTGTCACCCTCAAACATCATGGTATGTGGCTTGGAGCTCAGATGTGTTTGTTCATTGGTGCGCCAATGCTCTCAACCATCTTAGTGATGAAGATGAGCAATTGAATATATGTCATCAAGCGATGTCCGTACTGGAGAAAAGTCGAAACGCCACGAAGTTTTGCTATGACTACGAAGGAGACTTGACGTGGTTAATCAAGAGAGGAATGGAAGCAAAGTTAAGATTGTTTGTTAATCCTGTGGATTTCGACGCGATACGTCTGGTACAGGGTGTGAGAAGGGACTTGATGCACTATTACCCTTCAACTGACGAGATTATTTCATCCCTGGACGAAACAATCCGTGCGTACTCTTACTCATAGGCTTGTGGAGCTGACTTCAACTTAAGTAATAAGTTCATACCTTTAAACAAGAAGGCTGTGGATATCTATGGCGAAGCAATGCAATCTGGCGACAATGAAACGATAAGAACGTCGTCTAATCATGTAAAAGGTGGTCGTAGTCATCAAAGATATAGAAGTAGAGTCAAATTCACAACAACACACGAGTTGAAGACACATGATTTCCGACCCCTTCTTTCTAACGCTTTCCAACAGGCCAGCTATTGCTTGATGCCAACTATTGCCCCGTAAGCATAGTGAGTGTTATTATTTGCATTCTCTTTTTCTCGGTTTCTCTGTGTAGCATTGTCATCTTACTTTACCTTCATCGCTACATAACATTTCTCTTCAGTGGGTACCAACTATGGCATTATCTTCCTCATGTTTGGGTTGTCGTGCACGTTTCTGATTGACGTTTCCTTGGTTGGAGTTTCTATTCATTGGAGCTCTTCTCTGCTCTCGCAAATTCGTTTATTGACGTCCAGCATTAAGGACGAGAAGGCTCTTAAGCACCATCGTGTTACAAGTAGTGTTGGCTCCATGTTGTAGGTACAAGATTAAGAAGTTAGCATCAGCATTACTCATTAGACTTCTTTTACCGATATGCTGTATTACTTGACTTCGGGAAAAATGAGTCTCTAACAAATTTTACCATTTGTTTTAGCTATTTTTATTCATCTCTATGTAACACAGACACTATTCTGTGGCATGAATTGACGCAACACGTAATCGTTTATGAAAGCTCTTTTCTTCGTAACACATTTCTCATCACAGTCATCTCCTTGACTTACACGGATTCCGAAGTGTTGACGTAGTAAAATACTGGCAACAAACCACCGTGGCCGTCATCATAAATGTAACCATTCTCTTTTGCGAGGTTCTGGAACTCTGCCGTCATGCCAGGCATTTGTGTAGGGGGGCGATCTCCCCTTCTATGGAGAGGATAATGATGATCGGGATTCCCACTGTAGGTACACTTTGTCTTATCAACAACCGTCGGGTCCTTTTTGCATACTTCTCCGAAGTTGTGAATACCCGGAACACGTCGAAATCTCTTTAGCTCTTGCTTGTATGCTTCCGCTTTCTGTTTTTGCAGTTCTAGTTCGGTCTCCATCTCAAGCATCTTAGCTTCTATCTTGTCAAGATGGGTTTTGAGATTCTGCTTGTTTTGGTTCTTTACTGACTCTCTCAAATCATTCTGTAATTCCCTTACAATCGCGTCACAAGATTTGGTAACTGCCTCAATCTCAGCTTGTTTCTCCCCTTGTTGTGCGTCTTTCGCGGCCCTTTCACTGTCGAAGTCATTCTTTGCCTCAATGATGCACTTCTCTAGTAAATAATTTTGAAGTTTTGTCGGTAACGCACGATGTATGGCCGTTGGCTCGTGAGCAGGGAGTCTTCTCTTCATGGGTGAAGCTGACTCGTTAAATTCCGAGTCGACCATGAGAGGCTCGTATACTTCACCTTGCCAGTGCTTTGCCGCAACAGCAATGCAGCGTTGCATCAGACTATCACCTACAAGAACGTCCATGATATCACAATTTTCATCGTCAGCAAATATTAGGTCGACATAAAATTTCAGCAACATCAACGCAACCTTGGAGTCAATCTCTGGCATGAGGCGTTGTTTGGTAATTTCTCTGAGATATTCAACGTCGATATCCTCTGCGTGATGCTCGCCACAGTAAGAGTACACAATCAGACTCAACAATCCACTGTCACAATTCAAGTCTTTTGATAGAATGATCCTTCGGAATAGTTCAGGTGGTAACTGATAAATTGGATTGAAGTCCAACGTCGCGCCCAGATTCGCAGCAGTCACATCAATAGCTCTGCTCAAAATATCATCCAACTGGTAGAGATATGAATCCAGCAAGAAATGAATTGCATTTGTTGACTCCAAATGTGAATGCACGAACTCTTCCGACTGTTCAATCAAAGCCCTGATTCTGTATCTTTTCCCCAAATATACTAACGGGACTGCATTATGGATGTTCATTTCCAATGGTTTGTCGGGGTAGTAGAGGAAATCTAATACGATTCCCATTGCATCTGCGGCACTTTCCAGCATGATTGTTTCGTGGACATTGACGTCGGAGGAGTGCCCATCAGGTCGAGTTGTGTTATCTGCTTCACGGATACGCCGCCCTAACAATTCGGATCGACGAGATCCTACGGCTATCATGGCCTTGTGGACATAGTAGGAATCCAATTTAGGATTGCCAGCATCCATGGAAAAGTCGATAGCATTTGCATCGTCAACTTCAAAGTCTGGTGCGTGCAGTCCGGGCAAAGCGCGTCTAACTATGATGGTGTAGTCACTTAACATTGCGTACGAGTCCAAACGCCAATTCAGTTCGTCGTCATCTACTCCATCATAACGTGTATTCTGTAGCGACGACGAAGTGACTGGCGCAACTCTCGAGGGGGGAGGAATACGAGATCGTTGTCCTCCCGGCAGACTTGATGAAATTGTTTTGTTCGGAGACGATCTAGGGGCGGGCCTGGTGTTGCGAATCGTCGTACTATCGGCATTGCCAACTGCTCGGGAGGCTTGGACTTGCTCATGTACTCTGGTGTTGCTAGTCGTCGTCCTATCGACATTGCCAACTGCTCGGGAGTTTTGGACTTGCTCGTGTACCCGTTCCTCTCTAAGACGACGTTGTTCCTCTTCAAATTGAATCCTTTGCTCTTCAAGTCTTCTTTGTTCCTCTTGCAACTGAAGCATCTGTTCTCGCTGCCGATCCAAGATCTGCTGATGTTCTCGTTCCGCTTCGAGACGTCGCTGTTCCTCTTCCAACTGACGCCGTTGCTCTTCATATTGACGTTGTTCCTCTTGCTGCCTTGCCAATACCCTTTGCTTCTCTTTGTCTTGTTGAAGACGACGCTGGACTAATTCCAACGCACGTTGGCCCTCCTCTTCTAAACGACGTCTCCGCTCATTTTCTGCAGCTTGCTGCTCCATTTCCACACGAAGTCGTTCCTCCTCTAACAAACGTTGTTCCTCCTCCAAACGGTGCTGTTCTTCCCGGCGCTCCACTTCTAATAACCGCAACCGTTCTGCGTCGGCTGCCTCCGCCTTGCGTAGACGGTCTTGCTCAGCACGAAATTCCGCCTGGCGTTGTTCATGCTGCCTTTCCAACGCGTGATGATTCTCAAGTTCTTGATCCAATTTAGATTCCAAGTCTGACTTTTCTTTCGCAACAGCAGCTGATTTTGACACATAACCGCTTCCACCAGCAGTGCTTTGGTCGACAGAAGTATCTTCTGGTGCAGCTTCAGCCTTGAGCGACTCAACAACCACAGTAGACTCTTCTTCTTCTCCTTCTACACCGGAGCTTGAAGTGTCTTCTGGTGCGGCCTTGACTGGCTCAACCACTGGTGCAGCCTTAACTGACGCAACCACTGGTTCGACCACTGGTTCAATGACTGTAGTGGACTCTTCCTCTCCAGAGCTTGATTCATATTCACCAGAACTAGTTTCCTCCCCATCCTCCCCCTCCACTTCTTCCTCCTCCTCCTCTTCTGATGTAGTCTCATACTCTCCCGAACTAGTCTCATATTCTCCAGAACTTGAATCATCTTCCTCCTCCTCCCCCGAAGAGGATTCCTCCACTTCTTCTTTCAATGTTACACTAGCAGCAGTAACGACAGCGGGAGTAATAACGGCCGCAGCTTCGGTCGGACCCTCAAAATTGCCTCGAATAATTGATTGCATTTTTGCATTCTTTTCTGTAGGAGATAAGGAGGTATCCTTCATAACTGCCTGAATAGCTGCTCGTTTGGCCTTTTCA
>Ga0209652_1003963_pt1 | contig 10589 bp, 8 predicted proteins | sample SaaInl74LU_5_DNA_FD_184641 | JGI IMG/M metagenome (GOLD analysis project Ga0209652, IMG submission 184641) | Marine microbial communities from expanding oxygen minimum zones in the Saanich Inlet - ESP_74LU_5_DNA (SPAdes) (version 2) | ecosystem: Environmental > Aquatic > Marine > Intertidal zone ...
CCACGTTCGTCTGGAGAAGAAAATGAAATTTGCCAATCCAGCTACCTTCTTGGCTCAAGATAAAAGCGTTGTTGAAGAAGCCTTCCCAGGAGATGTGATTGGACTTTACGACACCGGAAACTTCAAAATTGGTGATACACTCACTGAAGGAGAACAACTCACTTTCCAGGGAATACCGAGCTTCTCACCGGAGATTTTTAAGGAATTGGTGAATTTAGACCCCATGAAGTCGAAGCAGCTTGAAAAAGGGGTGCAGCAGTTAACCGATGAAGGTGTAGCCCAACTTTTTGTAAGAGAAAACGGAAATCGAAAAATTATTGGTACTGTGGGTGAACTTCAATTTGAAGTCATCAACTACCGACTCGAGCATGAATACGGTGCAAAATGTCGATTCGAAGCCAAGAACTACTTTAAAGCTTGTTGGATTACCTCAAGTGATAACCAAAAGCTCAACGAGTTCAAAAGGCTTAAAGTCAACGACATGGTGTTAGACAAAGATGGAAATGACGTTTATCTTGCACCTAGTCAGTTCTTACTCCAAATGGAACAACAAAACTTCCCAGAGTTGGAGTTCCATTTTACAAGTGAGTTTAAAACAAAAAAAGAGACCGCTTAAGGCCTACAAATTGTGCCTCAGCATTGGAAAAAAGTTTAATTTTGACCGCCCGTCCGACGTGGACGAGGTATAAATAGAATCTGCAAAGGAAATGATCGACGTAACTCAATCGAGAGAAGAAATGACCTCCTCTCCTGCTGTCATCTCAGACATGGCCGCATACGATCACGAACAAGTTTTGTTCTGTCAAGACAAAGCCACTGGCTTAAAAGCAATCATCGCTATTCATGATACCACACTTGGTCCTAGCTTAGGAGGCACACGCATGTGGCATTATGCCAACGAAGCAGAAGCCTTGACTGATGTTTTAAGACTTTCTCGTGGTATGACCTATAAAAGTGCACTTGCCGGATTAAATCTCGGTGGTGGAAAAGCGGTCATTATTGGTGATAGTAGAAAAGATAAATCCGAAGCGCTCTTCAGACGCTTTGGGAGGTTTGTCAATAGTTTAGGTGGAAAATACATCACCGCAGAAGACGTCGGCATTTCAACCAAAGAAATTGAGTGGGTAGCCATGGAAACCAAGCATGTTGCGGGGAAACCGACCTATTTAGGTGGTTCTGGTGATCCTTCTCCTGTTACTGCTTATGGCGTTTACATGGGGATGAAAGCTGCAGCAAAAGAACAATTTGGATCTGACGATCTTGGTGGTAAAAAGATTGCCGTTCAAGGAGTCGGTAATGTGGGCGAAACCTTGGTTGATTACTTGGTGAAGGAAGGCGCTGTTGTTACAGTTACCGACATTTGGGAAGACCGCGTTAAAGAAATCGTTCATAAATACGGAGTTCAAGCTTGTTTGCCAGACGAGATTTACGATATCGATATGGACATCTACGCTCCTTGTGCACTTGGTGCTACGGTGAACGATGACACTTTGAAACGACTCAAGTGTGCCGTCATTGCTGGAGCTGCGAACAATCAACTTGCAAACGAAAAGCATCACGGTATTGAAGTGATGAAAAAGGGCATCGTTTACGCTCCTGATTACCTCGTGAATGCCGGTGGTATCATCAATTGCTATTGGGAGGTGATTGGTTATAATCAAGAGGCAGCGATGAGCCAAGCCACTCAGATTTATGATACAACACTGAACATCCTGAAAAAATCATCCAGTGAGCAAATTCCTACCTATTTAGCGGCGAATCAAATGGCTGAGGCCAGAATTGCTGATATTGGAAGAATCAAACAGAAATTTTAGAATCAATATACCCAACATTTAAACGGCTGATACATCATGCTGAATCGAAGACATCTACGAATCAAAGTACTCCAAACCCTTTATGCCTTTTATCAAGAAGGTGAAGGTGATGCAGGAAAGGCTGAAAAAGCACTTTTCTTTTCTATTGACAAAATGGAAGAGATGTACATCTACCTACTCACTTTGATCGTAGAAATGCAAGGAGCTGCTATCGATAAAATCGAAGCAGGGAAAAACAAGCAACTTCCAAGCAAAGAAGATTTACACCCCAATACCAAGTTTGTTACCAACACTCCCTTGAGAATGTTGGCAAACAGCAAGGAACTTCGCAAAAAAGCAGAAGACTTAGGCGTAACTTGGTCAGACAATAAAGATCTGATTAAGAAGGAGTTCCGTATGCTCACTGATACTGATGATTACAAGGAGTACATGGAATCAACAGAGCGCAGTTTTAAGCACGACAAAGACTTCTTGCTTCGTTTCTTCAAGCGTCACATGATCAATTTTGAGCTGCTTCACGATTACTTCGAAGAGAAGAGCGTGTTCTGGAATGATGACTTGGATTTGATTTCGAGCATGACCATAAAAACAATCAAGTCAATTGATGAAAATGCAGACGATATTGAGCTTTTACCTTTGTGGAAAGGTGATGATGATGAAGAAGATTTTGTGAAAACGCTCTTCCGTCGCTCTCTCACACTTGCAGAAGAAAACGAAAAGTACATCAGCGAGTTCACTCAGAACTGGGAAATTGAGCGTATTGCTATTATGGACACCATTTTGATGAAAATGGCCATGGCTGAGGTGCGCTCCTTCCCGAGTATTCCTGCTAAAGTGAGCATGAATGAGTATATTGAACTCTCAAAATATTACAGTACTCCTAAATCAAACGGGTTTATCAACGGTGTTCTCGACCAAGCTTTTGAGAAGTTGAAAACAGACGGACTCATTGAAAAAACAGGACGAGGATTAATTGAATAAATGATGAGAAAAGGAACAATTGTCATTTTAACAGTATTAAGTTTATGGTCTTGTGAAGAGGCTCCGCAGGAAGTGAGTACCGATATGCTCAACTTTCCAACGAGTTCAGACGCGAAGCAAGACCAAGACCTTCCTGAAATTACTTTTGAATCGAGTACTTACGACTTTGGTAAAATCTCAGAAGGTGAAATTGTTGAATACACCTTCAAATTTGAAAATACCGGAGATGCACCACTTGTGCTTACTGCTGTTGAGCCTTCTTGTGGTTGTACTGTTCCTAAAAACTGGCCTAAAAAGCCACTAGCTCCAGGTGAAAGTGGAGAAATCATCGTAGAATTCGACAGCCACAACCGCGTGGGTGTAACCAATAAAAATATAGCCGTGGTGGCCAATACCTCCCCTTCTAAAACCTTACTCTTTTTGAAAGGTGAAGTAATGGACGAAGGTTTACCACAATAAAAAATAACTATGAAACACTATTTCAGTTTACTACAAGCACCAGCTCAAGAAGGTAATCCTTACCAGTTTTTGATCCTTATCGGTGGGATGTTCATCATCATGTACTTCTTTATGATTCGTCCGCAAATGAAGCGTCAAAAAGAAGCAAAAAAATTCCGTGAGTCACTTTCAAAAGGCGACAGCATTGTGACTATTGGAGGTATCCATGGAAAGGTACTTGAAATCAACGATACCAACGTTTTGGTGCAGGTGGATAACGGGAAAATACGCATCGAAAAGTCGGCCATTTCCTCGAATCACCAAAGCTCGGAGCAGGATATAGCTGCAGCTCAAAAATAAAATGAAATCCACCACGCCAAAAGCATGGTTCGAGAACTTGTCTAAACGCAGCGCTGCTTTAGACTGGAAGGTGCTTTTGGCGTGTATTGGTATTTCAAGCCTGATTTGGCTCTTGGGCAGCCTGTCGAGTGAAGGAGAATTTACGCTTCACTACGAATTTCAAGCGAGCGACCTCCCCCAACAATGCGAGCTCTTTGATGACAAAAACATCCCCATTGAAATCTTTGTCAAATCAAAGGGAATCAGCGTGTTATCGAAATGGGTAGAACGAGATAAAAAAGTCATTCCACTCCCCTTGTCTACCTTCAAGTGCGAAGGGAAGAACATCAGCATTCCCTCCAGAAGGCTACTTTCGCTCATTACCCCTCATCTTGAAGAAGGTCAAACACTGATGAGGATTAGTCCGGATACCATCCTTATCCCTGTGCTCCGCAAGCTCGTCAATAAAATCCCCATCACCCTTCAAGTAGAAAACAAGCTGCCTGTAGGCTTGCGCTTAGAAAGCATTGTTTTTAGTCCAGACAGCCTTCCTTTAGAAGGAGATGCTGCCATCATGAATCAACTCAAAACAATCAATACCGTTCCTTTTGAATTAAGCGACACCCTTGAACTCGAGATTGAATTAGACATCCCTAGCGGTGTAGTGGCTGCTCAAACCAGCATCACCCTAAAAGCAAAAACACAAGCCATAGAGAAGCTCGACCTTGAACTTTCACCTACATTAAACGGCGATTACGGCAAGAGGGAAGTTATTTTGCTCAGCACTTGTACCTTATCATTTATCGGCACAAAAGAAGAACTCAAGCGAATCAACACCAATAAATTTAGTGCTGTACTCGACCCAATTCCTGGAAAGAATAGCGGCGAAATTCGCATCATTGGCTTGGAAAATCTGCCAGATGGAGTTGGGCATTTAATTTCACCCAGCGAAATGGCCTTTCTCATCAAAGAATAAACGCCCTTTCTTAGTGCATTCCTTCAAGACCTTTTATATTTAGGCCACCAAATCAGCTTTGAATGAATCCTGCTACACGTTTATTTCTGCTTGCCTTAATTCCAATCACCGTTCTTGTTGTTTTACTCTTCTTCAACGTTCTCTACTTCGCAGACGATTCTTCTTACGGTCCGAACCAAATTGCCCTGCTCTTTTCGGGTGCAGTTGCGGCTGGAATTGGTGTGATGAACAAAACAAAATGGGACCACATTTACAATGGAGTTATTGAAAGCATTACCACCGCTACTGGAGCCATTATCATTCTCCTGCTCATTGGTGCCTTAGCCGGAACATGGCTTTTATCTGGAGTTGTACCGGCCATGATTCACTACGGATTGATGGTCTTAAACCCTTCCTTTTTTCTTGTCGCTGCAGCCATCATTTGTGCCGTTGTATCTATAGCCACCGGAAGCTCTTGGGGAACGGTAGCTACAGTAGGTATCGCCCTTTTGGGGATTGGTCAAACTTTAGGTATTTACGAAGGATGGATCGCCGGAGCTGTTATAAGTGGCGCTTATTTTGGTGATAAGATGTCGCCCCTTTCAGACACCACCAACCTCGCGCCTGCCGTTGCTGGAACCGATTTAATTACCCACATCAAGCACATGGCTTGGACCACCACTCCCTCCTTCCTCATCGCCTTGATTGTTTTTCTTATTGCAGGTTTGATGCAAGACAATAATGCCATGTTGGGAACGCAAATAACTGAAATGCAAGAACTTATTACCGGTAAATTCAACATCGGCTGGTGGTTGTTTCTGGTGCCGGTGGGAGTTATTTTGATGATTGCACGAAAAGTACCCGCTATCCCCGCTTTGTTTATTGGAAGTTTGTTGGGCGGACTCTTTGCGATTATTTTTCAGCCCGATGTTGTTCGGTCTGTTGCAGGTGATACCGCTTCTTATGCTGAAGCGGCCTTTATTGCTGTAACACAAAGTATGGCCTTAGATACCGCTATTGAAACCGGGAACCCTGAAGTGAACGACCTCTTGAGTTCTGGCGGCATGTACGGCATGTTGAATACGGTTTGGCTGATCCTTTGCGCACTCACTTTTGGTGGAATTATGCAGGCTACGGGAATGCTTCAAGCCATCACCAAAATGATCTTGAAATTTGTGAATTCGACCTTCACGCTCGTACTTTCAACCGCGGGAAGTTGTTTGATGTTCAATATTTTGGCTTCTGATCAATACTTGGCCATTGTGGTTCCTGGAAAGATGTTTGCCCAAGCTTACAAAGATCGCGACCTCGCCCCTGAGAACCTTTCGAGGGTGCTTGAAGACAGCGGCACCGTTACTTCAGTGCTCATTCCGTGGAATACATGTGGAGTAGCTCAAAGCGGTGTTCTTGGTGTTTCCGTGGCGATGTTTGCTCCCTTCTGTGTATTCAACTATGTGTCTTTTTTTATGACCATTTTATTTGGTTTGATGGGTTGGAAAATGACCCCAACAGTTCCAATGGTTGGCTCTGATGGAGAAATTGAGGATTAAGGAAAACAAGCCCGACTTTCATTGGTTTTATAGGAGATGAACATGAACGCAAGCCCATTACAAACTCAAGATGAAGAAATCATTCGCGTTACCGGCGCACGTGAGAACAACTTGAAAGATATTGATGTTGACATTCCACGAAACAAACTCGTCGTGATTACGGGTTTAAGTGGTAGTGGAAAATCTTCGCTTGCCTTTGACACCATTTACGCTGAAGGTCAACGCAGGTATATCGAGACCTTCTCCGCCTACGCCCGCCAATTTCTTGGTGGAATGGAACGCCCTGATGTTGATCGCATTACGGGATTGAGTCCGGTCATCAGCATTGAACAAAAAACCATCTCTAAAAACCCCCGCTCGACGGTGGGAACCATTACGGAGGTGTATGATTTTCTCCGACTCATTTTCGCACGAGCTGGAGATGCTTATAGCTACAACACCAACGAAAAGATGGTGCGTTATACCGATGAGCAGATTGTCGACCTTATTTTGAGCGAATACAATGGGAAAAAACTGCTTCTGCTCTCTCCATTGGTAAAAGGACGAAAAGGCCACTACCGAGAATTGTTTGAGCGCGTCATGAAGCAAGGCTTTGTAAGGGCCCGTGTTGATGGCGAAGTGGTGGAACTCACACCCGGCTTTCGTGTAGATCGATATAAGATCCACGATATTGAGGTGCTTGTAGACCGAGTTATTGTTGATGCGAAAGATAAAGTTCGCCTTCTAAAATCGGTTCAAGCCGCATTGTCGTTAGGAAAAGGGATGATGATGGTTCAATTGCTTGAAGACGACGCTGTAAGGCACTTTTCGCGCTTTTTAATGTGTCCAACTACAGGTATTTCCTACCCTGAACCAGAACCCAACCTTTTCTCCTTCAACTCACCTTACGGTGCTTGTCCGAACTGTAACGGATTGGGCGAAGTGGCTGAAATTGACGCGAACAAAATCATTCCAGACACCAAACTCAGCATTAAAAAAGGCGGTATTGCTCCACTGGCATCACTCAAAAACAATTGGATTTTAAGTCAAGTTGAAGCCCTCCTCACCGATTACGGTTACGACTTAAAAACACCGCTAGAAGATATTGACGAAGCCATCATCAATGAACTGCTTTACGGTTCAGACAAAATGCTTAACATCCCTTCTAATACAGGAGCTAAAACCTATAATGTTAAGTTCGAAGGGGTAATCGCCCATGTTGAAAAAATCGCTGAAGAATCGTCCAACCCCGGCTTAAAACGCTGGGCACAGAACTTCATGAACAAAATTCCCTGTTCAGCTTGTCATGGAGCCCGATTGAAAAAGCAAGCGCTCTATTTTAAACTCGGCGGAAAAAACATTGGCGAACTCGCTGCAATGGACATTTTAGAACTTCACGAATGGTTCAAAACGGTGGACAGCACTTTTGGCGAACAACAAGCCATTATTGCAAAAGAACCGCTGAAAGAAATTCGTAGCCGACTAGAATTCTTGCTCGACGTAGGTTTGGATTACTTGAGTTTGAACAGAAGCAGCAGAACGCTTTCTGGTGGAGAAGCGCAACGCATTCGATTAGCCACCCAAATTGGTTCAAAGTTGGTTGGTGTGCTGTACATTTTGGATGAACCAAGTATCGGTTTGCACCAGCGAGACAATGAGCGCCTCATTAAAAGTTTGAAGCAACTTCGCGATGCGGGCAATTCAGTGATTGTGGTTGAACATGATAAAGACATGATGCTCGTTAGCGACCACCTGATCGATGTTGGTCCGGGAGCGGGTGTTCATGGCGGACACATTGTTGCAGAAGGAAATCCGCAAGCGCATTTAAAAGGAAACAGCATTACCGCCCAGTACCTTAATGGTCAGGTTCAGATTGCCGTGCCCGAAAAGCGAAGAAAGGGAAACAGAAAGAAGTTGCAGCTCTTAGGGGCTAGTGGTCACAACCTTCAGAACGTTGATTTAAAATTGCCTCTTGGTACTTTCATAGGTGTCACGGGTGTTTCGGGATCGGGTAAGTCCAGTTTAATAACGAGTACGCTCTACCCTATTCTGCACGGATACTTTTACGAGGCCACCAAAAAGCCCTTGCCCTACAAGCAAATCAAAGGCTTAGAGCATTTAGACAAGGTCATTGAAATTGATCAATCTCCCATTGGTAGAACGCCGCGTTCCAATCCTGCAACTTACACGGGAGTATTCAGCGACATCCGGAACCTCTTCACCAAGCTTCCAGAAGCCTTAATACGCGGCTACAAACCCGGAAGGTTTAGCTTTAACGTTGCAGGAGGAAGATGCGAAACTTGCAAAGGTGCCGGACTTCGTGTTATTGAAATGAACTTCATGCCTGATGTGCATGTGGAATGCGAAACTTGCCTTGGTAAGCGTTACAATAGAGAAACCTTAGAAGTGAGGTACCGCGGAAAGAGCATTTCTGACATCTTGGAAATGACCATCGATGAAAGCGTCGTCTTCTTTGAAAACATTCCTAAAATTCACAGAATCGCCCAGACCCTGCAAGATGTTGGCTTGGGTTATATTAAATTAGGACAGCAAAGCACAACGCTCTCAGGTGGAGAAGCGCAAAGGGTTAAACTGGCCGCTGAACTTGCCAAGAAGAGCACAGGTAGTACCTTTTATATTCTTGATGAACCCACTACAGGCTTGCATTTTCAGGACATTCAGATGCTGATCAACGTGTTGAACCGATTGGTGGATCAAGGAAATACTGTTTTGGTGATTGAACATAATATGGACATGATTAAAGTAGCTGATCATATCGTAGATTTAGGTCCTGAAGGCGGCCGTAAAGGAGGAATCATCATTGCTGAGGGAAGTCCCGAGCAAATAGCAGAAAGCGACCAAAGTGAAACCGGACGCTTTTTAAAACTAGAATTAGCAACAACAATTGACAATTAAGAACTTAAACGCATATATATGAGCGACGATAATTTTAAACAAAGGTCCTGGAACGAGGTCAAGTCCAACGACTCTTGGGCAGTATTCAAAATAATGAGTGAATTCGTTGAGGGCTATGAGAAGATGCAACGAATTGGACCGAGTGTTTCGATCTTCGGCTCTGCAAGAACTAAACCGGGCACCAAGTATTACGAAATGGCCGTTGATATTGCGGCCAAACTCTCTTCTAAAGGATACGGTGTCATCACAGGCGGTGGTCCGGGAATTATGGAAGCCGGAAACAAAGGGGCCCATGAGAACGGTGGTGTTTCTGTGGGATTAAACATTGAGCTTCCATTTGAACAGAACAACAACCCTTGGATCGATCGAGACAAAAGCATTGACTTCGATTACTTTTTCGTTCGCAAGGTGATGTTCGTAAAGTACTCTCAAGGTTTTATCGTGATGCCCGGAGGTTTTGGAACACTGGATGAACTCTTTGAATCCATCACCCTCATTCAAACACACAAAATTGGCCGCTTCCCCATTGTCCTCGTTGGAAAGAGCTTTTGGGCCGGGCTGATTGATTGGGTGAGAACGACGCTTTTGGAAACAGAAGGAAACATCTCGCCAAAAGACATGGACTTATTTGTAGTTGTGGATACCGCAGAAGAAGCTGTGGCCGAAATTGATAAATTCTACAACCAATACTTGCTTCGTCCTAACTTCTAGAAAGAAGGCTATTTCTTAATTTATCTTTAAAAACGTGCTTCGGTGCGTTTTTTTTATGTGAAACTTCGCTAATTGGTGTAACTTTTGCTGTGGTTTAACGACTATCTAATAACTAAAAACATCACCCATGAAACACATTTTACTTTTCGCTTCTTGTTTTTTAAGTTTTATGATGCTTGCTCAAGCGCCTTATTCTTTTGAAACATTTACCGACAATTACACCCCTCTAAGCAACAGCACTAGCTTAAATCAAGGTCAGATTTGGGACGATCCAGAGTACAATGTCCCCATCGGTTTTCAATGGACATTTTACGATGTCTCTACTTTTCAAATTAACTTCGAAGGACTTGGGGCAACCCTAATTATACCAAATGGAGAAACAACAGCCAACGTGCTGATACCCTACATTTCTGACATCATCGACGCTGGATATGCCGATGAAAATAGCCTATCAAACATTTCCTATCAAACCTCAGGAGAGCCAGGATCTCAGATTTTCAAACTAGAATGGGATAACTGTGGATTTTATAATGAGGTTGACGGTTTTGGAACTTCAACCAACCGCGTTTCTTTTCAGTTATGGATTTATGAAGGCTCTAACGATATTGAATTTCGTTTCGGACCTAATACCATCAAAGACGATAACATCGTGCACGATGGAATCATTGGTGGCGGTTTATTCCTCAACGCAGCATTCAATAGCAACACGTGGGACGCAGGCTACTTTTTAAGCGGAGATCATACCAACCCAAGCTTAGAACTTGTGCCTGAAGATTATTACGATCTAACTGGTTTAAGTGGCAACCCAGAAAACGGACGAGTTTATCGCTTCTTTAATATGACTGTTGATGTGGAAGAAAACTCAGCTGTTCAAGAAGATTACACCTTCCGTCTGTTCCAAAAGAG
>Ga0209652_1003965_pt1 | contig 10584 bp, 11 predicted proteins | sample SaaInl74LU_5_DNA_FD_184641 | JGI IMG/M metagenome (GOLD analysis project Ga0209652, IMG submission 184641) | Marine microbial communities from expanding oxygen minimum zones in the Saanich Inlet - ESP_74LU_5_DNA (SPAdes) (version 2) | ecosystem: Environmental > Aquatic > Marine > Intertidal zone...
TTTGTCCAACTCAGTCTGGCTCGAACGAGTCTCTGTCACTTCATTTTCCAGCATCGACTTCTTCTCCACTGAAAGCTTGGTGAGATCCTCTATTACCAAGGCCAACTCTTTAATTTTGAGATCGTCCACCAATGTGTACTTTTGCATTGCGAGATTTTCTTCTTCCTTCTTTGTAGCCGCCTTTGCCCATTGCTCTAGCTCTTCTTGATTCCAATTGAGATCAGTCCTGAGCTTTTCAAGCTCATCTTCGGCCACGGCAATCTCATTCTGTGCACGCTTGATAGTCTTTTGTTTGGTTTCAACATCGTCATCCAGTTTGGAACAATCTCGTGAACACTGGCCAACTTCTCTCTCTGACAATGATACCAAATGTTCTTCTGTATCAACTTCATTCTTCTTTGCAGCGACAAGTGAATTGGTATGGTCAATCTCTTGTCGTATGCTTTGGAGATGATCGTTAGTAATATCCGCCCGCTCTCTGTGAGACTTAGCAAGTCGGGCTGCGTCGTCCCTTCGCTGCTCCAAAAGTTTGATTTCATTATGTAATGCGATAGATTCTTCATCGGCAAAGTGCGGTAGCTCATCGGTGGACTGTATGGGAAATTGCTCGATCACTGAGGCTTCATCACTACCATCTGCGTCTGCGATAGGCTTGGCTGAGCTACTGTTCCATCTAGGCACGTATGTCGCCTCCTCCTCGGCCTCTACCTTTTTCTTTGCAGCCTTTATTGGGCGGCTTTTCGTTTTAGATGGCAGCTCAGACGACGACGAGGAGGGATCGGGTTGGTTTGCGGCGTCGTGTTGCTTCTCTTTATTCGCATTTGAATTTGTAACATCAATGCGAATATCTTGAATTCCTTCAAGTTCAAGTCGACGATTGACTGCGTTGCGATCGTTTTCCATTGCGAGTGAACAAGCAGTGCGATCAAGACCAATGAACCTTCTATGTGAACTGGAAAGGACCCTCCTCCGTTCCAAGTATTACGATACCTCCAGCGCTGAGGAGAATCTTCGATTCGCTCGTCTCTTCCCACAGCAAAATTGACTTGCCTTTTTCTAAAGATGGCGGGAACCGTAACGAGCCGTTTCTGATAGCGAAAAAAATGGTGCGGGTGCGGGTCTTAGATCATGATGTCATCGTAGCTTTATAACACTAGAGGCACTGCCTTCCATCAACAATTGCTCCTCTCTCTATCAAACGTGCAAAGATGGTGGCAGCGGCGTTGGCAGCACCGCAGCTTCGCTCCACCAGAGATGTATCGATCCCATACCATTCAATGACTGTCATCTCGACAGTCGCAATCCTTTCACCTCTTTCAATCTTTGTACTGTCCATTTTTTTCGCAACGCAGCAACACCAACATAATACTGCATTCGATGAAATGGAAGAAGGCATGCGTTACTTGCAACAAGATTGCATCAATGCAACTGCGACCGATGATCAAACACTAACTACTACGTGGCAAGCTGTGAAAATTACATCAACTGTAGCTTCTTCCGTGGCGGTCCTCTGTGCAATCGGATATGAATTATTCCGTCGTGATCCAATTGTTGGAAAGTATGTGTATGATAGAAAACGTCTCAAGGAGCCCGATAGGACTCCGCCTCCGCTCATGCAGAGTAGAAGTCTTTGGACAGGATATGATGATCCAGATGACAGCGGCAGTGGTGGCAAACAGAAAATGACATGTTGGAAGGTAAAGCCTGCAATACTCGAATTACTCTTTATAAATCTCGACCACAAGTATGTTCGGTACTCCAAAGCTGCTGACGAAGCAAGGAAGAAACGTGAGGAGCGCGGCAAATACACTTGTTGCCGTAGGGGATGGTACCATAATTGTTGCTTTTGTAATAAGAGGAAGCTCAACAATGAAAGAAATGATGACTTGTTTGTAGATGAGGATGGATTCGAGTATTTTCCCGGGCATGATTATACGCTGGATGAAGAAGTTATTGCAAAACGGTTTGAATACCAGTGGAGCAAAACTATCAATGATTTATTTCCTGCCGAACGCATAGGTGATTCCTTAGGAGCAATAGAAGAGTCTGTTGATACCTGTGTGAATGAGCAAGGCAACACTGATGCCGACCCAGAATCTCTTGAAATTGGACACAAAGAAGGCTGTAAGTCTGGTGGAGAGGAATGTGTCAATTGTGATGTCATAGGTGATTCCGTAGGAGAAATAGACGAGCCTGCTGATACCTGTGTGAATGAGCAAGTCAACACTGATGCCGACCCAGAATCTCTTGCATTAAGATCCACAGAAGGAACCCTTGCCACTGGCTGTATCTCTGGTAGAGAGGAAAGTTTGAACAACTGTGATGGGACCGGGAAGAAGAAGCCGTCCTACCCGTACAGGCTAGTGTACTTGTTCATGCCTCCTGGATTCCATGTCTGGAACAATGCTCTTCCATACATGAGCCACTTCTTTTGGTTTCCATCGATTGTGAGACGTTTCAACATACTGTTTAGAACCAGCTATGTTATCAACGACGATATTTCCTTGACAGAGCCAGAGAAGGAGCTATTGCATTGTGTTGGGTTGGATATATACCTCTTGATCCGCTTTACAAGATTGGGGTTCGATTTGACCTACTATCCATTCTTGGTATCATGTATTACAGTACTGCCAGTGTACCACGTTGCTTCAAAAGAAGGCGCCTCAAGGAACAATTATCTCTCCAATACAATCAACAGCATCGAAAATGGATCACAATTGATTTGGGTTGTGTTGGTCTTTTCAGTCGTATACTTCCTTTACGTCTTACGACGATTGTGGGTTGAGTGGGAAGTATTTATTCAATTAAGGCATGACTTTCTTGCACGCGGTACGCGACACTTCCACCACAACAATGCATTTAAGACAAAGTATCAAAAGACATGTATCGTCGAGTGTGTCCCAGTTGAATATCGAACCGATGCCGCTTTGTTTGATACATTCAACAAATTATTTCCAAATCAGATTGAATGTGCAGAGATGTTGGCAGAAACATCAAAATTGGATGCTCTCGTTGGTGAGCGAAAAAAGCTAATTGTTCGTCACGAAAATGCGGACTCACTTCATCGATACAGGTGCTGGAAGAGCACGAGGACCAAGCTGGAGGAGCCAAAGGTATGTGGTATTATAATATAGGTTCAATTTCGCCTCTTTCATCAGTGTTACTAACTTGTTGTCAGATCCGAACCGGTAAGCTTTGTCTTGGAGAAAAGCAAGATGTGAAGGAATACTACGAAAACAAATTGCTTGAAGTGAATAGTTTGATTGACACAGAATACAGTGCTCTTGTCGCGAAACGAGCAAGCAACGAAGGCGAGGTGAAGTGTCAGCAAGAGGAAAAAGTTGACCCAGGGCGTCTTAGTAATAGTATCAACACGGTGTATCGACTCTTCCCTTCACACATCCGTACACTGTTGAGCTCCCCGAATCAATTCTCATCCAGTTGTGGCGTCGTCGAATTCAAAACATTTGCTGCCAAGCAATGGGGTAAGGAAATATGGTATGCAATCGCTTCTTGTTCTTGTACAATAATACCTCTTCATTTACAAATTGCTTTTTTTGAGTAGCCGTGCAGTGTAACCTGGCAGACGAACCTTATTGGATGATCACAACTGACGCCCCTGATCCCAGAGACATCATTTGGGATAATATGTGTATGGATTATAAGACAATTGAGTATAGAGAAAGTATCTCAGAGTTTATCTTGCTTATTGGGTTAGCGTGCTGGGGAGTTGTTGTAACATGGATTACGTCATTTTCAGATGTGATTGCAACCGGTGTTGGATTGCCACAGGTGGGCTATCTTCAATCACTGTCGGTCTTTCTTGTCCTACTCTGGCTTCCTGCGGTGTTCCTGTGGTTTGCAGACAATGTGATCCGATTCAAGTCATTTTCGCAGGTAAGTTCAAACTTTCATGTCGTGAGGAAGTATCTATGATCTTTCTCTGTTCTAAACCTCTCTAATGATCTGATTGCTGTCTCTCTCTAGGTTGACGAATTCGTAATGAAATGGAGCACAGGATACCGCATCGCCAACATTTTTTTCGTCTTCTTCAACATTAACTTGGTTGACACAGTCCGGTGTTTCAGTGAAAATCCTCAAACTATCTGGATTGTGCTTTCGAATGGGATAGGTATGTCGTATTTTCGTTGTTTACGAATATGCATGTGTCTATCTTATGAAGGGTCGTCCGTGGTTGTTTCTCAACTCATTACACAAGTAATCATCTCTCACTGTATTTTCTTTCTCGTTTTCTACCAAATTCAGTGCGTCAAAGTTCCTTCCTAGTCAGTTTGGTAATACAGGCTGCCGGGCAAGAGACAATGCTTCAACTTCTGCAGTGGAGAAGTCTCATCAAACAGGCCGTCATGAGACCCCTGATTGACGTAAACTCAAAGAGCAAAAGATATCTGGATTCCCTGAAGGAACCTCCGCCCTACGAACGGTCATTTGTCTTTGGGTTTTATGCTCCCACACTTTCATATTGTTTGATGATTGGAATGATGTTTGGCTTCATTTGTCCATTAATGTAAGTTACTCATTGCATTGCTCGTATTATCGCTACATCTCATACTCACAATAACCTTCGCTCCAGGCTTGGCGTATGCGCAATATATTTCTGGATAGCGACCAAAGTGAACACTCACAACGGTACGTCGCTACTATTACTGTTAGTTCACTTGCTTATGAAATCGATTTTTCAATTGGACTCTCACATTGTTTTCCTCTTTATTATTAGCACTCTTTTGCTTTACTCAACCATTTGAATCGGGAGGAACGAGGTTTTATTACTGGTCTAGAATTACGTTAGTTACATGTTACTGCTCTGTCACCATCTTTGCAGGCATGTTAGCTTTCAAAAGCTTGCCTGAATTGGCTATTATTTTCTTAATAATAATGCTGTTCATTGTGTATCTGGTGGACAAAGCAATCACAAGAAGGTTCATCGTTCACTCACTTGAGCTTCCGATCAAGGTAGTAGCAGAAGAGGAGGTGTCATTGATGTCAGAATCCAATCTTTCTTCTCAGGACGAAGAAGCGAGCTTCATGTACCGCAACCCAGTTCTAAACCAAAAGACATGGCAGTAGGAAAAGGTTAATGCTTCTAGAGTATTAAATTATGTATGTAATTGAATCTGCTAGCAGTCTGCACAGTTGAGGTCCCCAACACACTCATCAAGCAGCTGTTCATTGTAAGAGAAAAAGTTATGGCAACATAGCCATTGATTTTTTTCTAAGTAGTTCCCTACCATCCAATCAGGATGTTTGCCATCATTTACACATAAGTTGTCTTGAAAATTTGGATAGAACGGTTGTTCAGTGTCGCTACTTGTCTTGCATTGTTCGACCAAATCATAGAAGTAGAAAGTTTCGCAACACTCGCTTTCCGATGATAGCATATTCTGTCCTATATAATCAGGCCTCTCATCGTCGTTTCTGCATTCCGCTGTATCACTTTCAAAATATGGAAAGTACAGGGATTCTTCATTTGTTACAGATTGTTCCATAGAATCTATTTCCTCTCCACCGTCACTTATTGTGTCTGTTTGCTGATTAACTGGCTGGTTTGTTGGCTTCTTCGTAGGTTGTTGTGTTGGTTTTTCTGTCAGTACAGGTGCTTGCGGCTGCTTCGTAGGTTGAAATGATGGCTTCTTCGTAGGTTGTTGTGTTGGGGTTTCTGTCAGTACAGGTGCTTGCGTTTCAACGGGGTTTTGAGTTTGAGTCGTCCCACCGCCGCTACCACCATCACACCGAGTGTTTGGATTATTCAACCTGTCATTTAATGCACCCAAAAGAGGCGTACTCAAATCTTCCATTAGGTCACCTGATACCGGCGCAAAAGAAAAATACAGGATCAGAATTTGAGGTCAAGAACCTATAGAAATCTCAAACACAGTACCTTTGAGTCGTCTTACCTGATATCTCCCAAATGATAAAACCTAGTAAGTCGTTGTCCATGGCATACTCCGCTTTATCACAGATGGCAAGTTCATCGTCATAGGAGAGAAATCCTAGACTATTGTACATAAATTGCGTCTTTGTCTGTTCGTGACGGACACTCGTAAATTGGGACATCTTCTTCATAATGTTGAAATACTGAGGTGTTCCCTCATCATCTGCCCATGTGTTGAGGTCTGCTGCTCCGGCATAGGCTTGGTCAAAACCGTCTATTGTACTCCCTAACGTCGCAAGGAAGCTCCTTCCATAGAACGGTAGGCCAATATTACTGTGATCACGACAATAAGTTGGCAGATGGCACGTGTTAGACTTGACATGAACAGACACAACAAATAGGGTAAATCAGAGCAAAACTTACATTTGATCCTTCCTCACGCCTCCTTTCAAGAAATTCTCTGTGCAGCCATGCACTGACAATTCAGGGCTTCCAGGGAAGTCAAACAAGGGTGCATTAGGACCAGTCTTAGGACTCCAGCTTCCATGTAAGTCGTATGTCATCAAGTTGAACTCTGTAAGGATATCTTTCATTGTACCCAAATCGATGCCGTTAATGAGATCTGGGCCACATGGCATCGCTGCAGTCAGCCCATAAAACCGATTGTTTGCCTGGCCAAGAATATCTAGTTCATCACGGATAGCTTGCATCAAAAGATTATAGTTCTCAGTATCATCAGGTCCACCACTGAGAAGATAGAGTAAAAATAGAATTATTTGAGTCAAATGCGCAACTGATACAAGTAATTGCAAAACAAACTGCATTCTTCTTACCCATGGGCAGCATATGTTGGATATTCTGTGATGATAGAGAAAAGAACACAGGTAGTTGAGTCAGATGCACTACTGAAATAAGTAATTGCAGGGCAAACTGTATTCTTCTTTCTTACCCCAATCTATATCAACCCCATCGAAGTCATAATGCTGTACGAGCTTGGCACAATTCTTTGCAAAATTTTGTCTGGCAGTAGCACTAGCTGCCATTGGAGGAAAGTTACCGGACAGAGTCCAGCCACCTATAGATGGGTAAACTTCAACGCCATTCTGATGCGACAAATGTATCAGTCCTGTGTGATAATGATGTTGGCCGCAAACAGGAGGTTCGCCAGGCTTGCTCCAATTGCAGTATGTTGCACCAGTGCCCGACCAATCCCAATCTCCGAACAGAGCCATCGGATCTCCCCAAACATCCGTGCCATATATTTCCCCCGTCATAGTTGGTTGAAAGAACGCAAAGTTCAGCCGCGTGAATTTGCTGTAGTCTAAATTAACTGGCTTTGCCAAACCTTCCCGGTCGTAGATCTGCCATGATGCGTAATATGCTATGATAGTTTTGCCATGAGCATCCTCACGTTTTTGAAAGGCGCTGCATGTTGCTATGAAGAAAGACACGCATAGTATGATGACGACGGGTGCCGCTAGTCTTCGGAACATCGAGCTGTAGTAGAATCACTTATGATGGTAATTATTTGACGGCTGCGGATATAGTGGTGCAATACCTATGTATTCCCTTCCGAAATCGTAGCTGTTGAACTGTTCGTTTCTTTGGATGAAAGTGATGGTGATGCGACAATAAATGTATCAGCCTCGAGATTTCGTAAAGGCCCGATCAGTTTGCGTAGCTGCTCGCCTCACTTTTCACTCGCCTCATCTCGAGCGATGTATCACAACTAGTTATATCATAAAATGATTCCATCTTATTCATCTACGCTATCAGCTTTACTTGACGAACGGGCCCTCCTATTCATACAAATACTCAGACGGGCTGATACCATTGACCATGGATTCAACTCAAGGCATCGCTGAAATGCTGTAATGGCTTCCTTGTCATTCAATGCATCCATTTCAACTAAACCTATGCCAGCTAAGGCCTGAAAATTTCGTGGATCTGCCTCAAGTGCTTTATTGGAAGCCTCGATAGCCGCTGCCCTCTCTCCCAACATGTAATGTACCGTGGCCTTCTTATTCCAAGCCTCTCCATACGATGGTTCCGCAGCAACAATATCTGAAAATGTCTCAAGTGCTTGTTTAGTCTTTCCTTCAATAAGCTCTGAGATGCCAGCGTCTAATTGCTTTCTAAGAGAAGAGTCTGGAAACTCTTTGAATACTTCTTTGATCATGTCTTGAACAGTTGTCGCATCTTCTAACTTTCCTACTGAATTTAGCAGACAGAACAAGTCATCAAGGGAATATAAACCTGTGATACTCCCGTTTCCTTGTACGGATAGGAAGCAATCGGATATGATTTCCTTCACAGAAACAAAAATGATATTGGTGTCAGGTACACGCTACTTTTGATAGAGCGCACAGTGGAAACTCATGTGATGCACAACACTTACCTTCAGTTTCTGGATAGTTTCGACTATGGCTTCTTCGTTGTCACCTACACCTTCAGCATGCATGAACTGATACGAAAGAGAGCAAATCAATTCAAGTCAGAGGAGAATTTAGTTAAAACAAAATGATCAATCATCATCACAATTACATACCCTGATTTCCTCTGAGGGAGCAAACCATCCATTCTCCTTATCCCATCCCCATTCTTCTTCATCGAGCTCCATCTCAAGCTCTATACGTCCGTGTTTCAAGTCGTACGGTTCTAAATTGTCTTGGCACACATAACGCCAGGTTCGAGGGCCACCAAACTCACGAATGCAATCATTGATATCTGGTCGAATGTGATAGAACGGCTTTTCATTGGGATTGTCGACGCCTTGCAATCCATCCCATTGTGAGACATCCATGTGAGGCTTCGGGTCCCATGCTACCACCACACCCTTAAAATTGAACAGCTTGTGCTTTACCGTCTGGCCAAGTTTGAAGTCAATGGTGTTCTCATTCTTTTTGTGTACATCGTGAGACCATTCAAGCGCAATGAGCTTGGCATAAAATTGGTTGAGCTTTTTGATTGATGAGATTGCCGAATCAAGTGGTGATGATGGTGACAAAATTCCCTCTAGCGACATAGATTGAAGGCTCGATAATAGAGTAGACGCCAAAGATACCACCCCATTGTCATCATTAAGCTGTTGTTTATTCAATTCCAATACTGGCGGCAGCAGCCGGTGACCGATGTCCTGGATACCATTGGTTATCGCCTCGCATGCATGTTGTAGTTCAGGCGAAAGAGAAACTTTAGCTTTTGCATCTTGTGACGAGGGATCGACACTATCTTCTATTCCTTCATGTCCATCAGTTGAAAAGCGATCGAGTGGATATACAAATTTCAGAACTTTGTTTGGGGCGAAGTGACCACCTTCATTTGGATCGAACTTTGAGAAGTATTGATGGATCAAATGGTTTTGAATTCTTCTGAGACCAGGTTGATCAATAGGCACCAAGTCCTCTTGCGATTCAAGGCTGATTGATTTTGATAAGTGCAGCAAACTTGAATCATTCATATCGACAAGTATTGTGTACTTTACCGTTGCTTTCTTTGAAGGTGTTTCGTCTTCATTTGTAGCAGCATCACTTTCTGCTGCACTAACCTCATATTGCTTAGTTGTCAGTGAAGTCAGCCTATCTTTAGACAGTTGACCACTAGTCTTTGCTTCGTCGATGGCCCATCCAACAATAACTCCTCTCCACTTTGCCTTCTTGTGTTGTATCACTTGTCCGACATGAAAAAGAGGTACACCCTCCTTACTGTTGCGTACTTCTATACTGCTTTCTCTCTTTTTAAGCCTGCTATCTAATTCATTGGATGAAAGTTCATTGCAGCTCTTAATTGCTTCAAATGCTAATGAAATTTGACCTTTTTGATCCTCATCTGCGCCGCCGCCGCTGCTGCTATCACTTCCCTCTTGCGCATTTTCAATATTTGCTCTGGTGTGTTCATTGTTGAGCCAGTAGACAGACCTGATCACAGAGCGAAGTTCATTTGTATCCCGAATCTCAGGAAAGGTTATTAGATTGTCTTTAACGACGATGTCTTCTTTATACAATGCGTAATGCGCTGGGTGATTGTTTTGTCCAACCTTAACATGATTGCCATCCAAGTCGTCACTATTTCTATCCAAGAAAGAACGCATTTCTTTTAAACGACCCAGTGCCAATGGGTTCACTTGCGGTGTAGCGAGAGTCAAGGGTGGCAGCGTATTGAAAGGAACGCCTTCATTTCTCCGACACCAACACAATAATTGCCGATAGAGAGCTCTGGGGACAACATTTCGACTGCTGCTAGCATTTGATGTGGAGAAATTATAACAGTGAGAGGAGTTATAGTTGGAGTGACATCTGCTACGCTGCAGTAGCATAGATCTGCGGCTTATGTGTAGGTTTATCATGGTTGGATAGTAGGAGTAGTATTGTTGTATGCTGCAAGAAGTGTGAATACAGTGCTAGCTATCATGCAGCATGATCCGATATCTCACTCATGGTCATGGTGGTCGGGTAGAGAAGAGGAGAAAAGAGATAAGAGGCGAAAAGAATAGAAATAAACACAGAGAGGAAAGGCTGTAATGCTACAACTCATGTAACTCACAGTACAGTGACTGCCCATGCTTGTTTACTAAGGTACTTGCAGCACTGCTTACCATCCATCTTATCATCTCGTTGTTGAAAAACTTGGCTTTTGAAGAAGTTTATGAATATTACTTTGCCCTATATTATATAACATCAACAGCTAGCGTG
>Ga0209652_1003967_pt1 | contig 10582 bp, 6 predicted proteins | sample SaaInl74LU_5_DNA_FD_184641 | JGI IMG/M metagenome (GOLD analysis project Ga0209652, IMG submission 184641) | Marine microbial communities from expanding oxygen minimum zones in the Saanich Inlet - ESP_74LU_5_DNA (SPAdes) (version 2) | ecosystem: Environmental > Aquatic > Marine > Intertidal zone ...
GCTAATCCCAAACAGAGTTACACGCTGCTTAACAAGGAGAACCCCGAATACGTCCGATTTGCCAATCCTGCGGATTATCGTGTGGCGAGAGAGGCTTGTGGTGCCTGCCATTTGCCGATAATTGAAGCGGCTGAGCGCAGCCTGATGGCGACATCGGCGATGTTCTGGGCGGCCGCGGCTTATAACAATGGCGTACTACCGTCGAAACGACCCATTTTTGGCGAGAGTTATACCGCCGACGGTGAGGCGGCAAAACTATTAGGCCCTGTGAAGCTACCCGCTGAAATCCGTGATGCGAAAAGTATTGTGGATTACTTATTGCCACTGCCTGCTTGGGAGACGGTTCCCCCTGGGGATGTGTTTCGCGTGTTTGAGCGCGGCGGTAGAAATATTACTAATCTCTTTCCCGAGACAGCCATCCCGAGTTCATTTGGCCAGACGCAGCGCCTAGAGGAACCTGGTCGCCCAGATATTCGTCAGTCGAATCGCGGCCCGGGCACCGGTGCGCGCGTGTCGATCCCTATTTTGAATCTCACTAAGACGAGACTCAATGACCCGCATACATGGTTTTTGGGGACCAATGATCAGCCGGGTGATTATCGCTCCTCAGGGTGTTCGGCTTGCCATGTTGTCTACGCGAATGATCGTGATCCGCGACACTCGGCGGGTTATGCCGCCCAGGGCAATAAAGGTGAGTCCGCCTCTCAAGACCCCACTATTCCGCGCGGCGAGTCAGGGCATCCTATTGCGCATGTGTTCACACGCGCGATTCCTACTAGTCAATGCATGTCCTGCCACATGCATCAGCCGAACATGTTTGTGAATAGCTTTTTGGGTTACACCATGTGGGATTACGAATCGGATGCGCCCTTCATGTGGCCTGAAAAACAGGTTTATCCCACAGAAAGTGAAAAGCGCGAAGTTTATAAGCGCAATCCAGAAGGTGCAGCCCCACGGGGTAAGTGGGCGGATTTAGATTTTGTTGAAAAGGTGTCAGAGCTCAACCCGGCGTTAAAAGATACCCAGTTTGCTGACTACCACGGCCATGGATGGAATTTCCGCGCGGTGTTTAAACGCGATCGCGCCGGAAACTTGTTGGACGAGGAAGGTGAAGTCGTTACTGCGGACGATCCTGAGAAATTCCAAAAATCGGTGCACATGTCTTCCATTCACTTAGATGCCGGTATGCATTGTGTAGATTGCCACTACGCGCAGGATACCCATGGCAATGGTCACATTTATGGAGAAGTTGCCGCTGCGGTCGAGATTGATTGCAAAGATTGCCACGGCTCGGTGAGTGCTTACCCTACATTGAAGACTTCAGGGCCTGCCGCCTTGGACCAAGGTACTGACTTGGCAGCGATTAGAAATCCTGATGGCCGCAAGCGTTTTCAGTGGGTGAATGGCGAGTTAATACAGCGATCGGTATTAACCGAGGGACTCGAGTGGAAGGTTTCGTTGGTTAAAGATTCAGTGGATAAAAACCATCCGGGCTACAACGATAAAGCGGCGCGGGCCAAACTGATGAGTAAGGATACCCGCAAGCAAAGTTGGGGGGAGCCGCTGCCCTCTGACGCATTGGCGCATGCTGATGAAGAGATGGAGTGCTACGCCTGTCATACCTCGTGGACAACCAGTTGTGCGGGCTGCCACTTGCCCATTGAAGCCAACCAAAAGTCTGAACGACTGCATTATGACGGTGGTGAGAGTCGTAACTATGCGACCTACAATCCACAGGTTTCGCGAGATCAAATGTTCTTGCTGGGTCGTCGAGAGTTGGCCAAGGGCGGTAAGATTGCGCCGGTTAGATCAACGTCGGCTTTGGTATTGAGTTCATCAAACGCCAATCGCGAGAAGATCTACGTACAGCAGCCACCGATTTCATCGAGTGGTTATAGTAGCCAAGCGTTTAACCCTCATTTCGCGCATACGGTTCGAAAGACCGAAACCAAAACGTGTGAGGACTGTCATCTGTCGAAGAAGAACGACAACAACGCCATTATGTCCCAGCTTTTGATGTATGGCACTGGCTTCGTTAACTTCCTTGGTTATCAGGCTTATATCGGCGGCACGGCAGATATTTCTGCTGTGACGGTGACCGAATGGACAGAACCACAGGCGGTCAAAGGCAGTTATCTGCAGCGCTATGCATATCCCGACTATTACGCAGAACACGTGGCGCGCGACCGAAGTTTAGTTGAGGCGGTCGATCATCGAAGTGGGTCGGTGCAATGTCTGCAGCTGCGTGGCGAGTATTTGTTTGTGGCTGAGGGCGTCAAAGGCACCCGAATTTACGATGTGGCCAGCATCGCTAATAAAGGCGTGTCGCAAAAAATGATTACGGCGCCTTTTAGTCCGCTGGGTCAGGATGTGCATATTGATAGTGAAGAGGCCACTTGCGTTGTGTTGCCGACTAATCAGCCGATACAGCCGTCGCGCAACACCGGGGACTTGATGCGCAATAGTAATCTAGAGCAGCCGTTCCATCCGCTTTACCAGTATGCATATATCACCGACGCTAAAGAGGGATTGATCGTTGTCGATATTGATACCCTGATGGATCGTGATCCGCGTAACAATAACTTGTCTCGTGCGGCGACCTGGAATGAAGCGGGTATCTTAGATGGTGCACGGCATTTAGTGTTTGGTGGTCGCTACGCCTATGTGGCGACGCGTTCGGGTTTGGTGGTGCTCAATATGGATGACCCGCTGCATCCCAAGGTCGTCTCGACGTTAGCTATGCAGCAGGCACATTCATTAGCGCTACAGTTCCGATACCTCTTCGTGACCGATATTGATGGCTTGAAGGTCATTGATGTGACTCGACCCGAGCAGCCCATGATCACGTCGAATAACACGGTACCACTAGATTCGGGGCGACGTATTCATCTGGCTAGAACCTATGCCTATGTGGCAGCTGGAGCGGAGGGTATCGCCATTGTCGATGTCGAAAATCCTGCGGCTATGCAGCTGGTACAAAAGTATAAAGAGGGGCTCAGCAATGCCCATGATGTGACAGTGGCCAGCACTAACGCATCGCTGTTTGCCTACGTGGCCGATGGTGCTGAAGGCCTAAAGGTGTTGCAGCTGATGTCACCCGATAGCCAGCCTAATTTTTATGGTTTTAGTCCCAAGCCGTCGCCGGAGTTGATTGCAAAATATAAAACGGCCTCGCCCGCACTGTCGTTGAGCCGACCATTGGAGCGCGATCGAGGTGTCGATGAAACGGGCGGACAGATTGCTGTCTTTGGTCGTATTGGCTCACGGCCGTTAAACGAAACTGAAATGAAACGTCTGTATTTGGATGAAGATGGTAAACCATGGTTTGTAGAAAATTAGGTTTCTTGGGCGTATTAACCGCCGCATTGCTGATTAGTTATACGACTGTTGCAGACAGTGCTGAGGGTTATACATCCGTCTTGCCACAGCAAGGAGACACGGTTCATTTGGGTGTTGCCAGCTGTGCCAGCAGTGTCTGTCATGGTAAGGCCGAGAAGTCTCAAACACGTCGAGTGTGGTTGACTGAGTTTCGGATATGGCAAGTGCGGGACTCGCATGCCACGGCATTCGATACGTTATTGACTCCGGCGTCGGAGGATATCGCGCGAAAACTCGGTATTGCCGATGCGAGTCGCGCTGAGGTGTGTTTAGACTGTCATTCAGATAATGTCGCTCCTGCCTTGCGAGGCCCCAAGTTTCAGCTCTCCGATGGTGTAGGCTGCGAGGCCTGTCATGGTGGGTCTGAGCAGTGGATTTCCTCTCATACCGATGACGGTGTCAGTTATGCAGACAACCTGGACCACGGTATGTATCCAACCGCCGCGCCCGATTCGCGGGCGCAGCTGTGTCTTTCTTGCCATTTGGGCAATGCCGATAAGTTTGCCTCCCACGACATCATGGGCGCTGGACATCCACAATTACTCTTTGAGCTGTCTAGTTTTTCGATAAATCAACCAATGCATTACGCCATCGATGCGGATTATATTCAGCGTAAAGGCGACTTCACTCCCATCGATTTCTGGCTTCAAGGTATGGCCGTGGCAGCGTCATCAACCTTAGATTTATTCGACCAACAACAGACCACGTCGAATAGTATTTTCCCAGAGCTTACCTTTTATCAGTGCGACGGCTGCCATCAAAAAACGGATCGGTCATTTGAGCGAGTTGATGCCGTTTGGAACGCTGTACCCGCTGGTGCCGTACGATTGAACGATACGCCAATACGGTTATTTATCACGGCGGCGATCGTACTCGAACTGGAAGGCGCTAATCAGGCGTTAGATCAGTTAGATCGTCTTGTTTTAGCTGCGAGCGTGAAACGAGAGGACATCGTGATTCATAAGACCGCGTTGGTGCATTCGTTGACGGCGCTTCAAACCCAAATGAGCGAGCGCTCGCTCTTGGTCAAAGATCTGAAGCGCCTGCGTGAAGGCTTTTTAGCCCTAGCAGCTAGCAATAAGGCAAATTACTTTTCATACGCATTCAATATTTTCTTGGCAGTGAATCATTTGAATGCTGCCATAGGCGATGGTGCGCTCTCAGAGGACGATATTCGCGCCTGGTTCACTATCGTCCAAACAGAGAGCGCCTACAATCCGCGGCAATTCGCGGCGATGGCCATTGAATTTTTGAGGCGCGAAACTTAGGGCTTCTACTAAAATGGCGCTCATGAATCTGGACCTGAAGTCACTTGCCTATTGTCACGGCATTGACCGCACCTTTATTTTTACGGCAGTGGTACTTAGGCGATCGCTCCGTTCGGCTGTTCGCTTTGTCGTCGTTTTCTAGCCATTGATTGCGGACTATTGATCTTATCCTCACTTTTCGCCCTACCAAGTATTCGTCGCGCGCTCGGACCTTTCACACGTTCCTCAACAAAACATACTTGAGCGATAAGAAAACATACTGTATGTTCAAAAGCGATTTGTTGGGGCGCATCGCGACGGTTAAAACGGTCGTATGTGGTCCGCTTTTATAATGTTAATTTGCACCGGAGAAAGCCATGGATCTTGGAATTTCGGCACGCGTAGCGCCGCTACTTGAGCAGGTACGCCTTTTTATTGTGGATGAAATACTCCCCTTGGAACCTGAGTACATCGAACAGGTTGGTACGGGTGATCGCTGGCAGTTTACGCCACGGCAAACCGAGATTATGGAGAGCTTAAAGGCTAAGGCACGTGAGGCCGGTCTTTGGAATTTCTTTTTAACTGGGCCTCACGGCTCAGGGCTCAACACCGTGGAGTACGCTTATCTGGCAGAGGAGATGGGCAAGTCGCACATTGCGGCGGAAGTGTTTAACTGTGCGGCGCCAGATACCGGCAATATGGAAGTGATCCATAAATACGGCAGCGAAGCTCAAAAGAAGCAGTGGTTAGAGCCATTGTTGGCAGGTGAGATTCGTTCCTGCTTCGGCATGACCGAACCGGCAGTTGCCTCATCAGATGCCACCAATATCAGCACCACCGCGGTGCTCGACGGTGATGAGTGGGTGATTAACGGTGAAAAGCACTGGACATCGGGTGCGGGCGACCCGCGCTGCAAAGTCATGATTTGCATGGTGAAGACCGACCCCGACGCCCCCAAGCACCAGCAGCAGTCGCAAATATTGGTGCCTATGGATGCTGAAGGTGTCGAGATTATTCGGCCTTTGCAGGTGTTTCATATGGACGACGCGCCACACGGCCACATGCACTTACGTCTGAACAATGTGCGAGTACCCAAGGACAATATTATTTTAGGTGCTGGCCGCGGTTTCGAGATTTCGCAGGGCCGTTTGGGGCCAGGCCGCATCCACCACTGTATGCGTTCTATTGGTGCGGCGGAAAAGGCGCTGCAATTGCTCTGTGAGCGCGCGGTATCACGCGTGGCGTTTGGCAAGCCGTTGGCGCGTTTGGGTGGCAACATCGACATTATTGCCAACGCACGTATGGGTATTGAGCAGGCCCGTTTGTTGACCTTAAAGACAGCGTGGATGATGGATAACGTCGACGCCAAAGAGGCACGCATCTGGATTTCGATGATCAAGACTGTGGTGCCGAATATGACATTGCAAGTTGTTGATGACGCCATACAAATGCACGGTGGAATCGGTGTCTCTCAGGACACGCCTTTGGCGACAATGTATGCAGGGCAGCGCACCTTGCGTTTGGCTGATGGCCCCGACGCCGTGCACCGTATGGTCATTGGCCGCCACGAGCTCAAGCAATATATGGCCGATGTGCCTGGTACTAATGCGACCTTCCGCGACGGTTAATGCGGCGAGTTAACGGCTCGCAGTGCACTTCAGCGCTGCTGCGCCACAGGCATATTTCAATGGATTGTTTGGGGGGTGGCTAAGGGCTGCCCTTCGACTTAAATAGAATTTAGCGAGGAACTTGAATATGGCAGGCAAGCTAGTAAAAGCAGAAGACATGCAATCTTTACCGGGTACCAAGATGGGGCCTAGCGAGTGGCTTTGTATTGATCAAACAATGATCAATACCTTCGCCGACTGCACATTAGATCACCAATTCATTCATATCGATGAAGAGGCTGCCAAGGCAACACCTTTCGGCGGCACCATTGCCCACGGGTTTTTAACGTTGTCGCTGCTGGTGAAACTCTGCGAAGACCTCGCGGTCGCACCCGAGAACATCGTAATGGGTGTGAACTACGGTTTTGATAAGGTGCGTTTTTTGAACCCGGTGCGCGCTGGCAAGCGCGTTCGAGCACACGTTGAAATCGGCAGCGTCGATCAGAAAGACGCCAACCGATTTTTGGTTAAACAATTGGTCACCGTGGAAATTGAGGGCGAGGAAACGCCTGCAATTGTCGCCGAATGGCTCTCTATGTTGATCACCGCTTAATTTTCTCAGGAGGTATTAAATATGACTATTCGATACGACGGTAAGGTCGCTATTGTCACCGGCGCGGGCCAAGGTTTGGGTCGCAGCCACGCTATTGAGCTAGCTAAGCGCGGCGCCAAAGTGGTTGTTAACGATTTGGGCGTCTCCAAAGATGGTGTTGGCTCAAATAGCGATGGCGCACTCGCGGTCGTCGCTGAGATCGAAGCGATGGGCGGTGAAGCGATGGCCCACGGCGCCAACGTTGCCAACTTTGAGCAAGTGCAAGGCATGGTGCAGCAGACCATGGATAAGTGGGGCCGCGTTGACATTCTGGTGAACAATGCCGGCATTCTGCGCGACAAGAGCTTTGGCAAAGGCTCCATGGAAGATTTCCAGCTTGTTGTCGACGTACACCTAATGGGTACTGTGTACTGCACTAAGGCCGTCTGGGACATCATGAAAGAGCAGGAATACGGCCGCATCGTCGTCACCACCTCTTCTAGTGGCCTGTATGGCAACTTTGGTCAGGCCAACTACGGCTCTGCCAAACTGGGTGTCGTTGGATTGATGAACACGCTGGCGCAAGAGGGTGCTAAGAACAATATCCGTGTCAACGCACTGGCGCCCACGGCAGGTACCCGCATGACCGAAGGTCTGATTCCAGAGAAGGCCTACGCATTGCTCACCCCTGAAACCGTCTCTCCCGCGGTTCTTTTCCTCGTCTCTGAAGACGCACCGACTCGCACAATTCTTGCCGCGGGCGCGGGCGCGTTTGCCGTTGCGAAAATTGTCGAAACAGAAGGTGTATTGCTGGGTGATGATGAGCTCGATGCCGATGGCGTTGCTGCACACTGGAATGAAATCGCCAATGGCGGTGAAAAGGTGTTGAATGCAGGCTTTGAACAGACCTTTAAAATGGTTGGCAAAGCAGCCGAAGCGAAGGGCATTAAGTTAGACGGTTAATTCGTTTATCCCGATGTCTGCAAGGGCGGGCGTCGGGTCAATTTTCAGGCACGGCTTGGCTGCGCATTGTTCGCAGCGAGCCCCGCCAATAGTCATTCCAGCGCGAACTACTGCGCCATTTTAAGGAGTTCATCATGAGAGAAGCCGTCATTGTATCGACTGCGCGTACGCCCATCGGTAAAGCCTACCGCGGTGCATTTAACAACCTACCTTCACCGACGCTGGCGTCGCATGCTATTCGCGCCGCCGTTGAGCGCGCGGGCATCGACGGCGCACGGGTTGACGATGTGATTATGGGCTCGGCGATGCAACAGGGTACGCAGAGCATGAATATCGCGCGTAACGCGGCGTTGCGCGCCGGCTTGCCAGTCACTGTGTCGGGCATGTCGTTGGATCGTCAGTGTGCTTCGGGCCTCATGGCCGTAGCTACTGCGGCCAAGCAAATTATCCACGATGGTATGGATATCACAGTGGGTGGCGGCGTCGAATCGATCTCGCTAGTACAGAACGAACACATGAATATGCATCATCTGGTTGATCCGCAGCTGACCGCTATGCACAAAGATATCTACATGCCTATGTTGCAAACCGCGGAAGTGGTTGCCAGCCGTTACGGTATCGCTCGTGATGTGATGGACGAGTACGGACTGCAGTCGCAGTTGCGCACCATCGCCGCTTATGAAGCGGGTAAATTCGCTGACGAAATTGTGCCGGTGACGTGTGATCGCATTGTCTTCAACAAAGAAACCGGCGAGCAGTCGGTTGTAGAAGGCACGGTCGCTGCGGATGAAGGTGTGCGTGCCAGTACGCTTGAAGGTATGCAGGGGCTGCGCACTGTCATCGAGGGTGGCACTATCACCGCGGGCAACGCTTCGCAGCTCTCTGACGGCGCTTCTGCGCAAGTGTTGATGGAAGCCAAATTAGCCGAGCAGCTCGGTTTACAGCCCCTCGGTGCTTACCGCGGTATGGCCGTGGCGGGTTGCGAACCGGATGAAATGGGTATTGGCCCGGTATTCGCGATTCCTAAGCTGCTGAAGCAGGCGGGTTTGTCGGTGAATGATATCGGTTTGTGGGAGCTCAACGAAGCTTTTGCGGTACAGGTGCTGTACTGCCGCGATCAGCTGGGTATCGATAACGATAAGCTAAACGTCAACGGCGGTGCCATTGCTATTGGCCACCCCTATGGCATGAGCGGTTCACGTATGATTGGCCACGCGCTGCTCGAAGGTAAGCGTCGCGGTGTTAAATACGTGGTAATCACCATGTGTGTCGGCGGCGGCATGGGCGCTGCGGGTTTGTTCGAAGTTTTCTAGGCCTTTAGGTGCGGGCGAAGTGTCGCTCGCACCGGTTTATTTCATATTGCAGCATCATTGATAACAATAGGATCAGGTTATGACTAAAGCCCTCGTTTGCCGCGAACATGGCATGCCCGATAAGCTCGATCTCACCAACGATTGGCCAGTGGCTGACTTGGGTGAGCACGATGTGAGAATCCGCGTGCGTGCGGCAGGGCTAAACTTTCCCGACGTTTTGATTATTCAAGGTAAGTACCAAATGCAGCCCGAAATGCCATTTGTGCCGGGCGGTGAATGTGCGGGCGAAATCACTGAAGTCGGTGCAAAAGTGACCCGCTACAAGGTGGGTGACAAGGTCGTCCAAATGGGCATGGTTGGCGGTTTTTCTGAGGAAATCGTCACCAATCAGGCAGCCGTATTGCCGATGCCTGAAGGTCTCACCGTCGAGCAGGCGGCGGGTATTGGAATCACCTACTTCACGACCTATCACGCGCTTGTTCAGCGCGCCAATATCCGGCCTGGCGAGACCCTGTTGGTGTTAGGTGCGGCGGGCGGTGTAGGTACCAGTGCCGTTGAGTTGGGTAAGGCACTCGGCGCTAAGGTCATTGCGGCGGCCAGTTCTGATGAGAAGCTGGCGATCTGTAAGGAGCTGGGTGCCGACGAAGTTATTAACTACAGCACTGAGTCACTCAAAGATCGTATCAAAGAGATCACTAATGGCCGCGGCGTTGATGTTGTGTACGACCCCGTGGGCGGCGATTTTAGTGAGCAGGCCATCCGCGGCATGGCTTGGAATGGCCGTTTCCTGGTTATCGGTTTTGCCAGTGGTCCTATCCCCAGTATTCCCCTCAACCTGACTTTGCTTAAAGGTTGTTCGATCGTGGGTGTGTTCTGGGGGCGCTTTATGCAAGAGGAGCCCGCCGTACAGCAAGCTAACATTGAGGCGCTTTGGAAAATGTTTGCCGAGGGTAAGCTCAAGCCAATCATTAAAGACGTGTTCCCGATTGAAGAATATGAAGCGGGATACGCGGCCATGATAGAGCGTCGCGCACGTGGCAAAGTCATTTTTACGTTTAACTGATGACGAGCTTTGTTTTTAATACGGCACCCCAAATTGCTGTGGGTGCCGGCTATGCTCACGATCTTGGGCCTGCTTGCGCCCGTTTGAATATACGCAGGCCATTACTCGTCACGGACAAGGGTTTGACGGCCCTCGGCATGATCGCGCCAATCGCTGCAGCGCTAGGTAGCCATTGCGAGTCGGTATGGATCTTTGATGATGTCACTGCAGACCCCTCTGAAGCGGTGGTTGCGGCGGCATTAAACACCTTGCGAGTGCACAACTGCGATGCCTTAATCGCTGTTGGTGGTGGCTCTTCTATGGACGTAGCGAAGGTGGTCGCCGTGCTCGCTAAAGGCGCGCAGCAGCTGCAAGACATCTACGGGGTCGATCAAGTCAGCGGCGGCCGATTGCCGATGATTTTGGTGCCAACCACGGCG
>Ga0209652_1003968_pt1 | contig 10582 bp, 10 predicted proteins | sample SaaInl74LU_5_DNA_FD_184641 | JGI IMG/M metagenome (GOLD analysis project Ga0209652, IMG submission 184641) | Marine microbial communities from expanding oxygen minimum zones in the Saanich Inlet - ESP_74LU_5_DNA (SPAdes) (version 2) | ecosystem: Environmental > Aquatic > Marine > Intertidal zone...
TGATTTGTTTTTGTTGGATGTCATGCTGCCCGATCGTGATGGCTTTAACGTGTGCAAACAATTGCGGGCGTTTAGCTCAGCGCCCATCTTGTTTTTAACCGCACGCATTGCCGAAGAAGATCGGCTGCTGGGCTTGGAACTTGGCGGCGACGACTATATTGTCAAACCTTTTAGCCCCCGCGAGATCGTCGCACGTGTTAAGGCCAATTTGCGGCGTCTCGCCCTGGATTCAGGTCAATCACCAACGAGCATTCTGCAACTTGACCGAGACACCTTGACCGCTCAGTTTGGTAACCAAACCACCGATTTAACGGCCATAGAGTTTGCGTTACTCAAAGCCCTGACAGCCGCCCCTAACAAGCTATTTAATCGCGATGAGTTAATCGACCGCATCTACAGCGACGGGCGCGTGGTCAGCGACAGAACGGTTGATAGCCACATTAAGAAGCTCAGGCAAAAATTAAGCCGCATCGATCAGGGCGAGGTCATAGAGTCCGTCTATGGCGCCGGCTACCGCTTTAAGCCTTGCACAAAATTACCTTAATTACTCCATAATTTGTGCACAATACAGTCGTACTATAAAACCGTGGCAGTAACGCAAGTCTGCCCTTCAACCCACAGGAGAGTTGTTATGAACACAAAAACCGTAATAAGCAGTATGGCCCTTGCATTGACACTCAGCGCCGGCGCATTTGCAATGTCTCATGAGGATGGCGAGCGTCGCCCTGGTGACGGCAAGCGTCTAGAGAAAATGGCACAACACTTGGACCTTAACGACCAGCAAAAATCTCAAGTTGCGCAGATCATGAAAGCGCAAGGTGAAAAACGAAAGGTGATGATGGAAACTCACAAAGCACAGCGCGACGCCATGCAAGCCGACATGCGCAGCCAACTCAGCGGCGTCTTAACGCCAGAGCAAATGCAGAAGCTAGGCAACATGCGTGAAGAGCGTGATGAACGCCGCGAAGAAAAAATGGAGAAGTGGAAAGAGAAGCGTGAAAAGCACAAAGAACGTAACTAAACCCGCGCATGGCGGGCTGAGCTATCAGCCCGCAATCTTGCCATGAAACTGTAGCGATTTAGGGGTAAGCTGAGACAACCATCTGATTAGGAGTCTTGGTATGCCACTAGAATCAATAAAGCGCAGAACCCTCGTCAAAGGCCTGAGCGCGACGCTTGGCTTGCTCGCCCTCCGCGGCTTTAACGTCAATGCAGAAAACCCTGTTCACTTCACCCACGGTATTGCCAGTGGCGACCCATTGCACGATCGCGTGATTCTTTGGACCCGCGTCATTCCGGGCCACGGCTCGCACCAACAGCTTAAGGTCGAGTGGCAAATCGCTAGCGACGCCAAGTTCAGAAAAATTGTGACTGAGGGTATGACCCAAACCGACGGTAATCGAGACTACACGGTGAAAGTGGATGCCGAGGGCTTGAAAGCCGGCAAACAATACTATTACCGCTTTAATTGTGAAGGCGTTAGCTCGATTGTTGGCAAAACTAAAACTCTGCCAAAGGGCAAAGTCCGAGAGTTTAAAATGGGTGTGGCGTCGTGTTCGAACTATCCTCAGGGCTATTTCAACGCCTATCAAGACATGGCCCAAGCTAATCTAGATGTGGTACTGCATTTGGGCGACTACATCTATGAATACGCCGACGGCGTTTATTCCAACCCCATTGCAGTCGAGCAACTCGGTCGTCGAGTACAACCTAGCACCGAAATTATTGCGCTCGAGGACTACCGCATGCGTTACGGCTTGTACCGCACCGATGCCGACCTTCAAGCTCTGCATCGAAATCACCCAATGATCGCCGTGTGGGACGATCACGAACTCATGAATAACACCTGGCACTCGGGCGCCGAAAACCATAACGAAGGCGAAGGTGACTTCGCCACGCGTATTGCGGCAGCAAAAAAGGCCTACCATGAGTGGATGCCTATTCGCACCCGCGAGTCAGACCAAGAGACCATTTATCGCAGCTTCGAGATTGGCAATCTAGCGGACTTAATTATGCTGGATACGCGTTTTGTCGGCCGCGATGAGCAGCTCGAGTACAGCAAAGATCTGGGCAAAGACCCCAGCACCTTTGCTGATACCAAACTGAACAAGCCCGAACGAGAACTGCTGGGCAAACCCCAAGCCGATTGGCTCCGCAATGAACTGCAAAAGAGTAAAACCCGCGGAGCCACTTGGCAGGTGCTGGGACAGCAGGTACTCATGGGCAAAGTTTTAATACCCACAATTGACCCCGCCATTGTCGACGAGGCGCCCATTCCCGACAGCTACAAACAGCGAATGAAGGGCATGCTCAACTTAGCCAAGCTAGGGTTACCACTGAACCTAGATGCGTGGGATGGCTACCCAGCAGCGCGGGAACGCCTGTATGACGACTTACTAGAGTACGGTGTGAACCCTATTTCATTGGCCGGGGATACACACAATGCATGGGCCTTTAACCTGCGCAACGCCCAGGGTAATGCCGTCGGTACTGAGCTGGGCACCCCGGGGATATCCAGCCCAGGACTTGAGAGCTTTCTGCCTCTGCCAATAGAAACGACCCAGGCATCGTTTTTGGCGTCCAGTCCTGAGCTGGTCGAGGCCGACACCTCGCAACGTGGCTGGGCCTTGCTGACGCTGACACCCAGCGGTGCCGAAACACAGTTCCGCTACGTATCAACCGTCCTATCCCGCGACTACAGTGTCACGAGCAGCGCGCCGCTACGGGCTCCTGCGGGTAAACGTCGCTACGATCGGGGCTAGTGAAAGACTTCTAACTTAGGCGTATAATTGCGCCTAAGCTCTCTAAGAATTTCGTTATGCCAACTTTCCATAACACCCCAATACACCCCACGAAAATTGTGTGCATTGGCAAAAACTACGCCGCCCACATAGAAGAAATGGGCGGATTAAAGCCCGATGACATGACCGTGTTCCTCAAACCACCAACTGCATTAAGCGATACCTTACACGCAAGCTTGAGCGAGACACTGCACTACGAAACTGAAATTTGCTTGCTAATGCATGCCGGTCAGGTGCAGGGGCTTGCTGTAGGCTTTGACTTAACCAAACGGGAAACACAAACCGGTCTGAAGAAACATGGGCTACCATGGGAGCGGGCTAAAGCGTTTGATGGGGCTGCCGTGATCAGTGATTTCGTAACGGCACCTGACAGCTTGGACGATCTACACTTGACCCTACACGTAAACGGCGAACTCAGGCAACAAGGGCACGTCAGCATGATGCTGTATCCACCACAGGTCATATTGAACGAGCTGAATCATTTTATGACGCTGTGCGACCAGGACATCATAATGACCGGGACGCCAGCAGGCGTTGGCCCAGTGGAAGCGGGCAGTGAGTACAAAGCCACCGTTTACAACGGCGACCAAGTACTCGTTAGCCACACATGGGTCGCAGTTTAGTGGGCGTAACCCGGGGGCGGAACAAAACCTTGGTGGTGCTGCTCCAGCAATGCAGCCACCGCCAGCGTGGTTTTATCTTCTAGATAGGCGCCCGCAATTTGCACACCAATGGGTAAGCCGTCGCGGCTCATACCGACCGGCGCTACCGAGGCTGGCAAGCCTGCATTCAAGGTCACGCCAGCCCAACGCATCATATCGGTGTAGGGCCGCTGCTCGCCGTTAATGGTAAGGTGACGAGCCGACATGTCGGGCGTGTGATCATGCGCGAACGCTGTCGCAGGAGCACAGGGGCACAATACAACGTCGTATTGCTCGAAGAATCGCTCCCACTCGGCGCGATTTTTCAGGCGCTGCTCTGAGGCCTTGGCCCAATCACGATGACTCATAGCAATGCCACGCATTTGCTCTAAGCTATCGGAGTGATCGTTTGGATCGGCCGAGGCAGCCACTTTTTGTGCCATATCAAATACTGACTGCGGCATACCGGCACCCATGACCGACATCATCAAGCGTAGGTAGGTGCGATGATTCTCGGCCAGATCAAATTTGGGGCGTGCTTCAAAATCGACACTGGCGCCCGCGGCTTCTAGTGAGCGGCCCGCGGCTACAATTGCGTCACGAATGTCCGCATCCACCGGGCAAAACTCGTCGTCTGCCCAGACCGCGACACGCAGGTCACCAATGGATTGAAAGCGCGGTGGCGGAAGATCCACACGCCAAGCTTTACTATCTAAAGAGCCAGGGCCCAACAACACATCAAGAGCTTGGGCCACGTCCGCTGCACACACGCCCAGTGGGCCCACTACCGACAAATCAGACTCGGTAATCACTGTTTGACCCGGTGGGATATGGCCCTGCTGTGACACGATGCCATACGAGGGCTTGTGACCAAAGATGCCGTTGAAGTGCGCGGGCGTTCGAATAGAACCGCCGATGTCACTGCCGACCTCTAGAGCCGACAGCCCCGCCGCCAGCGCCGCCGCGGCGCCGCCCGAGGAACCTCCACACGTGCGTTCGACGTTCCACGGGTTGTTGGTCACACCGTACACCTCGTTATAGCTTTGCAAGTCGGCACTCATAAAGGGCACATTGGTTTTACCCACAATGATGGCGCCTGCGGCACGATATCTCGCAACGCTGACCGCGTCGGTCTCGGGCACTTGGCCAGCGCGCGCGGGTATGCCACCCACTGTGACTAAACCCTGAGTGGCCAGCGCATCTTTTACCGTAATAGGCACACCATGCAGAGGCCCCCAATCTTCACCGCGCCCGGCGGCTAGATCCGCGGCTTTAGCGCGCGCTCGAGCTGCATCGATATCCATCGCAACCACTGCATTCAAAGCAGGATTAAAGCGCTGGATTCTATCGAGATAAAAATCAAGCACGCGCTCTGACGACAGAGTACCGGCCTTGATGTCTTTGGCGAGCTCAAATGCGCTGCGGTAAAGTATCTGTGTCATGGTGTTTCCTTATTGTTGTTTTATATGCGCTCAACCGCGGAAATAGCGCTGTGCGACAAAAGGTGTTTTGGCGACTTCGACCTCCACCAATTTACCCCGAACATCCGCGAACAAATGGGTACCGAGCGCCGCCTGATCAGCGTTCACATAAGCCATAGCCACGGGCTGCTCCAGAGTCGCACCGAAGCCACCGGAACACACCGTGCCGACCTGCTGTTGTTGTGCATCAAAGACGACTGCGCCTTCACGCACTGGGCGTTTACCCAATACTTTCAGACCCACTCTGACTGTGTCAGTACCCTCGGCCCACTGCGCCTCGATAATAGCACTGCCCAAGTAACCGCCAGCACGCGCACCCTCGTGTCGGCGAGCTTTGGCGATAGCCCATTTTAAACCAGCTTGAATGGGTGATATGTTTTCTTCAAGTTCGTGCCCATAAAGACACAAGCCCGCCTCTAAACGCAACGAATCACGAGCCCCAAGGCCAATGGGCAGCACATCTGCGTGCGCCAAAAGTTTTTGCGCTAAGGCCTCGACATGCGAGTTTGGGACCGATATTTCAAAGCCGTCTTCACCAGTGTAGCCCGAGCACGTGACATACACTTGCTCGCCCTCAAATTGTGCCCACGTGCCTGTCATGAATACCAAGTTCTGGGTTTCTGGCAGCAAGTCATTCATGACCGCTCGCGCTTTGGGGCCCTGCAAGGCTAAAAGCGAATGCTGGCTAAGCACCTCTAAATTCACACTCGCCAAATGCGAGCGCAAATGCTCAAGATCTTTGTCTTTGCAGCCGGCATTAATCACCAGCATGAATTGATCCGCAGCCCAGCGTGTCACAATCAAATCATCAATGACTCCGCCCGCTTCGTTGGTCAGCAGCGAATAGGTTTGGGCGTTCACAGCCAGACCCTCCAGATCAGCCGGCATTAAGGCTTCAAGCGCAGACACAACCCCTTCCCCACTAACGACAACCTGCCCCATATGCGACACGTCAAACAAGCCAGCCGCTGTGCGCGTATGCAAATGTTCTTTGATAATTCCAGTTGGGTACTGAACAGGCATATTGTAGCCAGCAAAAGGCACAAGTTTGGCACCTAAGGTTTGATGTAATGATTCTAGAGGGACGCTTTTTAAGCTCATGGTAAGTTCCTGAAGTTATGGCTCACGCAGACTAATCAGCCACAAGCCAGAGAGCAAGGTAAAGGACTTATCGGTTGGCGATATACGCCTTACAATATGGGGCTTATTGTAGGGCATTTAAATCAATGAGCAACGTCACAAATACAGAAGCGAACTGCGTCACTTTGATCGGCATGCCCGGAGCTGGCAAATCGAGTGTAGGTCGTTATTTGGCGAAAGCTCTCAAACTCAGATTTCACGATACCGATGATGACCTTGAACGCCGCGAGAACGCCACTCTCCAAACCATCATGGACACCAAAGGTCTAGATTACTTCAGAGCGCTGGAAGAATCGCTGTTATTAGACATCGATTTCCAAGGTGAAGTGATTGCAACGGGTGGTAGTGTTATTTATAGCCAGCCACTGATGACAAAGCTGAAAGCGCTGGGACCTCTAGTGTTTCTCGACGTCCCGCTTTTAACTTTGCAAGATCGGGTCGCGCAAGACGCACCCCGCGGTATGGCGAAAAGTCAGAATACGAGCTACGAAGAGCTTTATCAGCAGCGGCACCCGCTGTATTGCGCGTGGGCAGATATCACCATCGATTGCGGTGATTCAGCCAAACCCGAGACCATAGCAGATGCTATCGTAAAGCTATTTCGCCGCTAGCAGGACGTGTCCGCGGACGTGTCCGAACTCCTTTGCGCGCCGGATTGGATAGCAAACAAGCCCAAATCCAAATCAGCTGAAGATCTCAAAAATCATTAAATGCTCAATAAAAACATGCGCTTATAGATTTCAGCAAATAGTATTCAAAACTTGGCATGGCACCTGCAAGCTTTACAAGCAAGCAGCGGCTTGTGTCACATCACGGACGATGAGTATTTTACGGCGAATACAGGGGCTGGGAGCCACACAAGTCGCTGCTTTCGATAAAAATATTTAATCGAAAAATTAATTATTTTTTGTTTTACAGGGGTCAAGGTGTAAGTGATATTGCGCGGAATTGGCCCACCAAATGTTGGAGTGTGACAGATGGCAAAACATGACGACAGCAACGATACCGACGATCTCGACGATTTTGACGACGAAGGTCTGGGCATGGACGATGACATAGACATGCCATTGAACAATTTGTCGGAAAAACAGCAGCTTGCAGAAAAGCGACGCCGTGCCGAACTGCGTATAGAAGAGCGTCGCTTACGCGAAGAGATTGGCTACTACGACTTAAGCTTCGACGATCTTTAAGGCAAGTTAAAAGACACAGCGTCACCCGCCCATACGCCCCCCCCTCGGCGGGATATATCCCTTTATCCCACCGACACGTCATTCACGAGGTTTCCGATTCGACGAACCCTACAGACGCAAATTACTCAGCTGATGTTTAAGGCGATGCACCACGGGGCTGGTACGCATATAGGGGTGCACCAATAAATTCAGCGGCGTATCAAATTCTGGCGCCTCTGGCACCTGACAGATACCTTGCTCGTGCAGGGTCGATTGCAGGGCTTGAGGAAAGAAACAGGCGCCTTGCTGGCGCTTAACCTGGGCGATTGCCGCATCAACCATATTGGTCTGTAAATAAGGAAAGGGCTCTTTAGCAACTTGGCGAACATGAAAGCGTGAAAAAGCTGTGCCCCACTGCAAGTATATGTAACGCGTGCTCACTGCTTCAGCCAAATTCTTGATGCTGTGATGGGCAAATAGCCGCAAATGCAAATCGCCGACGCGATGGGACTCGAGCTCGGGGGCCGCCGGCGTATCAAACACCAGAGCCGTATCGAGCGCACCCTCTCGCAACTTTTTGGCGATCATTTCTTGCGACAGGGTCTCGACGTGCAGCTTCAAATCCCCTATTTCATCGTGAAATTGGTCAAAGCACGACTGCAGGGTATCGCACCAGAGCCCTTGGCGAATACCGACGCTCAAACGCAAATCACCGCCCTCCCGCAGCGCAAAATCCTGTCTGGCTCGCAGTAAAGAAACCAATATCGATTCCGCGTGTGGCACCAAACGCTCACCTTCGGGGGTTAACTGAATATTGTTACGATCGCGATGAAATAAAGGGGCGCCGAAGTAGGATTCTAGCTGCTTAATACGTGCACTGACTGCCGCCTGAGTAATGAATAGGTTATCGGCCGCTCGACCAAAATGTCGAGTGGCTTTGACTTCTAAAAAGGTGCGCAATAGCTCGGTATCCATAGGCGGATTTTGACCTGCTTTAGTGAAATAGCAAGGGTTTTCATGCCCTCCTCGCGAATCACGAAGTCACCGCGGCCGATAATAGCAACTTGTGTTTTGTCTACAAAAAAAACGGATAACTACCTAGCTGGACCACCCTAGGGTACACTGACCAAAATTGCAAAAAATTACTGTCTCTTGAATTCTTTCGATCCACAGTCTTGGTATCAAGCTTCGAGCCCAAAGCAAACAGAGCGCCCCCGCTTAAGTGGCGACCACCACACCGATGTCTGCGTCATAGGCGCTGGACTTACCGGCCTATCGGCCGCGATCGCACTGCGAGACCTTGGGTTAAACGTGGTGGTGCTAGAAGCGAAAACCATAGGTTATGGCGCCTCCGGCCGCAATGGTGGCCATGTGGGTATAGGACAACGGCGCGGTCAGCTGATTTTAGAGCGCTGGCTGGGTTTAGAGCATGCAAATGCTTTGTGGCAGCTTGGCTTAGAGGCGGTAAATTTGGTCAGCGAATTGATTTGTCGATTTGAGATCGAATGCGAGCTTAAAACCGGTAATTTGTTCGCATCTGCGAACCCCAAGCTGACCGCCGATTTACAGCGTGAAGTCGACCATTTACACAGCGTCTATGACTACAGCGGCGCCCGCTATCTCAGCCCTCAGGAGCTTCAGCAAGAGACCGAGGCACATGGCCTAATTGACGGTGTGCTCGACTCCAACGCCAAGCACCTGCACCCACTCAAGTACGTGCACGGCCTGGCTAAATCCGCCGAGACATTAGGCTGTGAGATCTCCGAGCACACGCAAGTCACTCGCATCCAACAGGATTCCGATACCGTCAAGATTTACACCGAGCATGGCACTGTTTGTGCAAATAAAGTCGTGCTCGCTTGCAACGCCTATATCGATCAATTAGAGCCCCGCCTTGCCAGCAAGATCATGCCCATCAACAACTACATGATCGCCACAGAACCGCTATCCGAAGAGCTGGCTCGCTCAATCACTCGCTCAGACTTAGCCATTGCCGATTCACAGTTTATCGTCAACTATTGGAAGCTTTCGGCAGATAAGCGCCTTTTGTTTGGAGGCGGTGAGACCTATTCGAGACGCTTCCCCGACAACATTAAAGCTTTTGTCAGACCGCATCTGCTCAGTCGGTACCCACAGCTAACCCAAACGCAGATTACGCACGGGTGGGGTGGCACGCTCGCCATTACGCGCAACCGCCTGCCACACGTAGGCCACATTAAACAGCAAATCTATTATGCCCAAGGTTTTTCGGGTCACGGTATATCTATTGGCACGCTGGCGGGTAAATTAATGGCGAAAGCTATTGCGGGGCAGACCGAGGACTTTGCGCAATTTGGAAAAATTCCAATAAAGAGCTTCCCGGGAGGGCCACTGCTTAGATGGCCAAGTTTGGTGGCTGGCATGTTATTCTACAGCCTTAAAGACAAACTGAGCCCGAAGGTCAGGTCCCTCGTATGAAGTTAATCCCCGCCTCTTTATTATTAAGCGTATGTATCTCTGGCATTACCGGCTGTGCCGGGCACCCCGCCCACACCGCCAATTTGGAGCCCAACGATCTCGCTGCAGTCTCGAATAAAGTATTGTGCGACGCGGCCTATCCAGACAAAGGTTACTTGCCCACTCCCGATGTCGAGATGGAGGTTGCGCGGCGCGGGCTGAATTGCAGGAATTACACCTTTACGCACCGACCGTAAGTTAGCGCTCAAAACGCGTCTTCGCCCATAAAATAAAGGACTTATGCCTGTCCATCAAAAAGGGCCCTCAGGCCCTTTCTTAGACATCAATAAACTTAGTTAAGGTGTTTTTCAAGAAACGCCAGCACCTTGTTGTTTAGCTCAGTACGGTTATCCACGTCGTAGAACCCGTGGCCTTCCCCGTCTTTTGCCAGCCACTCGAAGGGATAATTAATGTAATCCAATGCATCGCGCAGAGCTTCGGCGTGCTCGAAGGCGGCTCTAGGGTCGTCGACGCCGTGGACAATGAAGAGTGGCAAATCCAATTTTTCCAGATTATGGACAGGCGATTGCGCGCGTCGCTGCTCTTCGGTTTTTGGCAACGTTTTATCCAAATAGGCATCACCCCAACGCGTCGTTTCAATATCACCAGTGGTGTAAAGCATGTCAAGATCGTACACACCGACATAACCGATAGCGGCTTTGAACAGGCCCGGTTCAACAATTGGCGCTTGTAGCGCGGAGTAGCCACCAAAGCTCGCGCCGAATATAGCAACACGATCGCCATCGACAGCGGCAGCGCCGACAAAACTGTTGCCCGGCGTGGCGACAAAAAAGAAGCTTTCCAGCGCCGGTGTGCCATCTTCAGTCTGTGTCGCTGGCGCCGCCTCCCACAAG
>Ga0209652_1003969_pt1 | contig 10580 bp, 6 predicted proteins | sample SaaInl74LU_5_DNA_FD_184641 | JGI IMG/M metagenome (GOLD analysis project Ga0209652, IMG submission 184641) | Marine microbial communities from expanding oxygen minimum zones in the Saanich Inlet - ESP_74LU_5_DNA (SPAdes) (version 2) | ecosystem: Environmental > Aquatic > Marine > Intertidal zone ...
TGGCTCAATCATTATTGAGTCCTGTGATATACGATGGAACGCAACGCTGGAAAATGAATTCGTTCAAGATCAACTCATGTCGGAGATGAGGGCAGCACATGACTTGGGTCTATTGTATGAGCGCCCTGTAGTGTTGGGTGATCAGAGGATTAACATTACCGTATCTCAACTCAAAAATGGAGCAAAGGAGGCAGTATTGGACTTGGTGCAGCCATGGAATGGTGGATGGAATAGATTGTACGATAGTGTATCCACAGCGAGAAAGGAGGCTGTGCCATTGGGGGAAGGGTTCCTTGGTATTGACTCATTTTTTGACCCAAAGCTAATGACTGCTGCTCCAGTGTCCTTGTTGAAATATCCTCTTTCTTACTTTGTGCGGTCACCAGTATTTAGTATTATAGTGCTTTGTTTCTTCATCTTGTCAGGAGGGGTCGACGATGCCAATGCACTTAGTGACCTCACTCCGACAGACCTTGCCGAATCAATCTTCTTCTCAGCTTTGGAAACTGTCATCTTTGCTAGGATATTCTTAAAGGAGCTTCTTGCCGAACGGAATGAAATCCTTGCGGAAAACATCTTTGAGCAGTGTCGTAATTATGCAGCGGATAAAGGAAATGTGTGGGATAAATTGTTTCAGCCGGCAGGGGACAAGTCAAAAGGTGCAATCTATGCGCCGGATAGTGTTGTTGGAAACTCTGCTGAAGAAGGAAAAGTTGTGGTTGCTGTATTGGGTCTAGCGCATTGCAATGGAATCAAGAAAATAATGACAGAAGGTAAATGAACAGATTGAGATTGATTCACTACAAAAAGATGGAGAGGAATAGGAATAGAGAGAGTTAACTGTATATAACGTAGAGGAGTTATGTTTATGAAACAAATAATAAGATAACTAAGGGCCGCCACTAAAAGCTCCCTCGTTGTTCTTCATAAGACTGCGCCTTTCATCATTTGAGCGTGAGAGATCTGTTGCCACAAGAAGCCGCTGTTTGGCATCAGCTAGCAACTCGAGTATTTCACTCACTTCCTGTCCCTTTCTAGCAATTGACTGAGCCTCCATTTCTTTCGCTGTATTCGAGAGAAGTCTTGAGTACGATGCACTGCAGTAGGAGCAACAAATAAGACCCCCTGGACCACCAGTTGGGCATGCTTTGTATGTTGGGGCGTCTTCTTCTTTCTGATCCGTCTCAAAGTCGTCATTATTCAGATTCACTTCCTCAGTAAGCCCTGCTGCGTCAGGAATATTTTCAAGTCCTGCCTTTTGTAATTCATGATGCCACTTCCTAATTCGTCTTGTCTCTGCCCTAGCTCGTCGATTGAGACATACAGTTAAACATTCATGACAAAGTTGAGAGTCGTGAGGTTCGGCCTCTCGGATGACGATCGGTGGCTCCTTTCTTAGCATGGCTTTGTTTAGACACACTTGATGAACACTGTTCTTACAAAAATCACATTCTAGCAGCGGCGCTGTGTCGTCCTTCTCAGGTTTGTGACAAAGAGTGCACTTGTCATCGTGGTCTCCTGAAAACGAATTTATCGTTGGGTAGCGTCCTGCTTCACACTCGGATGCCAATACTTGAGTATCGATAACAACAGGAGGGTCAGTATTATTTTGATCCTGGGCTTTAGGAGGCTGGTAACTATTCTTAACCGCAGACGGCTTTCTCCTCCCTCTTGCTCTTTGGCCTTTGTTTGCTTTGCCATTGACATAATTGCGTGCGTCCAAAAGGCTTCGGAATTTCCATCCATCAGGACTAAAATACTGAGTATCGATAGCCGATGAGTTTAAGCGCTTGACAGTTCGTTTTGTCCATCCTTCGCCAAGTTCTGGGTACGGAACACTATTCTCCCTTTGCTCGATAGGGAGAACACGACTGGTGGAGGAGATATTATTCTTGTTACTTGGTTCATGGACAATACTTGGTTGTGTAGTTGTTTCGGTCTCTAACACATCACTGTCGTTGTCATTTGAGCCAAAGTCAACATCCATGGCATCGGTTACAGTGGTATCAGCAGCGACAGGAGGGATAGGAGGGACATTCGGAATATCAGCGGCTGAAGGCATGGGTGGCATCGGGACATGAGGAACGTTAATGGCTGGATGCAGCTCCGGCAACGGAGCACCAGTAACGTTTGTGGCTGGATGCAGGTCTGGCAACGGAGCATGAGTAACGTCAATTGGAGGCAGGTCCGGCAACGGAGAATGAGTAACGTCAATTGGAGGCAGGTCCGGCAACGGAGCATGCGTAACATCAATCGGAGGCAGTGATGGCAATGAAGCATGAGTAACGTCAATCGGAGGCAGTGATGGCAACGAAGCATCCACATTATCCTCTATCTTTGGTAGCATACCCTGGTCATTGGGCTGGACAATTTCAATTTTGACACTGGAGAAGCGGCTAGCATGCGTCGACGGTCTGAAATTATTGTTGGTCCCCGGAAGAGAGAACCTTTTCCTCCTCTTTCTTTCAATTCTGCGTTCACTTTTAGAGATGTAGTCCTCATCAAGCTTCTGTTTGTTGTAAAAGTTTCTGTTTTGTGATCCTCTCCTAAAGCCCAAAGTGATGTACATCTCAGGATAGAGAGGTGAACGCTTGTCATTGAATACAATCCACGGAGGCATTTTATCCCTTTTTGATGGTTTGATTTTGCATGGATTGCCAAACTCTTCCATCTTTTTGAATGAGACAACATTTGCTTTGACTGCAAGAACTGCATGCATTTTGGATAAAAACTTTTCTGTCGAACATGAACCAGAAAGAGCTTCATTTTCGACGGTCTGGACTCGTTTGTCTGCGTCTTCTTTCACAAGCAACTTTCCATCTGTGCAGAACCCTTGGTCAATGTGATATTTGGCGTGGACACGCGACTTAAAGTTTCCTTCGCCACAAAAAGAGCAAACGTGATTCAGCTCTTCTGGATCATACGCTCTTGTTAGTTCTCGTCGTGTGAGGTTGAGGATGATTGGTAGCTGTACCACGCTATCTTTTACTGGATCTCGCTCGATGTATTGTAGATGTATTGCTCCTTCTTTGGGCTCCTTGACATCAATAACAGTCCGCTCATCTTTGACTAGTTTGCACTTGACAATCCGATCCGGATAAAAATCAGGGGGGATGCGAGGATCACTTTCGTTCGCTGAATCATACACTGTCTTCTTGCCAGGCTTTTTTCTATCTTCCCATGATTTCCCATCCGACAAGATTTGTTCTGGTGTAAGGGTAGTGCAATATTGCTTCCAAATTTTCATTTGCGCAGTTACTGCCTCGTCGCTAACATTCGTAGGAGCATCATTTGGTCCAATAGAATCAAGATAGATTTTCTTGAGTTCTTCCCGTCGATGACGACTCCCAACGGCGAATTCCTCCAACAATTTGGTCTTTCGTGCATTAAATTTATCGAGCTGACGGTACACGAGTCTTGCCGCCTTGATTTCAGTTTCGGTGACTTTAGATTTGTGATGATCCGCAGGTAATTGATCATCAGAGATGATTTCTACAACGCCATATTTTGTGACGCACTTTGCCCCCGGCTTTAATTGTAGGAATTGCTCTTTGCTTGAAACCCTTGGTCGGTTGGATGTGCTAATTCTTCGTTTTGATGGCTTTGCAGATGTTGTTGATTTGTCGTCTTCGTCACCGCTTTCACAGCCTTTGCCTTCGTCTCCATCTTTATAGTCCTCCTCTTCTTCTTTTTTTGGAGTCTTCTTTTTCTTGGCCGGTGTTCGTTTGGGAGTTTTTCGTCGGGTGGTTGATTTTTTATTGCTCTTTGTCTCCTCTGGTTTGCTGTCTTCATCGTCGTCGACTACGTAGGCTTCATCATCACTATCCGATTCTTTATATTTTGTTTTCGACACTGACCGCCTCGGAGTCTTTCGTCGGGGTGAGGTCTCTTCTTCGTCATTACTTTTGTCGGCAACGGCAGCGGCGGCAGCCTTGCGTTTTCGACCACGTGCAACGCCAGTTTGTGTGCGCTTTTTGGCACTCGTAACCACCTCAGGGTTGGTATCCGGTGTAGCAGCACTCTTTCGTGGACGGCCTCTAGGCTTCTTTGCGGCGGTTGGCATGGTTAGGGCTGTTGTTATTATCGCCTACTGTGGCACATCATCATGGTCGATATTTTGAAAGGTACAGCGTTAGCGGCCATCTGAAAAGGTGCCAACCCAAAGAGGGCAACCCGAATCCTTTTTCAGAGGATGTATTTATCATTTTCATTTTTCCGCCAAAGCGGTTTTCCGCCATTTTTGTTAGTTTTTTGATAAGAATGCGATGGCTACAAGACTCCTTGCCTCCGTGCTTGACCCTACACCATACTCTAGAAGCTCCATTAGTTGGTTGAACGAACGAACCGACTCTTCAGGCATGAAGTTCTACATCATAGCAGCAGCAGCTGCAGCAGCAGCTATTCTAACCACAGGCGTCAATGCGCAGCAGGATGGCGATGGACCTTGCAATCCTTGTCCTGGCGGCATTACAGCCGACCCCGACACTGAAACCATCCCGGGGAGAACTTGTGGCGGCGTGCAGGAAGATGCTTCTCGATTCGATGCCGACAGCAACGTTTGTAAAATGATCACGGATGATTCGAAAGAAAAATGCTGCCCTGGTGATGTTGTGACAACTGATGAAGATGAGGATGAGGATGAGTTTTCTGCTTGCTCTGTCTGCCCGGGAGGCCTTACCGTCCCTGGTGACACAGAAATACCCAATACGAGAGGAATAACTTGTGGAGAAATGATGAATGATGCCGAAACAACCGCAGAAGAGAGCAACATGTGTACTCAAATGAAAGGGTCCGAAGAAACGTGCTGTCCTGAAACCCCGGCTGCCCCAGAGTCGACAACTTGTTCCGTCTGCCCTGATGGAATCCCTGCTGAAAATATCGACATACCAACAATAGGGAGCAAAACCTGTAAAGATCTTTTGACTGATGCTCCTCAGCAAACAGAAGGGAGCAATATATGCGATGCCATGAAGAGTTCGGAAGACGTCTGCTGTCCTTTCGTGGCAACTACTACTGCTGCAACTACGACTGTTGAAGCAACGACGACGATTGCACCTGATGTCGTTGAGATCATTACACCATCGCCCACAGAACCAGTACCTACTGCGCCACCAACTAATAAGCCAACTATTGGTCCTACATCTCGTGATCAACTCTTTGGAAATATTCTTCCAACACCAGTGGCGAATCTTGATATTACAAATCCTTCTCCAACACTTGCACCTTCACAAGAACCAAAAGATCCAACTTATGGGCCAACCACGTATGCTCCGACATATTCTCCTACTTACAATGAATTGGCAGGTAGAGGGAAACCGCCTCCTGATGCTGGAGAACCAGGTTTTCAATTCAATCTGCCTGGAGATAAAGCGGGTGCTCCATCTGCAGGTGTTTCAGCTGACTTCCGACTTGGATTTGTTGTCACTCTTGTGTTCGGTGTGTGTGGTATTCTGTTTGCTTAAGTGACAAAGGCAACAAGTATATGGAAAAATCAAGTCAATGGCATGACATTTGAAGGATAGTATGTGTTTATGTTTAGTGGGAGAGGAGCCTCAAGGTCCTTCTCTCAAAGTTTAGGTTACTTAAAAGAGTTTAAAGAAAGAAGAGCCTAACACATGATACAGTGATAACTATTACTGTTCCCCAGCTCTAACGCAGCAGCGTCAGTGTAGATAGGCATCCAACTACTCGGGTTGCGAGAGTTGCCGATGGCCAAGCTAAGAAAAACTTGAGTTAGGAAGACGAAAATAGATTGTCATAATGACTAATAGATAAGAAAACTCTTGCTTATGAGATGAGAACTCAATACTCCGTTCACACGATTTGAAAACTAAAGAACCTTTTCTAATCCTCAAAAAAGCTAGAGAACCCCATATCCGGTCAGCGGACCGACACTGAACTGTAGTCAACCACACATAAATACAAACTCACAAACAGCGAGATGAAGTTCTCTATCTTTGCAGTAGCAGCCATCCTCTCCACTGGCACCCGTGCACAGGAGCCGTGCTCAGTATGCCCAGGAGGGATCAACGTCGCCTCGAACACTCCAACTGTGGGAGGAAATACGTGCGGAACAATCCAAGCTGATGCAGCTAGGTATGACGCTTCCAGCAGTACTTGCAATAGTATTAAATTTTATGAGGGACTATGCTGCGGTGGCACCACAGAAGTGAGTGCAGTAGAAACAACTGTGGCTGCGGCTGTGGTAACAACTGAAGCCCCGGGAACAACTGAAGCTCCAGCAACTGATGCAACAACTTGCTCCCCGTGTCCCAATGGAATCACAGTTCCTCCGAGTACAATAACTGAAGGAACTAGAATTTGTGGCAATATTCAGAGTGATGCTGCTATGTTTGATGCTGACGACATCATTTGCAGTGTAATTAAGGCGTTTGAAAGCACTTGCTGCCCAGATGTACCTACAACAGCAGCGCCAATAATCACTACGGAGGCCGCTGCGACTACACCAGCTGCAGTTGCAGATAGTACAACTGCTGATGCCGTTGCTGACTCCACTGATGCCGCTATTGTGAGTAGTACAGTAGCTGTTGCATCGACACAGGCTGTATTCGTACCGACTACAGCTGTTTCTGGATCTTCTTGTGTAGTTTGTCCTGGCGGCATCACTGCTCCTGCGAACGTGCCTACTGTACCCGGTAAAACTTGTGCCGACTTGCTGCCCGATGCAGCACAACAAGAAGCTGGAGATGGTGTTTGTGAGTTGATTAAGCAGTCTGAGGGGACTTGTTGCCCTGTTGGGGATTTCGTTTCCTGTTCAGTTTGTGCTGGTGGTCTCACCGCTTCCGGGGCAACTCCTCTTGTCGGAGATATGACTTGTGATGACATAATTGCTGATGCTGCGGAAGTTTCAGAGTCAAGTGATGTTTGTACTCAGGTGAAAGGCTTTGAGAATACTTGCTGCCCTGCTGTTATTGCGTCAACTACCGAGGCCACAACAACACCTGCTGCTGCAACCACCACCACTGTGACTGCAGCAGCCGAAGCTGGTACTTCTACTGCTGCTGCATCAGTAACTGCTGCTGCATCAGTTTCTTCCACAACTGCGTCATTTGATTTCGATCTAAACATGACCAAAACACCTACAAAGGCGCCAACTCCTACAATTCCTACCATGGCTCCCGTAGGTAATGAAAACTTGCCTCTTTCCAATTCCACTACTATAAGCGGATTCAATGAATTGTATGACCCATCGGCAGGGTTTTCTGTTTCGGTCATGCCTAGATTTGCATTGTCATCCATTGTCATTGCTGGTGTGTATGCCATGTTGAATTAGCCATGTGAATGTATTATTTGTAGCTGTAGCGATGAAAATGAAAGTAGGAGTAGTAGTTCATATCAAGAGTCAATAAGAGTTTAATCCAATTGTTTCAGACTTCGTCTCTCTCGCCGTTATCAATAAGCCCTTGTATCTTAGAGATCCATTGGAGCTAAGGTTAGGAGCAACGAGCAACCAGTTCGGTCGCAATACTTACCTTCTCACTTGACTTGAATTGGGACTCAGCTAAAAGGGAATACTAATTCCTACAGTGAGTAGGATTCTCTTTTTGCGGGAGGGTGTCAGAAAGCTGCTTTTGATTTTTGGGAACCCGATGTGTCAACAAAAGCTACAAGCAGCCAAAGCAAGCAGCCTGCTACGCCCTGCTTGCTCATAAATCAAAACATTGAGCATTCAGTAGATTACATATTACATCGTAGATCTTCTCCATTGATTGCCTACTGCAGTCTTTGTCTTTGCTCTTCCTTTCGATCTCCTCTTGATCATCCTTATCTTCACATATAATCTACAATCTGCACCATGACCGAGTTAGGGTCTATGAAGCCTGCTCCGTGCACATCGGATATGGCATATCCATGTAACACAACTTCCATCAATGTTGTGTCTCTCAGTTTGGCATGCAGTGGCCTTGCTCTCTTGATGGCGATTTTCTTGACAAAGAAGGTAAATAAGTACATGGAACACTCTCATACTTTCAATGCGCTGTCTCAAAGATGTGTGCATCGATGTATATTGATGTCAACATTTGTCATTGTAAATTACATTGAAATGAATATCTTGACACCTCAAATCTTTACTCACCCACTGTCTTTCACCTACACACGTGATGTGATATCTCCTTCTTGCAGCTTCGAAGCTACGAGCGTGGAACACCTGAAATGAACAAGATCTGCGATAAGATCAAATCGGGTGCGAGAGCCTTCCTCGTCACCGAGTACAAATATCTCACCATGTTCGTCTTCCTCGTCTTCGCTGTTCTTGTAATCATTTACACCCTTGATCCTCCCAGCAATCTTAATCCGGATCGTCTTGATGGTATTCGTGCTGGTGGATGTTTCATTGGTGGAGCCTTATTGTCGGCAAGTGCCGGCTGGGCTGGAATGAGTGTAGCAACCGATGCCAATGTAAGGACAACTCAAGCAGCTGACAAACAAGGTCTCTCTGTTGCTCTTCGTGTAGCATTCACTGGAGGTGCAGTCATGGGATTCACTGTTGTTGGTCTTGGACTCGCTGGTCTCTCGTTTTTCTTTTGGCTTATGACTCTCAACCGGTAAGTTCCAAGTCATTGTACTTGCACATTTCAGTGTATGCTTGTCGAACCTGACTTTGACTTTATTTCCTTCGTATTGATCAGTTCTGTTGGCGATCTGGGTGGTTCAGAACATGCCGCTGCAAGTTTGATTGCGGCCGTCGATTCTTTGGCTAGTTTTGGCTTTGGTGCTTCTTCGATTGCTCTCTTTGCTCGTGTTGCTGGAGGCATTTACACCAAGGCTGCCGATGTTGGTGCCGATCTTGTAGGTAAAGTCGAGATGGATATTCCTGAAGATGATCCTCGCAATCCTGCTGTCATTGCTGATAATGTAGGTGACAACGTCGGAGATGTAGCGGGAATGGGAGCAGATCTCTTCGAGTCTTTCGTCGGTTCAATCATTGCTGCTGCTACTCTTGCTAACGGGAACGCTGTCAAAGTTGCTCTACCATTTTGGATTGCTGGCGCAGGAATCGTGGCGTCCCTGTTTGGATTCTTTGCTGTTTCAACAAAGGATGGAGCTAACCAGAGACAGCTCATGTTCGCTTTGCACAAAGGCGTGATATCATCTTCTGTGCTTGTTCTTGCGTTCAGCGCTGTCATCGTTAGCCAATTCTTCCCAGGTGACCAATCTGCCGAAGGCTGGAAGATCTTTGCCTGTATCGCCATTGGTTTAATCGCGGGGATCTTAATTGGTCAAGCTACAGAGTATTACACATCCTACTCATTTTGGCCTACTCAGAGTATTACTCAAGCAGGAGTTACCGGGCCAGCTACGGTCATAATTCAGGGCTTGGGAATCGGTAAGAATTGCTGACTTATATCTGATCGCTCTCGCTAAGTGAAAGTAATTGTACTGGAGGGCGGATGCTTTCTCTTCACTCACGCATGAACTTCACCTCTCTCACTCTCATCAGGTATGATGTCATGCGTACCTCCCGTTCTTATTATTGTTGCCACTATTCTTGGCTGCAATGCTTTGTCTGGAGATTATGGTGTTGGTAAGTTCTCTCTTTCTACCACCTCAGCTACTATTGCATGAACTTGGAATCCTCACATAGACTCTTTTGTTGTTGTACTGTAGCCATGGCAGCAGTTGGCATGCTTTCAACGCTTGGAGTCACGCTTGCTACGGATGCCTACGGCCCAATTGCTGATAATGCTGGCGGTATTGCTGAGATGGCTGAGCTTGAAGAGCGTGTGAGGGAAACAACTGATGCTCTTGATGCCCTTGGAAATACCACCGCTGCTACTGGAAAAGGATTTGCTATCGGATCTGCTGTTCTTACTAGTCTTTCGTTGTTGACTGCATTTAAGGACAAAGCCCAAGTTTACACCGCAGATATCGGAGATCCAGTTGTCCTCAGTGGCGTATTGTTCGGAGCGATGCTTCCTTTCTTATTCGCAGCTTTGACAATGCTCTCTGTCCAGAAAGCTGCTGGTGCAATCATAATTGAAGTCCGTCGTCAGTTTGCTACGATTGATGGCCTCCGTGAGGGAACTGCTGAGGCCGACTCTGACAGATGTGTTGCCATTTCGACTCAATCTTCTGTCGAAGAAATGATCCTTCCTGGAGTTTACGCCGTACTATCTCCTCTTATGGCTGGCTTGTTGATTGGACCCAAATGTCTTACAGGAATGCTTGGTGGAGCCATTGCTTCAGGAATGATGCTTGCTATCATGATGGCCAATGCGGGCGGAGCATGGGACAACAGTAAGAAGTACATTGAAATTGAAGGTGCTTGCGGTGGAAAGGGAACTACTACTCACAAGGCTTGTGTCGTCGGTGATACCGTCGGAGAGTGAGTCTTCATATATTATCTGTTTCATATCTTGTATTCGGTAGCTCATATCCACCCACTCTTTTTCCATTCAGTCCTTTCAAGGATACCAGTGGACCCTCACTCAACATCTTGATCAAGCTCATGTCCATGGTCAGTCTTACAGCTGCACCCATCATCAGGGGCTGGCAAGATTGGCAATTCTGGTACTGGGGACTTCTTCCCATTGGGCTCTGTGTCATTGCAACAATTT
>Ga0209652_1003971_pt1 | contig 10578 bp, 9 predicted proteins | sample SaaInl74LU_5_DNA_FD_184641 | JGI IMG/M metagenome (GOLD analysis project Ga0209652, IMG submission 184641) | Marine microbial communities from expanding oxygen minimum zones in the Saanich Inlet - ESP_74LU_5_DNA (SPAdes) (version 2) | ecosystem: Environmental > Aquatic > Marine > Intertidal zone ...
TAATTACAACGCATAAAGGCAAGTGTTTATTTTCTTGCCAATACTTTTTTAGCTGCTTTTACAACAGCAGCAGCATCTAATCCGTATTTTGCCATCAATTGTTCAGGGGTTCCTGATTCACCAAAGGTATCATTTGTTCCCACAAATTCTTGAGGAGTAGGAGCGTTCAATGCCAAGGTTCTAGCAATACTTTCGCCCAAACCTCCTAAGATATTATGCTCTTCTGCGGAAACTATACAACCTGTTTTGGCAACCGATTTTAAGATGATTTCTTCGTCTAAAGGTTTGATGGTATGGATGTTAATTACCTCTGCACTGATGCCTTGTGATTCCAATTGTTCAGCTGCTTGCAATGCTTCCCAAACCAAATGACCTGTTGCTACAATCGTAACATCTGTTCCTGCTGTTAATAAAATTCCTTTTCCGATTTCAAAAGGAGTATCTGTTGGCATGTATACAGGTACTTTTGGACGTCCAAAACGCAAATACACTGGTCCATCATAATCAGCTATAGCAATGGTTGCAGCCTTTGTTTGATTATAATCACAGGGATTGATAACGGTCATTCCTGGCAACATTTTCATCAAGCCAATATCTTCTAATATTTGATGTGTAGCACCATCTTCGCCCAAGGTAACACCTGCATGCGAAGCACAAATTTTTACATTTTTACCAGAATACGCCACAGATTGACGAATTTGATCATACACTCTTCCTGTTGAAAAATTGGCAAATGTTCCTGTAAATGGAATTTTCCCTCCAATGGTTAAGCCAGCAGCAATACCAATCATATTGGCTTCTGCAATGCCCACTTGAAAAAATCGGTCAGGATTTTCTTTGATAAAGTCATCCATTTTTAAGGATCCTATTAAATCAGCACATAGCGCAACTACGTTTGGATTTGTTCTTCCTAATTCTGTAAGGCCGTCACCAAAACCAGAACGTGTATCTTTCATCTCTGTGTATGTGTATTTTTTCATTTTGTGGTATTGAATAGTAAATAGGGTGTAAAAATAATATTTTCTTTGATGTTACAGGCTATAATTTCATCAATTCTTCATAGAGTTTATGAACAGGCAAACCCATGACATTGAAATAACTTCCTTCAATTTTTTCGATGCCAATAAATCCAATCCATTCTTGAATTCCGTAGGCGCCTGCTTTGTCAAAAGGTTGGTAGTTTTTAATGTAAAAAAGGATTTCATCGTTTGAAAGTTCTTTAAAAAAAACACGCGTGATATCATTAAAAAGTTTGTGAAATTTTACAGTTTTAATGCTTACTGATGTAATAACTTCGTGCATTTTTCCTGACATTTTTTGCAACATCTCAAAAGCTTCTTGTTCATTGGATGCTTTTTCTAAAGGCTTATTTTCTAACCAAACAATGGTGTCAGAAGTAATCACCAATTCATTTTCTTTAAGATTTGTAAAGGCTTTTGATTTTAAATCTGCTAAATAATCAGTGATTTCAGCTCCTTGTAAATGCGAAGGATACACTTCATCAACCGATTTTACTTGAATGATAAAATCAAGGTCTAAGTCTTTAAAAAACTGCTGTCTTCTTGGAGATCCTGACCCTAAAATGATGCTATAATTTTTTAGTTTTTGGCTAAGCATTAAAACTTTTTTTAATTCTTGCTAAGTCTATTTTATTGTCCCTATCTTTAATAACATCGCGTTTGTCATGTGTTTTTTTACCTTTTGCCAAGGCAATTTCTAATTTGGCAAAACCACGTTCATTCAAAAATAGTTTTAACGGAACTATGGCATTTCCTTTAGCTTCAACATCTTTTTTAAGACTGCGCAATTCGCGTTTGTTTAACAATAGCCTACGTTCGCTCTTTGGATTGTGATTAAAATGATGTCCAAAAGCATACTCTTCAATATACATATTGATGATAAACAATTCGCCTGCTTCATTAAATTCGCAAAAACTCTCAGTAATGCGTGCTTTACTCTCTCTAATTGATTTGATTTCGGTTCCTGTCAATTGAATTCCAGCCACATAAATGTCAAGAATTTCAAATTCGAAACGTGCTTTTTTATTTTGGATGTTGATTTTTTTCTGAACAGCCATCAACGGATATTTGAATGATTAAAACGGTTGCAAAGATACATTTTTAGTTTCGTGAAAGAAATGTAATTTTGTAATCAATTATAAAACCAACTCAAAAAGAATATTTCATGAAATATATTTTTTTCTTTACAATTGTGGTGCTTGTTTCTTGTCATACCCCCAAAAAAGAACTAACGGCTCAGGAAATCATAGATAAAGCGATGTTGGTTGCTGGTACAGATAAGTTAGTAAATGCATCAATTTCTTTCAATTTTAGGGATATCAATTATAAAGCGACAAGAAAAAATGGCATTTTTCAATTAAACCGTTCTTTTGATTCCATTACAGATGTGTTGAGCAATCAAGGATTTCAACGGTTTGTAAATGAAAACCCTATTCAATTGTCAGATTCATTGGCAACTGTTTATTCAAATTCTGTAAATGCAGTGCATTATTTTTCGGTATTGCCCTATGGTTTGAATGCTGCTGCTGTGCTTAAAAAATTGTTGCCTTCCACTAACATACAAGGAAAAGAATACTATAAAGTAGAAGTCAGTTTTTCAGAAAATGGAGGAGGTGAGGATTTTGAAGATATATTTATCTATTGGATTGATGCACAAAGTTTTACTATGGATTACTTAGCGTATTCATTTCATACCAATGGTGGCGGAAAACGATTTAGAGCGATTAGAAATCAGCAAGTTTTGGAAGGGATTCGCTTTGTAAATTATGATAATTATGCACCTAAAAATGATTCCATTTCCTTAATTGATTTAGACAAAGCATTTGAAAACAATAATTTAACTTTGGTTTCTGAAATTATTTTAGAAGATTTGAAAGTAGAGATATTGAACAGGCTTGATTAATAAGTTCTTTAAATTTCAAATTTAAAATCACATCTTTTTTCTCATTTATTTAAATTTTAATTCGTGATTAATAAAGTTTTTACCGTCATTGTACGTGATAAAAATTTTAAAAATAACAGAAGATTTACTGTATACAAACCTTTCTAGATATTAACAGACAACTGATAACATAATCAGTTCAGAATAATTTTTTTGCGGAAAATTTATAAGTTTTATGGAACTATTTTTGTATATTTGGGTAATGTGCAATAAGCACAGCCAATTCTTATTAATTAAGAACTTCGTGGTAAGTTCACATTCGTTTCTGCATTAATTTTATCTTACCACAAACTACACAATTCCGCACTTGGCAACTGACCATATGCTTTTAAATTATATTGCCAAAGGTTAGGACTAACACTGATAGAAATAAAATGACCCACCATTTAAAAGGGAAGTAATCCGAAAATTCAAAAGAGTAGGAAATCAAGTACTTTTAAAAAATAAACATGACAATAAAACAAAAATTAGAGGCATTAGCAACAGAAAAAAACACACCTTGTGTTACTATCTTGCTAAACACTCACAGAACACATCCTGAAAATGTCCAAGATATTATTCTTTTGAAAAATCTTTTAAAAGAAGCTGAAAAGAGGGTTGTGAAGGAATTTGATAAAATATCCGTTTCGTCATTGTTAAAAAAAATTTCAAGTATAGAAAATGAAATAGATGTAAACTACAATTTGGATAGTTTATACATTTACATGTCTAACGATACAAAAGAGATAATTAAATCTGCGTGGCCTTTAAATGAAAATAGTGTCCATATTTCAGATGCATTTAACATTCGCTCTTTGATTAAATCCTACAACAGAAGTGAAGAATATTTCATTCTTTTATTATCGCAAAGTGGAGTATCTCTTTTTAACGCAATTAATGATGAAATTATAAATGAAATTAGAAATAATGACTTTCCGTTTGCTGAAAACAGTTATTACAATACCCATTCTGACAAAGGAAGCGACTCAAAACATTTAGATGATTTAGTGCGTGAGTTTTTTAATATAGTTGACAAAGCTGTTGTGAAAATAAATCATGAGACTGGGTTGAATTGTATCGTAATTTGCACGGAAGACAATTACAGTCGTTTGATGCAGGTTGCTGACAAACCATCAATTTATAATGGTTTTGCTCATATAAATTATAACAATACGGATGCACATCACTTAGCAAAACAAGGTTGGGAAATAATTAAAAATCTACAGTTTAAACTAAGAAATGAGGCTATAGATGAAATTAAAGAAGCTGTTGGGCATGGAAATGTTTTGACCGATTTGCAAGAAATATATCAAGCTTCAGTTGATGGACGTGGTGACTTATTGATTGTTTCTCAAGACTTTGCTCAAGCTGTACATATGACAAGTGACAGAACTTTTGAATTGGAGACTGACATAACCAAACCAAATACTATAGATGATATAACAAGCAAAATTGCTTGGAACGTGATATCTAAAAATGGCAGGGTAGTTTTTACTACACTAGATGAAGTTAAAGTACTTGGAAAAATTGTATTAAAAACAAGGTATTAAACCTTTAGAAATAACCACAGCTAGCTGTGGTGCGATAAAATTTAAAAAACTATTTTTTAGCGAGTTATTATAAATAACCTTGTTTAGCTCTAAGTATTTAGAGTGTTAAACAAGGTTTGTCTTTAGTATTATTTTAATTATTTTTGATTTGAAAGATTGGAAATGAAATTTAAATTATTTTTAGAGATATTAAAATATAATGCTTTTGGTTATTCAACTTTTATAATTTCGACACTTTTTGAATCACCAATAATAGTAACCATATACAAACTACCATTGTCATCATCACTCATATCCTCGTACTTTTTTTCTCCTAAAATAATATTTACAAAGGCAGGAGTGGTATTGCTATGACCCACAATTAATATTGATTTCCCGAAGGTTTCTTTTTGAAAATCAGATGCATACAATTCTTTAGGGTTGTAAGACAAAATGGTTAGTTTTTTGTCAGCAGCAGTAGGTTTTGCAGTTTGTTGTGTTCTGTTGTAATTGGTACTATACACCCCATCTAAAGGTGTATTTTTAAAATACACTGCCCATTTTTCAGCACGTTTTAAACCATCTTCATTTAAATTTGGATTTTGATTTGTAGGATCTGTTCTATCTTTTTCTGCATGACGAATCAAGTAATATTTTGTGGTTTGCGCTTGTTGGAGATTGATAAATGCACAAAAGATAATTGTAAGTACTATAATTTTTTTCATTAGAGTAATATGATTTTGTTAAACGAAAGTATCAAAAAAAGCTGTCTTATAGTGACAGCTTTTTAAATTGATACATGCAAACTTATTTTTCAACCAAATCAGATTGATTTCTGAAAACTAGTTTTTCGTCAAAAGCATCTAACAAAATGATGCTATCTGTGGTTATTTTTCCTGCCAAAATCTCTCTTGAAAGTTGATTCAATACTTCTTTTTGAATCACTCTTTTTACAGGTCTTGCACCAAACTCAGGTTGATATCCTTTTTTAGCCAAATAATCAATTGCCTCATCTGTAGCATCTAAAGTAATTTCTTGTTTTGCAATCATCTTTTTAAGGATCTCCAATTGTAAACGTACAATCTCAAAAATATCTTTTTTGTTGAGAGGTGTAAACATAATCACATCATCAATTCTGTTTAAAAATTCAGGTCTTACTGATTGTTTCAACAACCCTAAAACTTCAATTTTTGCCAATTCAGTGACAGACTCTAAATCTGCTTTTGGATCACTGAATTTTTCTTGAATGATATGGCTTCCCATATTAGACGTCATGATAATGATGGTGTTTTTAAAATCAGCTATTCGTCCTTTATTGTCTGTCAATCTTCCTTCATCCAACACTTGCAACAAAATATTAAAAGTATCAGGATGCGCTTTTTCAATCTCATCTAACAGTACCACAGAGTAGGGTCTTCTACGAACAGCTTCCGTTAATTGACCACCTTCATCATATCCCACATATCCCGGAGGCGCACCAACCAATCTGCTCACTGCATGACGTTCTTGGTATTCGCTCATATCAATTCGGGTCATGGCATTTTCATCGTCAAACAAATATTCAGCTAAGGCTTTTGCCAATTCGGTTTTTCCTACACCAGTGGTCCCTAAAAACAGGAAACTTCCAATAGGTTTGTTGGGGTTTTGCAAACCGGCACGCGAACGTCTTACAGCATCTGCAACTGCAATAATGGCTTCTTCTTGACCAACCACTCTTTTGTGTAATTGCTGCTCTAATTTTAATAATTTTTCACGCTCTGTTTGAATCATTTTAGTAACAGGGATACCTGTCCATTTGGCAACTACTTCTGCAATATCTTCATAAGTAACTTCTTCTTTGATGAGCGCATTTCCTTCTTGATTTTCAAGTAAAGTTTTTTGAAATCCTTCTAATTGCTCTTGAGCTTCTTTTATTTTTCCATATCTAATTTCCGCTACTTTTCCGTAATCGCCTTCCCGTTCAGCTTTTTCTGCCTCCATTTTTAGGTTTTCAATTACCAATTTGGTGTTTTGAATGTTATCAACAACCTCTTTTTCAGATTTCCATTTGGCATTCATTTCAGTGCGCTCTTCTTTTAAATTTGCTAAATCAGAACGCAATGATTTTAATTTCGCTTCATCTTTCTCGCGTTTTATGGCTTCAATTTCGATTTCTAATTGCATGATTTTACGATCCAATACATCCAATTCTTCGGGTTTTGAATTGATTTCCATACGCAATTTTGATGCAGCTTCATCCATCAAATCAATGGCTTTGTCTGGTAAAAATCGATTGGTAATATAGCGTTGAGATAGTTCAACAGCCGCAATAATGGCCTCGTCTTTGATACGTACCTTGTGATGCGTTTCGTATTTTTCTTTGATACCTCGCAAAATAGAAATCGCACTTTCAGTATCAGGCTCATCAACCAATACTTTTTGAAAACGGCGTTCTAAGGCTTTGTCTTTTTCAAAGTATTTTTGATATTCATCCAAGGTCGTTGCACCAATTGCACGCAATTCGCCACGAGCTAATGCAGGCTTTAAAATATTGGCAGCATCCATTGCACCTTGACCACCTCCAGCACCAACTAAAGTGTGAATTTCGTCAATAAATAGTACTATATCACCTTCGGACGTTGTTACTTCTTTAATGACTGCTTTCAAACGCTCTTCAAATTCACCTTTGTATTTGGCACCCGCAATTAAGGCACCCATATCTAAAGAAAAGATTAACTTGTCTTTTAGATTTTCGGGTACATCACCATCTACAATTCTGTGTGCTAAACCTTCTGCAATCGCTGTTTTTCCGGTACCAGGTTCGCCAACCAAAATAGGATTGTTTTTGGTTCTTCTTGATAAAATTTGCAACAAACGTCGGATTTCTTCATCACGCCCAATAACAGGGTCTAGTTTGCCATCTTGTGCTAATTGATTGAGATTTTTAGCATATTTATTTAATGAATTGTAAGTCTCTTCTTGACTTTGAGAGGTTACTCTTTCGCCTTTTCTCAATTCTTCAATGGCGCTTGTTAAGGCTTTTTCTGTAACACCTTGGTCTTTTAAAACTTGGCCAATTTGGCTTTTCGATTTAAAAATAGCTAATATCAAATGTTCAATAGAAACAAATTCATCTTTTAAATTTTTTGCAATGATTGCAGCTTCATTTAATGCTTTTGAAGCTTCTCTAGAAAGCATCAATTCAGCTCCAGAAACTTTTGAAAAGTTTTGTAATTGTTTGTCTAAAATTTGATTTACAATGCTACTATTAATGTTTAATTTTTTCAATAAAAAAGGCAACACATTTTCATCAACTTCTATTAAAGATTTGTAAATATGTTCTATTTCTATTTGGTTATGACCATAACTTTGAGCTAATTGCTGAGCCATTTGTATGGTTTCTTGCGATTTTGTTGTAAAATTTTGAAAGTTCATTTTCGTTACTTTTTGTAAGAATTAATCAATTATAATACCGCTTGAAAAACAAACTTATAATCAGTCATTTTGTCTTTAAGAATAACATTTATACTGACTTTTTGGCTTGATAAAGTTTTGTATCTTTGCTAAAAATGTAATTAAATGAGTTTATACGATCGTCTTTTTGGTAATGCAGCGTCCTATAAAGATACAAAAAATACCTTAAAATGGATTCCTTTAACCACTGAAAATCAGTTAGAAGAAATTAAAAATAGTTCCAAAAATAAAAGTGTAGTAATCTTCAAACATTCTACATCTTGTGGAATTAGCAATATGGTTATAAAACGTTTTGAGAAACTTTTTACAATAGAGCATCAGTCAATTGAGGTGTATTATTTAGATTTATTGCGTTTTAGAAGTCTTTCGAATGAAATTTCAAGGATATTCGGAGTAGTACATGAATCCCCGCAAATATTGGTAATTAATAACGAAGTTTTAGTGTTTGATGCCTCTCATTATGATATTTTAGAAATAAATTTATCAAGATTTCTTTAGCATACATTTGCATGAACCCCTTTTAAAGTCTTATTTTTGTTACCTAAAATCACAAACACTTGTCAAATAACATCGTTTCAGAAAAAAAAATAAGTAAAGAGTTATACGGATATCAAAAAGAAGCACTTCAGGAAATCTTTAAACGATTTGAAGGTGCTCCTGATGATTATCATTTGTTGTATCAATTGCCTACAGGAGGGGGAAAAACTGTTATTTTTTCTGAAATTGTAAGACGTTATTTAGAGCGTTACAATAAAAAAGTGTTGGTGTTAACACACCGAATTGAGCTGAGCAAACAGACTTCTAAAATGCTCAATGAATTTCATGTACCCAATAAAATCATCAATTCTACCGCAAAATTGGACGATCAAGACAATTATAGCTGTTTTGTGGCGATGGTTGAAACACTCAACAATCGTTTGAATGATGAAAAATTCGACATTTCAAACATTGGTTTGGTCATTGTAGATGAGGCACATTACAATTCATTTACCAAAATTTTTAAATTTTTTGATGATTGTTTTATCCTTGGGGTTACTGCAACTCCTCTGAGTTCAAACAACAAATTGCCTATGTATGAGAATTATCAAGAGCTGTTTGTAGGAGAATCTATTCAGCAATTGATTGATAACGAATATCTTGCTAAAGCAAATATGTACTCTTACAATGTAGGTTTGACTTCTTTAGAAGTAGGTGCTAATGGAGATTATACCGTAAAATCATCTGAAGATTTATATACCAATGTAGACATGCTTTCAAAGTTGGTATCTGCTTATGAAGAGACTGTTAAAGGCAAAAAGACCCTAATTTTCAATAATGGAATCAATACCTCTATTCAGGTTTTTCATGCCTTTAAAAAAGCAGGTTATCCTATTGCTCATTTAGACAATACCAATACTAAAAAAGAGCGTGAGCTTATTTTACGTTGGTTTCATAAAACACCCAATGCTATTATCACCTCGGTAAGTATTTTAACTACGGGGTTTGATGAGCCTAGTATACAGGCAATTATTTTAAACAGAGCAACCAAATCATTAACCTTATATTATCAAATGATAGGAAGAGGCTCACGTATTTTTAATCATAAAACCACTTTTGATGTCCTTGATTTAGGAAATAATTTTCACAGATTTGGCCCTTGGGGAGCAGATTTAGATTGGCAAAAAATGTTTAAATCGCCAGATTATTATTTGAATGCCATTTTATCTGACGAAGAAATTGAAAGCTCCTTCAGATATGAATTGCCTGCGGATGTTAAAAAAGATTTTCATAATTCAAAAGATTTATTTTTCGATGTAAAAAGAGTCTACATAGAAACCATAAGAGCTGGAGAGTCGTCTAAACGAGTTTTGGAAAAATCCATAGAGCATCATGCAAAAATTTGTATAGAGAATAGCGAAGATGTTTTTGATGCATTGATTTTAGCCAAAAAATTAGGAGAAGAAATTGACGACAGAATTAATAGATATTCCAAATGCATCTCAAAAAGCACGCATAATTTTGTAACTTGGTTGAAAGATGATTATCGAAAAAAATTGAATACCTATTTGCGTTCAAATTTCGACGAAATTTACGAACGAGTATACGGGCATCCACCTAAGGAATAAACGATTACAATAAAATAAACACCAAGTTTAAAATAAAAAAATCACTTTTTTTTACTTTTATGTTTTTGTATGTTAAAAACAGTTATTTTTGCGACGCACATGTAGGTAAAATGTATTTTTTTTCTGATTTCGTACGTAATTATTTTTTGGAGAAGAAAGGTTACTCAGCATTTTGGAAATGCCACGAAAAAATTGAGATTTCTCCTTCAACTTTTCTCAAAGAATTGCAGCGCTATTTTAAATTGCATGTTTTTTACCTACAAATCATTCAGTAATTAAAATCACTTCAGCATATCAAATTTTTCATACTAAAATGATTTTTATTTTAGTTTAAACTATTTATTATAACTTATTTAACCAGAAAGTGAATACAAAATATAAAGATTTAATAGACCAAACATTCGTTTTTCCTCAGGAAGAATTTAAAACAGAAAACAATAAATTATTTTGGCACGACATTAATTTAATGGAATTGATAGAGCAATATGGCTCTCCTTTAAAATTTACGTATTTACCAAAAATTTCAGAAAATATCAATAAAGCCAAAGATT
>Ga0209652_1003972_pt1 | contig 10578 bp, 10 predicted proteins | sample SaaInl74LU_5_DNA_FD_184641 | JGI IMG/M metagenome (GOLD analysis project Ga0209652, IMG submission 184641) | Marine microbial communities from expanding oxygen minimum zones in the Saanich Inlet - ESP_74LU_5_DNA (SPAdes) (version 2) | ecosystem: Environmental > Aquatic > Marine > Intertidal zone...
GTCGACCCAAATCAACCTCCAGAGTCACTTTCATTCACTTGGGGAAGCGCGTTCAGTCCAGCTTTTGAGCGCAATTTGCGTCAAGCGTTGATTAGTGGAGACAAGACGAATCGAGATATCAAGAAAGGAGAGGAGATCCTATGTAATTATCTCGAATTCATCGGTCGTGCTTCAGACTGGGAATCTGATGTTCGTGGATTGCAAGGACAATGTGCAGGAACTGAATTAGGCGAGATATCATTCTATGAACGAGAGAAACAACAAGAAGAACAAGCGTGGAGTGGTTAATAAGGTTTTGATGTTATTTGTATCTAAAGTGTCTCTATGCTCCTACTCTTGTACCCCTCTCAGTCTCGGCAAACATCAACGCGACTCTCACTCTCGTCTTAGCTTGGAGGTCTACTTGATAGAAAATCTGCGGAGGCGTTGATTTCTGTCAGTATAATCTGTAGAATTGTAGAACGCCTTACAAGATCAATCGAAATGAAGACCCAGAAGCAGCTGACATAGAGATGGTTCCAGGCGATTCAGATACATCTACACAGCCTTGTAATCCTGGCTGCTTTACAAGGGGTAAATCATCATTGGTAAATCAATCATTGTACAGCGAGATCAATCCTCTGCACTTATTGTACCCGAAGTGCTTTCTTTGGTAAGTCAACCTCATGGCCAGAGAGAGCTGTTGTAGCATTGAAATCATCGATAGCTGGTGTCATTTCCACTGTGAACAGGAAGCAATGCATTAAGGAGGAATTGGCTTATCACACAGCTGCAATTGCTGAGCATAGGGCCAGAGTAGCAGAGCTGGGCGCTGAGCTTGCGGCGATCAACGAGAAGCAGAAGGGAATGCAGTGTATGCTGGATGCGACGGTGGCGAGAACTCTGTACATCGAGGATCTTTGCTTTGTCACTAATACCATTAAGCTAGCACATTACGCTCTCGAATAGACATCGATGAGATTGGTCTTACAGCGCTGCTCCTCAACCTAAAGCCATAATAATGAAGAGACAATAGAAGTAACAAAATCGTAAATTCTATTCTGATATTGTACTAAAACACCTTAAACATAAATACTGCGCAACACTTTCAACACTCTCGTCAACTCGTCATTTACCACCACTTTCAGGACTAGAACATGACCACGAACACGAACCAACTGTATCTGTCATACTCGGCACACTTCCGGAAGATGTACTACCACCTTTCTGTTCCACGAAGCAGCTTCTACGATTTTGAGGTTCGAATATATCCTCGAGTGAATTCGACTTTAGCCTTGCTTCGCGACTAGCTTCATCTTGATGATTGTTTTCGTGTTCTTGTTGCATCTGCAGCAATTGCTCCTCATCGATACTACCCTCTCCATCACTTTGGGGATCATCAGCTTCATTATTGATAGCACTAACTCTCCGCCAACGTGACGTGGCATGTGCATCCGCCTTCTTTTCTTCCTTGAATGATCGTTGCTTGGCAGTATCTTTTGTTTCAAAAATGCTCTCTTCTGCAGTGTGGAAACTCGCGGCCGCGGTGTGAAAACTCGCATCTGTGTTTTGAGAGTCACTACATCTTCTTGGAGAGTCATCTCCAAGTTGGAGTTGCTTGAGCATATTGATATTATGATCAAAGCTGGCATTGCTAATACCACTTGAGGCACGTGAAACTACAGGAGCCGATGTTATCGAGTTCTGCATTGGCGTCGATGAAAGCCTGCGCTTGCTGGCAGCAGCTCTTCTTGGTCGATCTATTGCTTCTTCGTGGAGAGACTTGGACTTGACGTACAGGCGCACCACATCCAATTGTTCCTCCTCCTCGTTGGAGTTGGCAGTAGAGACTTGGCGATTCATTTCAACCCTAGAGGAGGAGGCGTGCCTCTTTTGAAACGGCGACGACGCGACAGTAGGAGGAGCAGTGGCATGCTCGGAAGAGACATCCCCGTCACTCCCACCACCAAAAGCAACACTCTCCAATTCTCCAAACTCACGACGATAACGTAACAACTCTCTCAATAAATCCCCAACTTCCGTTTCCAACGTGTCTATCTGGTTCACTTGAGACAAATTCACCTCATTCAATCTTTGATTCTCACTCTGTAACTTTTCAACAAGACGTGTTAGTTGCACACGAGACTCTCGTGGAGCATACTGTAAGTGATTGTGAAGGGTTTCCTTGTCAAGATAGCGTATTGACGATGAGTGCTGACGCTGCAGCTGTGAATGTTTGCTGCTATTAAGAGGAGAAGTTTTGGATGACGACGAATTATTATTGGAAGGTTCCGAGGTGGCAAATAATGACCCGGAGTTGAGAGACGAGGCAGTCGTGGGTGCAGTAGAGTTGCTATGGAAGGAACGATTCTTCATTTCGGAAGAATCGTTTGTATTCATCACATCCATCAGTAGTTGAGCCTTGCTTCGACGTTGCTGTTGCTGTGCAGCGTTTTTGGCATCATAACTAACGATCTGCTTACTTTGAGAAAGTGATCGATTATTGGATTGCTCCTGCCGCTGAGGACACGGTGTCGAATTCCTCTTGTGAAATGCCATAATCTTTGCAATGGATTGTGCCAATTCCGGATCTGGATGCTCTGTAACAATGGTGTTAAGCTGTTCCTCATCAAAATCTGGAGGACGAGGTGTACCCTTATTAAGGTGATCACGAGGCTGCTTCCTCGGACTTGCGGAGCGTCGGTGTTGCTGCTGTGGCGGATTTTGCTGCTGTTGCTGCTGCTGTGGATGATGATTGTATCCACTATTACCATTACGACCAGGCGTCATTGCTGTCACACCACGCTCTATCTGCTGAGGAGTATAGCTATGACCAACATCGGGCGACGTTGTAGAATTCGACCCTAGCGTCGAAGGAGTCAACGGCGTCATCGTGGAAGAAGTCAATGCAGGCATGGCACTACCACTACGATTGAAGCTCTCATGTCCAACCATGAGGTTTACAGGTGTTCGATGTTGTGGCTGTTGATGGACTGCGGCTACTGAGGAGGCTTGGGAAGGATGCTCTTGCTGAGGATAATATACCTGCATCTGTTGTTGTTGATGCTGAGTATTATGCTCCATCCTGTTATACTCACGTTCCCTTTCCTCATCAATCAACTTTTGCAAATTTCGATGAGCCGAAAAGGAATTCTTGGCCAGATTGGCCGCTATGGCGGCACGTTCTTCACTTGACGATGGACTGCTGCTGCTCGGCACGTTAGGTGGGTTCATGTTATTATTTTTACTAGTCCGTCGTGGTGTACGGGCAGAGGCACGTCTAGGAGGTGACGGCAGTGTCGAAGAAGGAGGAGGAGGTGGTGGCGACTGACCATTATAATTGAGATTGGGAGCAGAAGTATTATGAGCACTTCTGGAGAGAGGTGTCGGATCACGTTCCCCCCGACGAGGGCGCTCCATCTGCTGTTGAATATGTGCCGATAGAGATGATTGACCGCAACTCTGACGGCGACTGAGGCTTCTTGACCTTGATCGACTGATGCTTCTTGTCCTTGATCTACTTCTGTTGTTATTATTGTTATGCACCATTCCATTGCCGTTGTTGCCGGCATTGTGCTGGCTGTTGCTCATGATGATGTTGTTTCTTCCTCCTCTCATTCCGGATGAGCTGCGCGAGTTGTACTCGCTGTAGGAATGCATCGTCGGAAGATGAAGACGATCACCTCGTGTCAGCAGCTACACAGCAGCAATTCTGCAGCATGGTTGATGCGGTTACCAACGCTATTATTACCCTTTGTCTTGAGCTTCTACCATACAATTGAAACAACGTTTCCCTTGCTCGATGACCGGGCAGTGCTTTTGATGAGGCCGGCGCTGAGCCATTACGCCCAATCGACTTCTAATCAAATCACCTAAGCCCAAAACTCCATTGGGCCTTTTGTAATTACCTGCGCCCTCAACCAACGATTCTACAAGAAAGTGAGAACTCAATTCTGTGTCCTTCCAACCCCGCATCTCCACCACGCGAGCTGTCACCAACGTTCTCTCGACCGACCGGCAAACAGCTTCCCTTTCTTTCTGCGCATCATCCTCCCGACGAACCTCGTTGTCAATTTGTCAACACGTAGTATCTTAAGAGACGACATTCTTCATGAACACCACCATCAATTAACAATGAAGTCGTCCCTCATGAACGCCTTTCGAGGCAATAGAAAGACAAAGACCCCAACCAGATCCAAAAGTCGGCGTAGTCCCAACGAAGATAATGAAATGATGGCCGCCTCTGCTTCCAATAACAGACGAAGTGTCAGTCGGCAACCGTCCGGTAGACATCATAACAAAGAGGAGCCGGAAGGTAGTAGGCATCAATATCAGCAACAACAACAATATGGCGGTGGTGGTTCTGAACTTCGAGAGTCGTCACCGTTGACACCCCGGCTGACAAATCGGACAATATCGTCCTCACCAAGGTCGCAGGATGAATTGACTCCTCTCCCCAACAACAACCATCATCAGCCAACCTCTCATGGACCACATCGTCAAAAGTCGTCGTCAAGGTCGTCTTCTTCAACGTTGTCACGAAGAGATGGTCGTAGCAGCAGTAATTCTGGGGGGAGGGGAGAACGTACTAGTAGCAGCAATAACAGTGGTGGTGGTGGTGGTCAAGAGGCACCTGGTGTGGTGGGTTCAAGGGGGATTCCACCATTACCGTTGCAGCAACATCTGCCACCACCACCTCCAATGAAGAAGAAATCATCTCAATCGCAACAACCATCATCATCATCTTCACAACAAAAGAAGGATCTAGGCCTCGATCATCTCTCCCTCCTCTCCTCCCCAAACCAAGACTCCTCCTCCTCCAATGACATCCCCTCCTCCTCCGCCTCAATCGTCTCAATCAACACCATCGACACAGTCCAACGCTCCGCCAACCAACTCCAAACCCTCATCGAACAAATGCAACAAGAAGTCACCAAACTCCGTTCGGCCAAACATGCGGCCGAATGTCGTGCCAATCGACTCGAAACGGAAATGGAACAAATGCAGACGGAGATGGAGAATAGTGTGTTGAAGTTGAGTATGGAGAATGAGAGGTTGAAGGGGGATGTGGATGGGTTGAAGGTTAGGTGTGAAGAGTTGGAACGAAATGGTGGTGGTGGTGAGGGGGGGATGGGTAGACGATCAGTGGATGTGTTGAGTAAGGATGGAAGTAGTAGAAGTTCAAGTCAACAGCAACGCAAAGAAAAGAGTCTTGGTGGTAGTAGTAACAGTAACGATGGTGGGGGTAGTAGTAGTAGTAGAAAGAAGGATCATTCCTATGTCCCAGTAAGGACAAAGACTAGAGATGGTAGAGATGGAAGTAGTAGCAACAGCAACCACACCATTCCTACCAACAAGGGGAGACAAAAATCATCCGATTCATCCACCACATCCAAAAGTTCCAGAAGATCTACCAACTCCTCATCGTATAATTCACCTGCGTCAACCAAGCAAATAATGATGTTGACTTCGGAAAAGGCAACTCCAAAACGAAACAACAAGGTGGAGATTTCTGCAACAAGTGTTCGAAACAATAACAACACATCTTCTTCTTCTTCTTCACAGCAGCATCATGACTATGAGGCAGCAACGGCAGCTAGGAATAGAAAAGTGGAACAACGAAGGGGTGGTGGTGGTGGTAGTAATAATAATTCCGACGAGAAAATTACTACTTCCAAAAAACACAACACTTCGGAAAGTTCCAGTTCCAAAAATACCTCCATGACATCATTTGCCCATGATGACGATGATGATGATTACAATGACGATTCCTCCTCCTCGTCCTCCAGCTCCTCCTGTGCAAACAACACAGTTGATGCATCATCCTGTGCCTCCCCCTATTCCGATGGTGGGGGGATATGGACACCTCAGGGGATTAAATCGGGACGATTGATGGATAATCTTGACAGGGGGAGGAGTGGGAGTAGAGAGCCGGTGATTGATGAGTTGGTTGTGGATGAATTGTTTTATGCTTAGAGGGCAGTTTGAGTAATTATGAAATGTACAGTGCAGGAACTCATCTTGAAGGGAGTGGGCGGAGGGAGAGTGAAAGAAGACTTAAAGGTGGTTGAGTAGATAACTACCAACTACTTTGAACAAGGCATGAACATATATCGGCCATTACACGTGAAGGGGAAATAAAACAATCGATTAATTGCAGTGTATAGATAACTAGCAAACTACTTTAAATCGATCTAAAATGAATGAGTGTGCACCTACGTAACACCCACTTCTTGGATTCTAGGATGCCAGCTTGCACGCGTCTAATCTCCACCAGTAATGATTTTCGCAGCACTCTTCCTTCGTGTCCGTCAAATAAGCTTCCATCCAAGAAGGCTCTCTACCATCATTTAAACAGTTATTTGACATGCCCCAATCCGGATACCATGGGTTCCCTCCAACATGGGTAGGCCATGGTGTTGGAGGAGTTGTAGGCCGTGGTGATGGTCGAGGAGTTGGCGGAACTGGTCCGGGTGGTGGAGGCGGTGGAGATGGCGGCGTTGGAGGATTTGGGTTGGGTATAGGGCCATAACAATTACAAGTCACGAGAGAAGTATAATCACAGCCCATGGTATTGCTATCGAACATTGTGCCAAAGGCACATTGTTGGTAGTCACCTAGTTCTCCATCGAGACAATGGTAGAATCCGGAACAGCTATCTGCTGCTACAAAGGCCCAACCTGTTGGCGGGCAGCTTTGACAGACGGAAATCCTTGTTGTCGGGCGCGGAGAGGGTCGTAAAGTTGGGCTGTGTGTTTCTCCCTCTGGTGGTGTTGGACGTGGCGTTGGCGATTTTGTTGGACGTGGCGTTGGAGGAGGAGTTGCTGGTAATGGTTCTGTCGGAGCTGGCGTTGGAACTGGTGTTGGCGGAGGAGTTGGGCTCGCACAGGGACAGGTCACGGTGTTTGCCCAGTTGCATGTGTTCAGACTTTCATCAAATAAAGTTGAAGGAGGACACAACAGGATTTGACTCGGACCATCTTCAGTGCAGTAGAAAAATCCGTAACAATCTGGAATAGCAACCATCAATCCATTGGAATAGCCCGGTGGACAACCCCTGCCACAACTACTTGTTGAACCATTTGTTGGGCTTTCAGACGTTGATGGAGCAGAGGATTTTGAAGGAACAGATGATTGTGATGGGGATTGACTTGGCACCGACGATTCGGACGGTTCGGATGAAGGCAGCTCTGTAATTAGTACACTTGGCACCAACGATATGGAAGGTTCGGATGAAGGCAGCTCTGAAGGTTCTGCACTTGGCATCGTCGACTCGCTTGGAGATTGAGATGGAGCTTCTAAGAAAAGTGGTGTTTTGATCAAATCAACTGCCCACCACATTACTCCTCGGAGACATTGATCATCTGCGTAGTCTTTCTTTATCTTCAAAGTTTGCTCATTGTCAAAGGATGTGAAATATTGGTACCCTCCAGTAACGAGTTCCATCGACTGCGTGATAGGATTAAAGCTCAACTTGTCGTAGTTTCCAGGTTCGACATAAGTTTCCATTATCTCAAAGTAAGGGAGATTACCCGCCTCTCCATGGCAACCAGCCAAGCCAGCTCCCCACACTGCACAGCCAGCTGTGTGACAAGAGGTGCTTGCAAGCCTTGTGCTTCTACCATACGCTGCCAATCCAAACACCAACTTTTCACGAGGGATATCCAAGGCAAAGATTTCAGTCATGGTGTTTTTGATATAAGGCATATCAGCATTGGCGCCAGCAGTGGAGTCCCATGATCCATAGATATCGTATGACATCACATTGAACCAATCAACATGTTCAGTCATGCTGACTAAATCGTAGCCAGGCTCCAATCTATCATTCCAGTTAATAGCCGTAGCAATCGTAATCAGCCAGTCAGTATGTCCGGCACTATCGAACGCTTCTCGTAATGCCTCACAAAGCAGAGGGTAGTTGCCATAGTCAGCAGGAGTTCCTTGTCTAGTGACGGGGTATTCCCAATCAATGTCAATCCCATCGAAGCCATACTCAACAAGAAAGTCAACAACTGACTGAGCAAAGTTCGCCCTGGTGGTCGGCGTACTAGCAGCGTAGACAAATCTGGACTGAGAAAATGTCCATCCTCCAACAGCAATCAGTGTCTTCAATTCAGGGTTCGAATCTTTGAGTGAATTGAAAAGTGCATACTTGGGGGTGTATTCCCAGTAGTTACCTGTGGCGAGCGATAAATCCAATTTGTAACTACAGGTTAGTGATGGATCGAAGCGTGGGAACAAGACACATCCGCGCGCTCCGTCACTCACCATTGTATGGTTCAATCAAACCAGAAGAAGAAATCCCTGCAAAACTAAACGCCAAGTGAGTGTATCCGAACGCATCAACATCAATGGCATTGGGTTGAAGAGGATTACACGAGCCTGATCTATACGTTGCCCACTCTTGATAGTATCCAAAGTTGACCGTCCCCCTGAATGTTGCACAAGTTGATGCATCAAAAGGTGCCGCAGTAATAGGAGAAACTGTCGGTGCCATAGTTCCCACGAGCACGGGTGGGCAGTTTGTGCAATCTGCATAACAAATTTGACCAGGGTCACATTCGTCGTCACTTCCATCTGGACATTCCTTGCCACAGTAAAGATTGGCAGCAGTCCACGATGTTCCACAGTAATTGTGATTGTATACTGTCACTGGCTTTGGTGGTGTCGTTGATGGCACTAACGACACGCTGGGCATACTTGATGCTGATGGACTCCCTGAAGGTTGTGGCCCCAAAACACAATCGGTAGTTGCTGATATCTCGGCCCAAACCAAATCAGACCACGCTCCACCAACATCACGTTTTGCCATCCACATCATTGCTCCACCATTACATTCAAACTCCCCTCCGCTATAAGCTTTGACCTCTTGCAACACCGTCACAGCCTGGGGTCCACTAGCATTACTTGAGGTAGAAGTACAATCCGAGACGCAGAACCCAAACACCACATTTTCAGGCTGTCCCGCGAATATGTCATTCACCACATTTTCATAAATATCCCGTGCACTAACCGCTCCAGAATTAGCATTATCAAACCCATCGGATACTGGACGAGTTGCCCCATTGTAGAATTTGATAATCAAAAAGTTCAACCTGTTTTGCTGTCCTGCCACTTCGAGAGCTCCGAAGTACAGTGATTCCTGCTGTCCTACACCCTGGGGTGCAACCATGTCAACATCCCTCGGTGAATGTATCAATTCGTACCCATCCCCCAGAGCATCCAACTTGGTTCGTAAATTCGTCGTCAAATCCGTCAGAAACTGAATTGCCGTCAGGTCATCATACTTGGCAGTCACCTGGTCACACACATCTTGATGAATTGCATTGTTCTCGACTTTCTCATAGCAATACTGATAATCTATATCCACCCCATCCAAATTCATTGTAGTTACAATATCAACCAATTGGGTACTAACGTCCATGACAGTTGTGGTCTCGTGTTCAAAGCAATAATCCCAACAGTTGTTCAAATCTCCCGCCAGTGATAGACCCATGCCAGGCCCACCAAAACTTAGTAGGATTCTGATACCCATTGATTTCCATTGGGTGATTAGTTCCGGTTGATACTGATCATTGCATATGGGTATAGTGTTAGTGGTGAGGGTGTTAATGATGCATTGTTCACTGCACACATTTCCATTGGGATTGTAGTCATACGTGACGGCGGAACTAATCACAATATGTGTGTACCCATCCAGTTGATCGGCTGTTGGACAATCTTCCCAATTTTGTAAATACGCCACGAGCCGAGAATCTGTCGGAGGTGGAGAGGGAGGTGGCGGAGGCGACGGAGGTGGGATTGGAACCGCTGGACAGTTAGTGCAATCTGCGTAACATGTTTCAGAGCTGGGACATTCTTCATTCGTCCCGAGGGGACAGGATGTGCCGCAATTAGCGTTGGCAGATGTCCAGGAGAGGCCGCAGTAGTTATTGTTGGTTGCTTGGGCGGGAGAGGGAGGTGGTGCTGGCGACGGAGGGGGAATTGGTACCGCTGGACAGTTGTTGCAATTGGCGTAACATGTTTCGGAGCCTGGACACTCCTCGTTCGTTCCGAGGGGGCAGGATGTACCGCAGTTGGAGTTGGCGGATGGCCAGGATGTGCCACAATAGTGATAGTTGGTTGCCTGGGCGTTGGTGAGGTGAGCTGTGAGAATGGTCAGGAAGAGGAGCACAACCACCATTAGGAGGATTGGCCGTCGCCTCCGTCTGTTGCTTTTGAAGCTGAGTTTAAACATTGTCAACATGCTTTCAGTGCACAACTTATGCACCAATTTTATAACTAGATCAAGCTAATGGAGGAAACCTGGCGTGGTGAGCTCATCTTCTGTCCGGGAATTGGAGTCTATTTTGTAAGCATAAGTATTGTACATCAGTCGTTCAACGATGCAAGTCATCAATGCAATGCATTGTTTGTTTCACGACAACTTTAGCAAAATAATATAAGTAGCCCTAAATTTACAAAATCTCAATGAAAATCAGAAAGGCCTTTTGGGGCTGCTGCAAAAGAAGACACATATCTTTTCTATTAGCCAGCGGTAAGCGGTAACCAGCAAGCAATGACAATGACAGCAAACACGATGAGCAAAAATCAAAAATG
>Ga0209652_1003976_pt1 | contig 10571 bp, 8 predicted proteins | sample SaaInl74LU_5_DNA_FD_184641 | JGI IMG/M metagenome (GOLD analysis project Ga0209652, IMG submission 184641) | Marine microbial communities from expanding oxygen minimum zones in the Saanich Inlet - ESP_74LU_5_DNA (SPAdes) (version 2) | ecosystem: Environmental > Aquatic > Marine > Intertidal zone ...
AAACGGGCCAGCTTCACTTTTATTCCCACAAACGAGCTTGAAAAGGGGGGGGGGGGACGGAGACGCAATCATACATAAAGCGTCTGCCCTTTAGCCCCCTAAATGCCCTCTTGTCTGGCCTGTGGTGTGTTTGTCCATCTCAAAATCTCATCTCAAAGCTCCATGATAAATTGTGGTAGCATGTTCACGTCATATCACGTGTACAAAGTACATGTTTCTGAGCAAACTTCTTCTTGTAGCACAGTAGTATAGGTGAGCGATTGTGTGGTATACTTTCGGATAGATTGCTGTCGGGTATCGTCGTGTATGTGGCAGCAGGGAATATAGGACTGACGGCAATAGCTTCATAGGTATTATTTTTATAGACGCCATCATGCGCCGACAAAATTCAGGCATGGGCAGAGGAGGAGGAAGAGGCAACAACATGATGGGCCATCCTGGTGGAAGAGGTAGAGGAATGATGGGTGGTCCACCTGGCCGTGGTGGAGGGCGAGGAGGTGGACCGCCGCCTGGAATGTCTCATTATGGGCCATCATCGTCTCAGCATCATCATCAAGGAGGGAGAGGAATGATGATGGGCAGAGGAGATAATCATTATAATAATCATCATGCCGGAAGAATGGACGGCAGAGGTCACATGATGGGCAGAGGACCGTCACTTCCACATGGAGGACGTGGTAATATGATGGGCAGGGGTGGCGATATGAGACGAGGCCCGGGACCTAGAGATCCGAGAGGTAGAGGACCAATGAATAATGATTTTGGTCGCTATGGTCCTGGAGGAGGAGGAGGACATCCAAATAATAGATTTCCAATGGATAATAGAGGGCCTCCGCCGCCACCACCACCGCCTCCACCGCCCAATAGAATGAATGGTAACATGAATCATCAAATGCATTCTGGCAGAGGGCATCCTCAACAGAATATGATGCGAATGCATCCGAACCAACCTCAAATGAATATGCAGCAGCAGCAACCATTTCCTCCTGGAGGTCATTTACAGCAACCTTTCAATGGACAACAGCAGCACCAACAGATGCAGATGAATCAAAGTCCATTACAAATGCAACACCAGATGCAAATGTCAGGGATGCCGCCACTAAATCAACAACATCCGCCGATGCAGCAGCAACAACTGTTTCCACCAAATGGGCAAACTCAACCCGTTGGTCAATTTCCACCTCATCAACAAATGCAAATGATGAATCAGCAGGGACCACCTCCGCAAGTAATAAGTCCACAGCATACACAGCAGATCGTAGCGGCAGCATCACCTGCTACTGCTGCGACTGCATCTGCTCCGACTGCAGATGGATGGACAGAACATCGCTCGCCACAAGGTATTCCATACTACTTTAATACGATCACTAACGTGTCAACGTATGAAAGACCAGCATCACTTTCACAACCTCTGCAAAATGGTGCTGTTGCTGGCTCTGCATCATCTTCTCCAACGAAAGCATCTGGTACATCGGCTCCAGCAACATCATGGCAAACTTACACAGATCAAAATACGGGGAAGAAATATTATTCAAATGGTGCTACAGTCACATGGACTCGCCCTCCAGAACTTGGACCTGATGAATCTGCTGACAACTCTGCATCCAACAAACGTTCAAGTGCGTCTGAAAATGAATCATCGAAAAAGAAGAGGAAGAAAGGTGAAAAGGATGACGGGTGTCTGTACGCTAATAAAGCCGAGGCCGTTGCGGCGTTCAAAGGACTCCTTCTAGCCAAAGACATAGCACCAACGACCAAGTGGAATGATGTTGTTCGGATATGTGCCGAAGATGCACGGTGGGAGGCATGCAATACAATCGGAGAACGAAAGCAAGCATTGGCCGAATATCAAACGAAACGTGCCAATGAACTTCGGGATGTGAAGCGACAAGAGAAAGTGAGAGCAAAGGAGGCGTACCAACGATTACTCACTGATATCTTACCCACCGTCAAAACTTTTTCACCAGGCTCATCACGGTTTATGGATGTGCGCGATTTCTTGTCAAAAGATGATCGGTTCTATGCTGTGGATGATGAAACAACTAGGGAGGAATTGTTTTATGAATTTGTGGAGGAGATGCGCAAACGTGAAGAGCGGAATAAGAGGAGTAAGAAGCGTGAGGCGAAAGATGCGTATTTGGCATTTTTGAAGCTGAGAGAAGAAGAGGGGAAGTTAACCTTTGCTTCGACGTGGTAAGTTTGATGTCTATGAGACAGTTCTTTATCTTATGTCGCTCTAGCAACCCATTCTTACAAATATTCTGCTTTTCCATCTGTTTCAGGGCTTCGTTCATATCGTCATTAGGAGACGAAGAGAAGAATGATTCTAGATTTATAGTGTCTGCCAACATGTCTGAATCTGATCGCCAGCTATACTTTTCTGATTATGTCATTGAACTTCAGAATGCCGAGGATGAAAAACGCCGTCGGATACGTGACGCACGGCGTCGTGCTGAGAAAGCGCAGCGAGATGCCTACCGCGAGAAGCTAAGAGAATTTGCCAAGTTGGGCACCGTCATCCCATCAACACATTGGCGTAGCGTGGAAGACAAAATAGCTTCTGATCCGTGTTATGAGCCCGTGCTTGCCCAAGGTAGGGATGTTCCTATGGAGATATTCAATGATTTTGTTGATGACTGGAATGAACAATACAGGCGAGACAGATCAACTATATCGCGTTTGTGGGAGTCTAGCAAGAAGGAGATTAAGCTGGACGAAAGCACTGGGGTCGACTTTAGCAAAAAGCTTTTGGATTACTCTGCCAATTCGCCTGACATCTACGCTGACATTCGACGAATGTCAAGTAATGAACCACTATCAAGTATAATGTTGTTCTTCAATGAGCTGAAAGCGAATGCTGGAGTAAACAGCGCGAACAGGCGCAGCAGTCTGCTTAATGACGAAGACTCAAGCGAGGATGAAGGCGAAATAAAAGAGGATGGCGAAGAGGCAGAATGAGAGCGTGATCTTACAACAATTTATTCCTTCTTGTTTACAATACGAATAGGTTTCACAAGGAAGACGAGTGAAGAAAAGGTGAGGCGGAACTATTCTGCGATACGAGGAATGTGTACCCTATTGTGCTATCCGAGAAAGGTGTTGAAGAGAGGAGAGTTACGGATGATTTTGCCTTGTTAATTGGAAGATGGGCTCATGTGTGTTGCATTTACTGAGACAGGAAAGAGAGAGGCCGGGGACATCTTTTAAAGCACTTCATTTTTACTGCATTGATTCCTTTTACTACTTTGTATATGTTTGCATGACTCGGCAGATGTATTGTTGACACACTTTCGGATTGTTTGCGTATCTTGTTTCCTTTGTGATGTTTGTTATGACTCGGCAGATGTATTGTTGACACACTTTCGGATTGTTTGCGTATCTTGTTTCCTTTGTGCTGTTTGTTATGTATGATTTGGCACCTGATCCCTTGCTTGCCTCTCTCAAGCACGACGGAGTTTATGTTTGTCATGATTCATGTACTTAACCTATCCAACAATCACAATGAGTGCCTACCTCTTGCATATGCTTGTTTGCAACATTATCTATGTTATCTTCTGATGTCTATCTATATACTAGTAGTCTGTACTATCTTCTCATGAAGTTTACAAGTCCAAGTTCTTTATGACATCCGTGAGCTCTCGACTCAATCTATGCATTGGTAATCCCATCACTGTGAAGAAATCACCACTGATACTCTCTACCAGCTGACCACCAATACCTTGAATACCATAGCTCCCAGCCTTATCAAATGGTTCTCTAGTATCTATGTATGCTTTGATGTCTCTATCGGTAAGGGATGCGAATTTCACTTTTGCTGTATCAGTGAATGAAAACATCAGCTGAGGTTCATTAGACGATGCCGACGCTCCAACAGAATAAACTGCAACTCCTGTATGAACTTGGTGCCAATTACCAGAAAGACTACTAAGCATTGAATGTGCTACTTTCTCATCGGTTGGCTTCTCCATGATGTGTCCATCTAAATCCACAATAGTATCAGATCCAATGATCAAAGCCACGCCACTAGTGATTTCCAGAGCTTCCGCTGCATACGCGTGCGCTTTTCTTTCTGCCAATGTCCGAGCATAGTCCGACGGAGATATATCTTGCTGAGACAATTCAATTTGCAACTTTTCTTCATCCAATGGTGATGGAGATGCGGTGAAGCGCCCTGCAAGCCCCATCATTCCTAAAATTTCTGTTCTTCTTGGGCTCTGACTTGCCAAAATCAGCCGCAATTTGGGTTCTGGGTCAGATGCCGATGAAATTCGATGAAAGCTCGATACCAAGAGTTTGCTGGGCTCGTCGGAGGCAGCGCCATCACTGTTTGATGCCGACATAATAGATGTGCGATGGGCGGTAGTTTTGGATGTGTGTAGAGAGAATCCTTGGCAACTGTTATTTGATATGCAACCACAGAAAGTGATGAGTACCGACAACGCGACTTTATACATCATGATGTTTTTGATTTATAAGTATGGTCCACAAGATCTTTGTTTTTGTTGGCAATATGATACTTGCCGGAAAAACTAGTATCAGTTCCTACGTATGTAAAATGATCCCAACTTCATCCCAACATGGGAACCCCAACGTGACAATCCTCTGCACATAGGCATCAGGCCAGCGTCTCGCTTGCCCATCGAATGAACAGTAGCCGCCGACTGACCCCCTAGGATCGACTGAGGAGATCAAGTTGAGATCAAGTTGAGATCAAGTTGAGATCAAGTTGAGATCAAGTCGAGATCAAGTTGAGATCGGCGTCCTCCTCCATCGTCCGTCCGTACACAAGGCGGTCAGCACTTTAACTTGCACGTGGCATCTACCATACGTGATTATTGACCCTACCCCTGCAATAATATGAGCAAGAGGAAAAGTTCCGACATGACGTCAGATGCTGATGTATCACCTCATCTTGGGGATGATAACGATGGTGGCGGAAAGTTACTCATCATGAGATATAAGCAATCTGAAATCATTCATAATGCAGCCACTGCCATTGCCAATGCACTCCAAGAACCAGGTATGTATTATTGCCCAGTGTATAATTGCCTATATTGAACCAATCAATCTAAAACGAGCATTAAAATGTGTTCTTTTCGCAACTCAAAAATCCCAGGCACCATTCAGACCCGCCTCCTATCCAGATTCGGGTACGGCGAACCCTCATTCAGGATGCCAAACCTCATTGATATCCTAGTATCGCTTGCCAATTTACTTCGTAGTGATAATGACCATAATTTTCCAGATCACCCATTTATGCAAGGTGTAGAATCTGAAGCAGCCACCTTTTTGCAAGTCCTCTTTGCAAATTGTCGACCTCAATGATCCTGTAAACATTGTCGACATTCAATATCCTGGTGCTCAGCAAGAATAAAACACGAAGATGATGACATCAACGACAACAAAACATGTAGGTAATATATTTAGTAGCAAAGCAGTAACTTCCAATCGCCATCATTAGTCTTTGTGAACAATAATTTGGTTCTTTTACTTGCCTCTCTCGCCTGTAAGAGGTTCGCAACCTTTTCTTGCAAGTGCGGCGAACAAGTTACGATTTCTTCCAACGTCATGCACATACACCTCTGAAGCAAATCCGTACACACGAGCCATCACTGCAATAGTTGACGTCCAAGTCGACAGTGATGTGATCACAAAGTATCTTGCACGCAAGTGCATATGCATACTGGTGAGGGCAGAGACGACAACATCTGCATTTGACGCCTGATCGACATATGCTTCAAGCATGGACCCTGAGCCAGTACCCTGTTGCACATCGCCTACATTCAGAATGATTCGTAGTTGTGGAAGTTCTTTCTTCACTAGCTCTACAAATTCATCACATGCTGCTTTGTCTTCACTCGTAACAATTACATTCTCAACCAACGGATCAAAGTCCACAAATTGTTTCACACCATTGAGATATACGTCTAGAGGCGGACAATCTAGTTCTCCCCTTGCGCTGCCTTCTAACGTATGTCCATAACATTTATCACTCCTTCGAATCGGAACACCAATAGTTCTATCTGGGTCTATATCTGCGGGAAGTGACTGACGCAATTGCTTGTCGATCTGTTCGCGAATGTAAGGATTGGGTCTCAAATAGTATGCTAATGTAGCTGCAAGCATAAATATAGTTGAGTGATCAAGGTCACCACCTCCAAGACCCGTCCAAGAGTATTTCTGTCCAGTGAGTCGAAACCACTTTTTTCTTGCAGAGTAGAGTGTCCGGATACTTCGATCGTATTCATCACTTGAATCTTTTAGGAAAGCTGAACTATTAGAAGTGTTGATAGGATCGACATCGGATAGTTTGCAGCTAGTCAATGGTTCAAAATAACACTCCCTCGTTTCTGGCCCGTTTGCACAATTCTTTGCCATTGGCCACATCACGTCATCTGTAATTAATATTCTCGACCCAAACTGCTTAAACTTGTCTCCATCTGTCAATGCATGAAGCAAATGAGATGATGCAGCATGAGCAAAAGCGGTAAGTCCACGTGTATCCCTTTCATTTTTCATTAGTGACCTCAAGACAAAGAATTTAGTGGATGGCGATGAACAATCTGCTGGATGTTGAACATTGTATATTTTTGCTATGAGTCCACCATCATCTTGAGATGGCCACCAGTAGCTAGTTAATGCGTTTGCTTTTCGTAGCAGCCGTGATGTTGAAGATGATGATGGTGGTAAGTTGTTGTTGCTTGTCAATAATGCTTTCTTCTCATTTTGATTGACATATTTTGCAATGGATATGTAGTTGGTTAATGTGATTAGAATCAGTGCACCTATGCCGATCAGCACAGGGTTCTGCCACTGTTTTGTTGAAGCCGCTTTGGGCTCGTATCGTCGGTGCTGATGAGAGGCCACCATTGGCTTGAATAGATTCGGGCGAGTGTATGTATTTGCAGGTATTTTGATTGGATTGCAATGAAGTCTAATGAAGGTGCGGCCACGCGAGCCGTTGAGCTTTGAGCTGAGCGTTGAGTTGAAGAGAGGCACAACAGAGAGCCGTTGGCGTTTCCCGAGCGTTACTAAATTTTGACTTAGATGTCTCTGAGATGTGCATCTCAATGAAGATATGCTTTCTTCAGGATCTTTCGGAATCTTTCATCTTCTTTTCGTCAACGACTCTTGCGAAGACTCTTGGCGGATCCTACATTACATATTACAGCTGTTGCTAATTCAATACTTTTTATTGCCTCCCATTCATTTTGAAGACTATGAGTTGCTGCAGCGCCGACGGAACCCAAAAGATGAAGCTTCACGTCCTTCCTGTTTGTAAGTAGTTTTCTATGCTTCGAAGATGCGATCTTGAATTACATGTATGACACTGCTGTCGTAGCTTCATCGGCTGTGGGCTGATCCATTCTTGAGTTCTTCTCACGCTGCTTATCTCTCTCCATCGCCACTCTTTTCGCACAGCCGCCAACAGCCATGGCGTTCTCGCTATTGTCAAGGCTCTCGGACTTGAAGACAAGGGTCTCGAGATCGTCGATGCCATGGGCAAGACAAGAACCGAGGAGTTCATCGCCATGAACCCATGCCACTGCTGCCCTACCCTCGAATTTGGAGGCGACAAAGGAGCCATTTGGGAATCTTGTGCTTGTATGCGTACCATCTGCCAACTCTTTGAGGGCGGGGAGAAGTACTATCCCAAGGATCCCATCATGAGGGGAAAGATTGATCTTGTTTGTGATTGGAAGAACACGGTATGTCTTTTGTTAGAGCGGTTAGGTGCTATATATTATGTAATCGCGGTATGCTTCTTACACTCTTGTTCACCACAATTTTCTACTCTTTCTTATCCTCCATAGTCCATGTATCCCCCATTTTATCACATTGCATACTGCATGTTTGGAGTTGCCGTTGATGAGGCAAAGGCGAAGGAAGACTTTAAGAAGCTTTGCGATGAACACTTCCCAGTGTTGCTTGATACGTTCCTCAAAGACACCAAGTTCTGCTACAGCGACACCCCCACCATTGCCGACTTGGGAGTTGCCCCCCTTTTCACTTTGATTAAGGGCCGCCCCAAGTTCTGGGCGGCGGTTCCTGAGGGGATTAAGGAGTACCACGCTCGTGTTATTGAGGCATTCCCGGAAGCTGATGAATACTTCTCAATGTTGGATGGGTTTGCTACTGGTTTCAAAGGAGAGGGTGCTGATGCTGAGCCCTGAGTGGTCAATGATTGAACGGAGTTGAGTGAAACAACACACGAATATACAACGTAGCGACTAAATGCGGTGAAAATATGTTTAAACAAAAATAACAACTTCTATTTTACAGCTTGCTTTGTTGTGGCTGCGTGTTGTACATTTCATCGATTTGTTTTGCATAGTGTGTCTTTAACTGTGGACGCTTCAATTTGAAGGTAGGAGTCACAAGACCACTTTCAGGCGTGAAAATGTTTGGCTCCAAGTGCACTGCCCTGACAGTCTCAAATCCATGTAATCCATTTGATTTGGATAGTCGTTTTATTTCCGAAAGAATTTCCTGTTTGAGTTTGTCGTTTTGGCATAGCTCGGAAAATGGAGCTGTCGCAACTTCCGGTGCATGCTCCTTGGCCCATGCACGAGCAGGCTCTTCATCTGGGACAACAATGGCAACAAGATATGTCTGAAACGAGTCACCATGTACGAAAGATTGACCAATCAAGAGACTCTGGTTGATGACATTTTCAATCTTCTCTGCTGCCACATACTCCCCTTGAGCCAACTTGAATATGTTCTTCTTTCTATCAATGATTCGCAACTGCCCGTGAGTTGTCCATAACCCAACATCCCCACTGTGTAGCCAACCCTCACTATCAATCGCCTCTTTTGTTTTCTCCTCGTCTTTGTAATATCCTTTGAATACCGGAGGTCCGCGAATACAAATCTCTCCACGTCCTTGACATGGCTCTCCACTGTGAGATGTATCTGTGCGTACAACAAAAAGTCAGCAATGATGTAAACAATAAGTGCTAACAAGCAAGCTGCAAAAATGAGACTCACCAGTTGACAGGTAACCCATCTCAGGCACATCCACCAGCACAACATCGATACAATCATGCGGTCCTCCAACATGCCCAAAACTCGCAATGTCATCAGGATGACCAAACGTCGCAGCTGCACTTCCCTCAGTTTGCCCATATCCCTCCACCACAGGCACTCCAAGCAAACACCGGAAGAATGCCATCACAGTAGGACTCAATGGAGCTGATCCACATACCATGAGACGAACACAATCTAGACCCAACGCCTTCTTAATTTTGTTGAATAGGATACGATCCCAAAGTCCATGCGTAAGCTTCCCCTCCTGAAGTCCCATCATCTTGGCACGAAGGGCAGTGTTAAACATCTTTTCAGTAACTCCACCTTTGGCTGCCATACCCGCCATTATTTTGTCATGAATTTTATTCATTACTCTTGGAACCATTGGAATAATGGTTGGTCTACAACCGACGATGTCTTCAATCAATAGCAGAGGATCTCCACGGAAGAATGCAATAGATGCACCAGAATAAAGCATTTGAGCTTGAACACCTCGTTCATAGATGTGAGGTAGAGGCAAGTACGAAATGTGACGTTCATTTGGGCTAAATGGAAATGTCCCAGCAAAACCTGCCCCAGCAGAAATGAGATTCTCATGTGTCATTAATGCACCCTTTGGATTACCCGTCGTTCCACTAGTGTAACAAAAGGTGGCAATGTCCGATGGATCTGGTGGATTATGTGTATGTCCCTCTGTTGGGATAATTTGCGATCCAAGTGCTTCAATTTTTGCAAACGATACAACTTTGAGGCCTGCATTGCTAGCCAAAGACGATGCTTCTGCAGTGACACCATCCACCAAAATCACGCTGTGAAACTTTGGACAAGTTCCCGATGCCTTGGCTTCACAAAGACTAGCAAGTTCCTTCCTCGAACAAACCACACAAGAAAGACCAGTATGCTCCAAAATGAACCTCACCACATCTGGCCCAAGCGTATCATAAAAGGGCACAGTTGCCCCTCCAAGACAGTACACCGCATGCTCGGCAAGGACCCACTCGGGACAATTCTTCATGTATAACCCCATCAATAGCATGCCATCCTCATTTTTATCCAGTAGATGTTCTCCTCCCTTTTCTAGGCCGGCTGCTAGTGCATCTACGCGTGAGACGCATTCACCGTAGCTTGCGTAGACGAATGGTGTTGCAAATCCAGTGTTGCTGCTGTACGAAACATCACATTATATGTTATCAAATGATGTATGCAAATAAAGTTAAAAGTTAGGATTTGCAATATACTATCACAGCAACTTGTAACACATGCATGCCAACAATAACCTACCTAGTCGCACGAAAACCAAGACAAGGTCCAAGCGGATTAATATCCCTCCCTCTCCTCAGCGCTTCATACAATGTACGAACTCCAAATGCCCCAAGTACAGGAGACGCGAGTGGATCACAGGATCGACGGATGTTGCCACGTCCTCCGGATGGGTGATCGGGTGTACGTGATGTTGAGGGGACCTCGATGGACCACTGTTGGTTTGAAGACGCCATAGTTGTTTTGGGCTGCTAGCCTGCTGTGCCGTTATCATGGCCTTCA
>Ga0209652_1003977_pt1 | contig 10566 bp, 4 predicted proteins | sample SaaInl74LU_5_DNA_FD_184641 | JGI IMG/M metagenome (GOLD analysis project Ga0209652, IMG submission 184641) | Marine microbial communities from expanding oxygen minimum zones in the Saanich Inlet - ESP_74LU_5_DNA (SPAdes) (version 2) | ecosystem: Environmental > Aquatic > Marine > Intertidal zone ...
GCCCATGTGAGCCATCAGGCTTCCTATCCTGCACGCAGTGTTTGATAGCCGTCTTAGTGCTGTTGATGGCGATAATGGTATCAATGACGTCGTCATGGTTCTCAATCAAAAGAATACCAGGGTACTTGCCCGCTACCCGGCCTGAAATATCATGAGAAGGGCGATGGAAGCACTTTAAGGCATTAAGACAACGCATCTGTGCCTGAACATTGAACATGTCGCGATGGCCAAGCATAAGCTCACCAGCAGAGAATGCTTTGAAATCCTCTTTAGTGACGTCATCAATATTGGCAAAATAGGCCGTGGGCGCTAACCGCATGGCACTGTACAACGACTCATACAACTCATCCAAAGTCGTGAGCAAACTATTAAAGCGCGCAAAGTCATTCACCATCACCATCCCCTTATCAATCAAACCTAATCCCCCTATTGTATTATATTTACAGACCACCTTCACATAAAAACACCAATAAAACCCACCCGCGGACACCACAAAGTGGCATCCACCCTGCAATCCCGCCCTACCGGGCCAGCCGAAGACGCGCGCGAGTTAAGCAAGAGGGGCACCTCGGGGGTGGATGAGGTGCTCATTCCTTATGGACGGCTTACCGAAGGTGGTCTGTAATATTGGGTGAGTAACGTTGCTTTTAGTGCTTTCGTCTTTACTGGTAAACAGGAAACTGCCTTAGTGGAGCTGATTATTGGTGACGCGTACAGTTGTATACCGATCGAATACTGATATCACTGTCTCCCCAATAGCCGATAAGATTATAAGAACAAGGACCTATTACAGTCCTTCGCGTATTCTCACCTTTATCAGTATTAACGTAGGTATAGTTAAAACACCACGTATTTCTATAATTAGTATATTCGCCAGTTCAGCGTTTGCGTCTGATAGCTTATCGAGCACTTAACACATCATTAACATTATTGCTCATCACAACAAAAATATGCGTTCATGAATACAATTTAGCGATAGCAACTCACGTTATAAAGGTGTAATTTTACTCACACGAACACACTGAATTAGCTTTTGGTGAGATTGTCTATTAACCGTCGCAGAACTTTTTACCGATGAACTTTGAATGAAGAATGTAATTGCAGCGAATAGATTTGGTCTGGGGGCTCACCCTAACGAGCTAAAGAACGCATCAAGTGACCCGGTCGCATATGTAATGAGTCAGATTGCACCAATCTCGTTGAACACAACCGATTCTTCTCTCTCAATAGCGTTAACTTTGCAACGCCTCCGCAAAGACAGTTCCGAGGAATCAAAGAATAAAGCCCGTAAATTCAGACAAGCAACTTATAGACAACTTTCGGTTGGAACGCTGAACAGCGCAATAGCGAGTTCACAACCTTTTATGTGGAGAATGCTTGATTTCTTTTCTAATCATTTCAGTGTTACTGCGCAAGGACCATATCTGATACCGCTCTCACCCACATTGGAACGTGAAGCTATAGCTCCCAACCTCTTGGGTAAGTTTTCAGATATGCTACTCTCCGTTTCTCGCCATCCAGTGATGCTTTCTTATCTAAACAACGAAAAGTCATTTGGCAAGAACTCACCCTTGGGCAAAAAAGGAAAAGGGCTCAACGAAAACTTAGCGCGAGAAATACTTGAGTTACATACCTTAGGCGTAAATGGTGGGTATACCCAAAGCGATGTAATCGCGTTAGCAAACGGAATTTCAGGGTGGGGAATTCAGGCTCCTGAAAAAGCAGAAGAGGGCCTTTTTTACTTTAGAAAAGCGGGACATGAGCCTACCGCCCAGACTTTGCTTGGCCATTCATTTAACCAAGAAGACGAAGAGCAAGGTGAAGCAATGCTCAGGTATATCGCTGCCCTGCCGGCAACGGCTAAATTTATAAGCAGAAAATTAGTTCAACATGTCGTCAGTGATACTCCTTCACCTACACTAATAAAACACGTGGAAAAGACATGGTTGGACACCGATGGAGATCTCAAATCGGTTTATCATGCACTCGTAACCCATCCGCACGCTTGGTTCGACAAACTTGAAAAATTCAAGACTCCTAGAGAGTTTTTGATTTCTACTTGCAGAGGGCTAGGACTCAGCTTACTTAAAGAAGGTTTTGCAATGCGTAGTCTTATAGAGATGGGGCAAGCTCCTTTTAAAGCAGGAAGTCCGGCGGGTTATGAAGACTCCGAAGATTTCTGGAATAGCGGATACGGTTTATTCGCTAGAGCAAATTGGCTCTCATCGTTGCGCATAAGCCGAGAGATTGAAATCCCTGAACTTGCAGGCAAGCTATTAGGCTCAATGTTATCGGAACACACGCGGAAGTTAGTGTCTCGCGCAGAAAGTCGTGAGCGTGCTTTCGCGCTATTGTTTATGAGCCCAGAGTTTATGAGGAGATAACAATGCAAAGACGTTCATTATTAAAGCTTTTAGCGAGCGGTGCACTTATGCTTCACTCTCCGACACTGTTTGCCAGCAATAAAGAAAAGAAGCAAAAACCATTAAAACGAGTGATTTGGATACTGCAACGAGGTGCTGTAGACAGTTTGCACACTATTATTCCAACTTTTGAAAAAAAACTCACTTCTCTTCGCCCAGATTTAATGACTGGGCTAGAAAACGCGTTCCCGTTAGATAAGCAATATAAACTTCATCCGGCCCTCTTTAACGTACACGATTTATTTATGCGTAAGGAGTTGTCGTGTGTTGTGGCAACATCTACGGGCTACAAAGGACGTTCTCACTTTGATGGTCAAGATTATCTTGAAAGTGGTTTTGGAACACCTAACCTTCAATCAGGTTGGATTGGCCGCGCCATGGATATACTTGGTACAGAAGGCATTGCAATATCTAAAACCACACCGTTAGCATTTAGAAGCTCTTCGGGAGGTAGTAATTTTTACCCATCTAATTTGGACACTTCAATAGACAGCTTAACCGATGATCTCATTACGCTTTATCAGTATGACGAAAAGCTCACAAAAACGCTGAACTCTGGCATAAAGATAAAAAATGCTTTAATGAATGACGAAAAAAAGCGTTCACAAATCTCTTTTTCTAAACTATGCGGTGAATGCGCCGCCATAATGCACTCAAAACCAAACGTTCAGTTTGTAATGTTAGAGTCGGGTGGCTGGGATACGCACAAAGCGCAGAATGCCAGATTATCTAGAGAGTTATCACAATTAGATGAAGGCATCGCGCAGTTAAAAAGAGGGTTAGGCAAAGACTGGAAAAATACCCTTATTTTAGTTACGTCTGAGTTTGGAAGAACAGTGCGCCAGAATGGAACAGGCGGCACCGACCATGGCACTGCTGGTAGTATGTTTATTGCAGGCGGTTCTCATTTAGGAGGCTTGCTTCATGGCACATGGCCGGGGCTTTCAAATGACGCTCTATTTGAGACCCGCGACCTTGCTCCAACCTCGAATACGCTTTCTTGGGTGTCTACCGCTATAAAACAACATATTGGGCTTAACCCAAACCAGATAAAGGCTATCTTTCCTGATCATCCAACCTATGACTACAAACTTTTTAAGAGGGGAGAATTTTCTTAGTTCCGCTGGGTGAACAGAAAATATTCACCAACACTATCAGCAATCACTAGAAAACGGCTTGGAAAATAGTGAGCGTTATCAGCCAAGAATAGGTCGCAGTAAACGTTGGTTACTTAACACATGCGACCTAGACAGTACCGGTACCGAGCTGATGGAATAAAAGCCCACCATGAACCTCCCGTTCGCTAAAACGTCTTAAATATAGCTTGGTTTTCGTCTGTTTTAAGCGAGATATCTTGGTAACGTAAAGAGTGCCCTTTACCGATATATGCATTCAATAACTCGCCTGTCGAGTTTACAGTAATTACGGCAAAACGGCCGCTAAATCGAAGACCCAGCATTGAATCATTATAGACGTCGTTGTCGTTGTTTTGTACAAGCACATACTGTTGGAGATATTCACCATTTACATCAAGCGTCACTTTCAACCCCTTAAACACCTTTTCATCCATAAGGCGTTCAACATTTCGTACCGCTCCTTGTTGTTGGCCATTCTGAGTATAAGACTCGTATACGACCGCAAAAGGGTTTGCCCATGCTTCGCCTTGTCGGCGCAACACAAATGTAGGTAATGATTTCTTGTTGTATGGTTTAGCTGCAGCGCTAGATGGCGGCGCACTGACCTGAGTAAACTGAATATTTGAATCTTGGGGAATAAATGCCTCCATGATGACTGGGTGCGGTCCAAGTTCATTGGCAGTAAAAGTGACACTATAGTTTTGATTACTCACCTTACTGCTTTGCACATCCTTGAAAAAGTGCCAACCGGGGTGCTGGTAAGCCTTATGTTTTTCCCATTTTATCTTGTCAGAGCCTTGATATCTTTCAGGTTCTGACACCAATTCTGCCTTTTCGCCATTGCTTAGCACATTCATGGCGTCGCCAACATTGTGATACACATAATCGTGAAACTCTTCTGACGCTTTTGATTTAGCTCTAAATATATCAACATAATAACCCTGTTCATCGTTCACTCTTATGAGCGCCATTGTCCGTTGATGCTGAGCCGGGGCAACAAGGTTAAACTCATCATAAAATTCAGTGGTAGCAAAAGAATGATTGGGTGAAACGCCTGGCGTATTGATGGCGGGCTCCATTGCAATTGTCTTTACTTGGTCAATACCCATGTTAATCCACCCCCCATAACTCCCTGATGCACCGTTACTAATCACGGTATTATGGGCTGCAAACAGACGATAGTAGTTTTCATGAATGTCTGTGCGATAGGTACCTTTGCCACCATCAATGCCTAAAACGTAGCCTTGGCCGTACAATTCCATATCCATGCCTGAAGCATGACCGTGAATATAGCTACCACCACCGACCCATGTCATAAGACTGTTTTTCAATGGATCTTGTTGGTTTAGGTTACGTTGAATAGTTAGACCTGCATGAGGCAATTGACTGCTACGAGGTCGCTGTGGCTTAACTGATGATGATTTATTTGTGGTCATCAGGTCTGACTCAGGCAAATCAAGCGACCAGAGTAATGTTAACGGCAAAATATAGGGACTAGGATAATAGTCTCTTTCTGGTAACGTGCCTCTTTCATACTCGTCATTTTGAATACTGGCCCGTAAAACACCCGCAAATTGCGTTATCTGTTCTTGATTGCCGTTGAGTTTAGCCAATTGCAACGCCATTTCATACGCTTGATAATCAACACCCATAAAACGGTTAGTGTCACCAAAATAAGGATAACCGTCATTAGGAAACTGTAAGTTATACATAGCAGTTAATGACTGAGGGATGTTGCTATAAAGACTGCCAACCTTATATTGAGGGTACTTACGGTCTATCAAAGTCATCAAGTACACGCTTAAGGAAGTCACGTGCTTAGAATAACTAATTGATTCTGGCCAAATATCTCCAGGCGCTTTGAACATCTCGGCAATCATCTTTAAAGACGCTTGATGCTGCGTGTTTTTGTCCAAATAGTAAGGTAGTAGTTCGGCAACCTTTTGTGGGTCATCATGTGCATGTATGTTATGTAACAAGCTTGACGACTCTAATACAGGCCAGTTTGAATCAAGTAACCCACGGTTGAGTGCTAAATAAACGTAAGTTTCGAATACGTTTTGTGCTGCGGAAAAGTCAAAATCAACCAATTGATTAGATGCGACATCTAACACTTGTCCGCCATTTTTTAGAAAAGGGGACACGAAGTCATAAATTATGGGTAATTGCGCGCCTACCAGTCTGGCTTCAAGCAAATGATCGTCCTGATACATCCAACCGCTGTTCATAAACCCATTCTCATTCACCGGTATCTGCACAAGTGCATTCACAAAGACAGCAAGTATGTCAGCTGCGCATGTTGCGTACTTATCCTGTTGGGTTAGGTAATAAAGCACTGAGCAGTCAACTGCGTCTTGAATGCCTTTTAGCATCTTTTCTTGGGGCTCTCTGGGATAACCCCACCTAAGCCTATCGTCGCTTTGATTGCCCAAACCTTTTGTGTAAGTGACTAGGGTCGGTGCCTGTTTGGCTTTTGAACTTTGCGACCATACTAAGGGTAAGCCCAAAAGTTTTTCTCGCCTTTCTTCAAGTGTGAGGGACGTTGCTGCATCAGCACGGCTTTGCAAACTACGAAAAAGCTTTTCTGCCCATTCGTTGCGCTCAATTTTGTTTAATATCGTTTGTCTTTCAGATGGTGTTACCCAGATAGAAGGGCGTACAACATTATCATCGCCTACTTTTTGGCCAACGTGCTGAGCACTCAGTTCGCCGACACTGGTTACAACTGCAAGTAGACACGCGGCCCATTTTTTTGTGATTTTCATTTAGGGTACTCTATTTATAAAAATTTACTTCTTTGTCCAAATAGTAAGCAACAAGTAGCTTATACTGTTTAGGTTGTACTGCTTACCTCAATAAAAGAACCAATGCATCACTGGCCCTATTGAGATTGTTTACCAGACGTTTCTCTCATCGTTAAAAGCCTTACAGGCCCTAGCAAGCCAGACGATTGTAGTTTTTTCGGTTGTTTATCAAAGAAATTGAAACCCGTAAAAGTGACACGCTGATTCTTAGGGGGCGGCCTATTCTCGACTAACCAAGGAACCGTATTACCTGTCATTGAATAACCGCTGGTGTCTGGATATGCTTCATCCCCAATAAGTCGGTTTACCCAAGTATTTGTCACCGACACTTGCAAAGTGTTTTCACCAAGCTTGAGTGCAGTTCGAATGTCTAGCACAAATGGCGGCTTCCATAACGTATTAAAAGATTGGCCATTTACCGTTACTTCTGCAATTTGTTGCACGTCGCCCAAGTCGAGGTAAACAGGCCCTCTTTCTGCTAGTTGGATGCTGTCTAATTGAAAAGTGGTTTGATAGTTTGCAGTACCTGAATAGTGCTTTATCCCTTCTATATCACTGTCTTTCCAATCTATAAGTGAAGTAAACGTGACCTCGCTTGGCCCAGCCCACACTTGGTCAAATTCTACAGACCATGGTTTGGTAAACGTGCTTATAATATTGTGGCGATTTCGTTGTGCGTAAAAATCATCCATTACGCTACTGTGAACACCGTTATATTCCGGTTCGTTATCATCACGTCTAATAAGAATAAACCTGGATGCAAAAGGCTCTAGAGGCAGTTTAGTTGTAAGTCGCGAGCTGTTTATTTGGTAGTCTTCAATTTTTTCTATGGTGCCATCATCAACGTTCCAAATTTCTGGCGTCCCTTTTCCCTCACGTAGACTTATTTCGACATGTTTGAATTCAGGGTCGTCATTGTAGAAATAATATAGATCGTTTGGCCCAATCCGTCTGTGCGCAAAAAACTGTGCTGGTTCGCCATTAATTTCCAAATCAGGCTTCATTTCCAACACGTCGATTGATTCATCTAAGGAATAGCTGCTAACTATCCCTTTTTTATAACGATTCAATCGAGGCGCTTCATTCTCTTTACTACCCCAAAGCAACGTTGCAATTTGGTCGAACTCATTTTGGTGAGCCCACTCACTATAACCAATAACATGTTTGGGCCTGTCGCCAATAACAGTTGCACCTGCAGCGACCAGCTCTTCAATGCGCTGCAGCGTTTTAAAGTGTAAATACTCGGTTTTGTATAGATGCAACGCTTTGTAGCTGGTGCCCTCGGGAAGCACTAACATGCCATCTTTAACACTTATGCGGTTAAGTAAAACATCTGTATTGGTGTAATCGTAGCCGTAGCCATTGGGCACAGAAGTATTGTTAGCGTTACCCACTCTGAGAGGCTCCACATCCCCTAAATGCACAAGGAAGTCTGCCGCTGGTACGCCTTGTTGAAGTAAATAGGAGCCTCTGGCTAAATATTTGAACCACGCCTTGCCGCCATTATTCCACCATGTTTGCGTTCTATCGATATGAGAACCGATAGAATCCATGGTCATGCCGGGCTTTATGTAGTTATTCGGTTGATGGGCAAATCGATGAAACATGGTTTCGTTGATGCCCCGCGCCCACATTTCGTCACCGTAATGCTTGTAGAAGTAAGGATGCCCATACCAATTTACTGTATTGATAGATGTAAATGACTCAGCCGAAATCACTTTTTTACCATAGATATGCGCTGACGAAATAGCCGCCGTAATGCGACCGTTGTACTCTTGCTCGCGCACCCAGAACTCGCCCATCAAACGGTCTGCTTTTCCACCCGCAGCGAGTTCATCGAACGGACCCCACCCGTAAGGTTCAATATAGGATTCAAGCCCATACTCATTGGCCAATCGTGTGAACTCACCGAAATAGTTTTCCACCATCAAGTCCGATTGGTGCTGTCTAAACTCTTGTAAAATAGCGCCCGTATGTTCTGGCGATTCAACAACCCGGCCGGTCATAACCGGTAACCACGGTATAAAGTCGTAACCAAACTTTTGTTGAAAGCTCTCTGCTATATCATCCGTCCAGTTTTGACCACCCACTTCGTAACTATCAATTTCCACTGTTTTGAGTGACTCGATACCGGCTTGCTTGGCTTTATTTGCTATTCTTCCAACAAACTGTTCGAAATGATAACGCAACGCTTTAGCATCGAACTTGTCGACCTCCAACCCTTCCCCCTCAACGGTAGCAGGCACATTGAAAGCACCTGTGCTGGTGTAGCCAAAACGTAAAATTTGCCAGTCGCCGTCAGGCACATTTACACCTTCTTGCGGCAATTCTCCTCTGTTTAAAACCACAACGTCATCACGCTTTACTACGGCATCTTGCGCTATGCTCGGTGTTAAACTCAGTCTTCCTCGCTCCATCGAGTTCATTGAAAGCCAATGGTTTATGCGCGGCGTTGACCACAAGTCAAAACGCTTAATGGCAATAGGTTTGTCAAATACAACGCGAAAATACTTGGCGTTAAAACCATCATTCTTATCAGTAACCAGTTGTGGGCTGAAAGCCCACATTCTAGCGCCTGTTCTTGGTCTACGTAGTTTTTCTACAACGTTTCGAAAATTCTCTCCGTCATCAGATATCCAGAGTGATGCATCACCATGTCGATTAGGGGTTTCAATCTGCAGGCTTCTAAGTGTAGATGGTTCATCCAGTTCTACCTGTACCCAATAAGCGTTTTCTTCATTTTTAGAAAAGGTTAATTCTGTGTCCCAATCGCTATCTTTTAAAACGCTAACATCTAGGCTAGTGTCTGATGCAGTAATTTGCGCATTCCTAAAACTATTACCTAAAGCATACTTATCTTTAGGCAAGGCAATTACTGCAACATCGCGATAAAGCTGCTCAGCATAGCCAGGTTGAGGGGGAACTAAGGTTTGATTACCGCTTACCGTTAGCTCTGACCAAGTTATTCGCTTCATCGATTGCTCTGGCGTTACCCAAGGGCCGCCGCTAGATGTCCATCCATCTGAATTATGAATACCAAACTCAATGCCTTGTTTGTCTGCTTGAGCTGCAGCGTGAAGCAGGTGCTCGTAAAACTCATCTGTACCGAATCGAACAGGGCCGCGCGAAGAATATGGCCAGTTGCGTCTATGCACGTGAAAGAAGATTGCCCCACCAATACCCGCATCTCGCATGGCTTTGAAGTCTTCGGTTAACCCTTCTTTATTAATATTACCGTTCATCGCATGCATCCACGTTTTCGGAAGATACGATGGCGCAGGCGTAGCGAATTCTGACTCTAGTGCAGACTGCGCTAGTGTTTCCGACGTAGTGGCGATTAAAACAATTACTACAAATAAACATGACGTAACGGCACTTTTTAACAATTTAACAAATTGGCTTTGATTCATCGTGACTATTTTTGTAACATTGTGATTACATATGATTGAATATAACTTAACATCGCTGCCTTTAAAACAAAAGAATAGGACATCGGTGGTGACTCTCATTGAGAAAAATAGAATGAAGATTGAAAAGAATGCCCCGACAAGTCGATTGCTAAGCGCAGGTTTCTTCAAAAATGTAGCGATGGGCGTAATAATAAGCTTTATGGCTGCGGCGTGCGCTCCAACAAACACTTTCCAAAAAACGACGTCGGAAAATGACTTCTACACCGAAAGAAAAGCGCTCATTGCCAAATACTCTAAAACCGACAATGTTTTTTTAGCGTTAACTGCACAAATAGATCCGTCTGATCCTGTAAGCGAACAATATTGGCAGTGGCGAATAGATCAATATCTTTACGGGCAGTATCCAGAGTATCAACAATTTTATAATGAATTCAGGGACGGGAAGCAGTTTGAAAATATTTATCCATTAGTAAAAGAAGACTTAGGCCCTAAAAAACTTCTCCCCGACGTTTTACCTGAATTGCCCGAAGGTCACTTTACTGAAAACTTGCCTGGAAACCCTCATCGCGGATGGCAATACCTTGATGGGGATACGCTATATATCACCTATCAAGGGAAGTTAACTGACCCATACGTCGCCAGCTATAATGTTGTAACCCAAGAATGGAAAGGACCTTTCAAAGCCGCCGAAAGTACCCTATCAAAAGGTAATAGAAAAATTGATAGTCACGGCCGTCCAATCATAGAAATGGATACGCAAGGCTATCTACACATAGTCTACGGCGGACATGGT
>Ga0209652_1003979_pt1 | contig 10565 bp, 7 predicted proteins | sample SaaInl74LU_5_DNA_FD_184641 | JGI IMG/M metagenome (GOLD analysis project Ga0209652, IMG submission 184641) | Marine microbial communities from expanding oxygen minimum zones in the Saanich Inlet - ESP_74LU_5_DNA (SPAdes) (version 2) | ecosystem: Environmental > Aquatic > Marine > Intertidal zone ...
TGTAGACCTAGATAATCAGTTGGGCAGGAGTTGAGATTATAGCAAGTGATAAATAAATAGAAACTGCACGCATACTGCTTTCTATTCTTCTTCATCTACTGCTATACAACGAAGTTCATCTATGCTTTCATTGATGGATTGTACAGTGAGTGATATTTTCCCTTGCAGAGTTTGAATGCTTTCCTTCAGCAACTTTTTTGCTCTTTCATCTGCATCATTACCCACGCCCAATTCTGAATTGTTCAATCTTAGTCTCTCCAAATGAAGTGCTGCAGTAAAGTTCAATTTGTCACACTCCTGTTTTTGCAATTGGTCAACAACCGTAGATATATCCTTTCTTTTGTGCTGCTCTACCAAGGATGACTTTGCTGCATTGATGGTATCACTCAAGACAGAAAAGGATGCAGTGACTTTGGCACAAAGAACAGGATAATCTGTAATATCTCTCGAAAGTAAAATGGTCGATAAACCACTATGAATATCAAGGCAAGAATGGAGTGTTGCAAAGTATGTAATGAGTAAACATGTGTGCAGAAATGAAACCAAGCACATGAAATGTATAGACATATATATTCTCACTCTTCGTATATTTTGTACGTCGATACCCTCTCTTGTTGCGCTCCAAATATCATGCCAAGTAGGTCGGAGACGCTCATGGATCTTACTTTTGATTTGATCTCTTCCCCTCTCCTGATGCGCGCTTGCTTCATGGCCTCATGCTTAGCATCTTCTACTGAGTCCCCACCCACTTTATTTTCAGAGTCATCATTATCTGGTGCGCCAGTAGCGCAATCACATGATGTGAAATTCGCAGGATTTGTGAATTCAAGCTCTTCGGTAATGTCAATTGTTTGTCCTCTTCCCTTCAATTCATCAGGGATAGATTTTGAGTTGGAAATTTGTTCACCTCCTGTCTTGGACCGATCCGACAGGATAGACAAGGCTTCCTGGATATCAATTCCCTTTGATGCTGATGATGCTGTCGGCGGCGTCATGGTGTTTTCTATAAGCTCTATCTACCACTGACTGAATGGGCAACACTACAATACACTTCTTGCCAAGTATTATGATGGCATTGCTATCGTTTCTCTTCGGTTCGGTGCACTTCGCTGTAGAGTGTTTTAGAGGTAGTCAAAGTAAAAGAGGTTGCTGAATCTGAAATTTGAAATTTGACTATCACTAATTTTGTACGTCATCTTCCTCCTTCAACAATTTTTGCACAGAGAAGGCATCATGCTTTTGAATCTTCATCGTTCTGTGCTATTGAAGATAAGGCATTATTGTAGTATTGTAGGTATTCTGGGGGATATGATTGTGCAAACTCAGTTTAGAGGCAGGCAACGCGATTAGATATGAAGATGACGATGGGTAAAATGCGGCATCTAATGACATGTCTCACATTAGTTGCCTTGAGCATCTGTCGCAGTTCGGCTTTGATGAAGTCGACTGCATTTAATCATGGAACATTGCCATCACATTATAATCAGCAGCAACGAGTAAGACGGATAATACATGCAGAAACAATGTCAAGAAGTAAGCACATTTCATCTGCCAGTACGCTTTCACGTCAAAGAGTCATATGTCAATCATCAGTGATAGAACCAGTTGTTATTGGTGGCACCTCGATAATGCGACGAATTCTGGGCCACGGCGTAACTACATTTATGTCAAATTGGAAAGCATATAGTGCTATACCGTTAGTCGCTGGATTTGTAGGCTGGCTGACAAATTACCTAGCTGTACAGATGATATTTTTCCCAATAAAGTGGCGTGGGATACCTTTTTATAGAGTGGAAGGGGAGCCACTCGGCTTCGTAGGCTGGCAGGGGATTGTGCCAGCCAAGACTCTCAAAATGTCAGAGTCAATGATTAATACGACAATAAATGAACTCTTGACAATGGAAGAGATCATACAAAGGCTTGATCCTGACAAGGTTGCTGACATTCTCTTGCCAAAGAGTGGGCAAATTGTTCAGCCTTTTATCGACGAACTTCTCGCCGACAAACCTAAAGCACTCAAAGAATTTGCAACAAACTATGCAACAGACAAAGATGGATGGGTTCAACAAAAGCTTGCTCACAAATTTCTTCGCGACTTGACTGTTGATGTGCAAGACAACATTGGCAGTATTTGTAATCTACGAAACTGTGTTGTGAACATGATGATGTCAGATAGATCACTTCTCGGGAAACTATTCAAAATATCAGGAAGGGATGAGCTAATTTTCCTTGTTGATAGCGGGTTATGGTTTGGATTCATTCTCGGCATGATACAATTGGCTATCTCTCTTTACTGGGATAATCCGTGGTCACTAAGCATAGGCGGTCTCATTGTAGGGCTGGCCACGAACTGGTTGGCGCTGAAGTGGATATTTGAGCCAGTCAATCCATTAAAAATTGGGCCTATCGTATTACAAGGCCTGTTTCTGAGACGGCAAAAAGAGTAAGTGCGGAGAAAGACAGATGAGACATATACTGTTTATTGAGCGTGCTAAACCTTTTACTCACGAATGATCCGTTCACTTGTTGCACTATAGAGTATCAGCAGATTTCGCGAACTTCTTCGCAACGAAAGTACTCACATCGCGGCAATTATGGAGCTCCATGCTCACAGATCCAACAACTTTACCGGAATGGGAAGATCTGCTAGCAAAAAGGTTTGCTACTTTCGCGAAAGACACTACCTTGAATGTGGTTGATCTCACACCAAAATCCAGAAAATTAAAAGCAGCTTCTACAAAAACATGTTCGACTCTGCTGAGTTACTTGACTGATCTGCATGAGTATGTTGACGAGGCTCTTGAAATTGAACCAACCTTGCGAGCAAGAATGATGTCGATGTCATCGGCTCGGTTTGAAAGGGTCCTTCATCCAATTTTTGAGGAAGACGAGCTGACTTTGATTCTTTCGGGTGGCGGCCTAGGATTTTTAGCTGGGCTGATACAACAACTTATCTCTACAGGATCGCTCGTGTTGCCTCGCGTAAGTTTTGGGGGACAAACGAAGATGATATCAACAATCGGAAGTGTTATTGGAATTTATATTGTTTCTATTTTATTGAAACCAAGGAAAAGCATGATATTATTCGTTGAGCGTTTGATCGAAAGGACACGGCAGCTGAAACGGAAGACCCGCAGTTACTGGAAAAGGAGGAGAAGATTCTCGGAGCCATCTGATCTGAGCAGATAGTTAATGGCAAAATGCCTGAAAACTTGTTAAATTAAGGAAGGAACTTGTTATCAACTCTATTGTCGTCTTCTTCTTAGCAACTCAGGCCCTAATATCATCAAAATTGCACCCACACGTCGGTCGCCATCCGCCATGGATCCATCGACGCTCTCCCTTTGCTGGTATGCATCGCAACATGCCATTGTTGTCATCCATGCGCTTGCCTCTCCATCATCAACTGAACCATCAAGCTTTATCATTGCCCCAACGTACTGGTGCGCATCCATCCTTTTGAAATGATGAGGAGATGTGAGCAGGGTAGGTGCGAACGAGAAGAGGAAGTGAAATAACGTCGATGGACGAACATCTTTCACCCATGTCTCCCTGAGTAATGCCTTCGCTACTTCCGCGGGTGACAGGGTCTTGTCATCTAACATATTCCAATACAAAAGCTGTCGCATAGCGCGAAGCTCTGCGTATGGTTTACCACCAGCAATTTGACTGAGGGATAGGGATGTCCCTCCTTTGAAGACGAGTTGTTCCAAGGAGAGTTCGAAATCTGCGAGATCCTGTGTCAAGCGGAGTCGGCTGGCCTCTCCTAAAGGTCGAATCATAGCCGCATTTGATACAAATGAGTAGATCGAAAAGGTAGCAACTGTCGATGCCACAATGCTAGCGTATTCATTTGGAAGTGGCGTAAGATATGCACTGGCAATATTATCGAATTGATCCACGAGATGAATCTGTACAAACGAGGTTGCCTGAGAGCCGTCATCTCTTGGATCCTGAAGATATGCACCTAAACGGTGCATTTTAGACATGACAGTAGCAACATGAGAATTCAATACTCGAGTCAGGGGCGTTAAAATGGTATTTTTCACGAGACTCTCAATTTCTTGTAATGCTGGTAGAAGCGCAACGCGGCAAGAATGTGACGCTTCTTCGTGCTGCGGTGATTGAGAGGGACGATAGGGATTCACATATGTGTTCTCTGGAGCATTTCTCACGAAAGATGCAAGGGAGCTCTGCAAGGACGAAACAAATTCATTTAGAGAATTGATAAGATGCGCAGAAAACAGCACGGATAAATGACACTCACCATTACACCGGCAACTTTCAGATTGTGAGCCATCGCCTCAGTTTCAGCTTCTTCATTCTCATCGATTTCGCTGATGGCACGTTTGGCTAACACACAGAATTCGTGAACCATATTGACAATAGGATCACTAATCATTGTTGCCATACTAAAGTCTCCTCCGCCCTGTCTAGGATCAGCTAGCGAAAGTTCCTCTCGAATATTTGAATCAATCTTTGCTATATCATACCTTGATGGCAAAGTTGGGAGAACCGGAATAGCAACACCGTTTTCGTCAACTGATACAGCTTCTTGGAACATGAATTCCAACGGTGTAAATAGTCTCTTTTTGCATTGTTCCAAGAAAGAGCTTCGAAGGGGAGAAAATCCCATCGGTGCTCCATCAGACACCTTTTCGCCTTGCAAAGTGATCCATTCCTGAGATGAAAACACAGCCAATGCCGAAGAAGATGTTATAGGTGACACATCAGAAGTCGGGCGAGAGCCATCTACATCTAGTGTAGCATCATGAGATGAATTTGGGTGAGTCCAGGCATCGGCGCTTGCACCCATTCCTCCCCCTGCTGCTTCATCTGCCCTACCGAATGGATCATCAAGCGAACCATCCATTCCTACCGCTCCACCAAGGAACACAGAATCTTCAAGACCTGCGGAACCTCCCATTACACCCGTTGGATTCCAACCCGAACCCATGGATGACAGACCAGTTGCATCATCGGAGGAAGCTGACCCCATTTGCATCACATCGTGGAGTTCTGTAACCATTTCTAGAGAAGCAGAGCGAACTGCTGGGTATAGAGACGCAACATCACTTTCTAAGCTCCCTCCATCATACTTCAATAATCTTTGTAATCTCCCGGCCAGTCCAAGACACAGTTGTACCCAAAACAAAGAGAACAGTGAGAAATCTTGTATGTTTAAAGTGTCTGTCACGTTTTCAATGTCCTTGTTTTCGTTCTGAGCTTGTACCAACGCTTCTTCAGCACCTGCAAAATCTTTTGGTACAGCACTTCCTGCCACAACCTCCAAGAAATTCTTTCGTGTAACAGGGTCATTCCTGGCAGCCAAAACGCGATGCAAATTCCAAACGCGAGAAGATGCATCAGAAACCTCAGTTGCCCATTTGGAGGCTGCGGCAGTTCGCTTCTCACGCAGTTTGCGAACGTATAACCGCTCATAGATGGCATCTAATTGCTTTTTGCGTTGTCGTGAGTCCTTCGCTTTGAAATCGTCCTTTCCTTCTTTGGACTTTGCAGCTTCTACCTCGGCGAGTGCCATCGCTTCAGATTGTGCTGATTCTTTCATTCTTTTCACCGCAGTCGGATGAAAGAGATGACCAGATGCTTTTTCAGCAGTGGCTAAAGCAGAGGACACAGCTCTCCATGATGCGTCAGGTAATTCACCCAAATGGAAATAAACCTGAAGAGTTGCTCCTAGACGTGATAGAGATGAAACTGTGGCTGAAGTAGATTGGCTTTGTAATTCGTTCATCAACCCTGCTGCTGCTTGCCTAACTGATACTGCAACTGCCTCTGCTCCTGGGCGTAATTTTTCGACAACATCGATTGAGCCCTCTTGACTGGCAGGAGATAACGATGGATGAGACAACAAATCCTCCATGACTGCTACACTCGCTGCCGCTCTTGTCAAGTCCCTCAAATCAATAACTCCCCCCTGACTTATTGAATCCAAATCCAATCCACTCCCCAACTTTCTTGCTTCAAATTGCAACCTCAGTATCATTTTCAGAGTCGCACTCAATTCAAGCACTCTAGAAAGGCGTGTTGTAGCCGACTCCATACGAGTGACGCCTCTCTGGAGAGCAGTTTCTACCCGATGTGCAACTGTACTAAGAACTTGAGATTGACGCTCCAGTCTGTCAGCTTTATCACGTGTAGCAGTAAGCGTAGCCACATCACTATTACTCTTTTGTGATGGGCTTTCCGAAGATTCACTCAACTCAAACCCATGCAAACGAAGCAATGGTCCAGCCACTTTCGCAGGCGAATCCCTTGATACTCGTTGTGCCAAACTTTCAACCAAGGCGAGCTTACGATCAACTTCAGCTAGAGCTTCAGTGGCACGCTGCCGATATTCCCCTGAAGATGACATCCACCCGCCATTATTAGATGAGGCTGAGCTTCCGTCATCATGGAGGAGGGATGCCGCGTAGGCGTAAGCAGCATCGTCGGTATTCTCTTCATGATTATCATCTCCCGAAGCATCCGATGATACAGTGCCAGCGCTGTATAAGTTCAAACCGTGCTGAAGCAGCAGCGGGTCCTCCTGCAAGAGAAGGGCTAGTGCATCGGCGGCGCCAGTGCTTGTGGTAGTGGAGGCGGCGGACGCCATTGTCACAAGTAAAAATGACTGATAGATTTTGGATTTTCCACAGCAAAACAATTGGGTCTCCTCAATAATAGAGACTGCATACAAAATAGAAATGGACCTCATATCGAAGTAGTTGTAGAGTACACATGCCCTTTGATCGATGCTTCCTCTCTATTGTTGTACTGGGTTATTTACCCGTAAATATCACATTGAGTTTGTTTAATGAAACAAAACATTATTTTCTACAGAAAGTGAAAGGGAAGTTCCTGCTCACAGTTCTTACAAGCACATCAAAAACCTTTCAAATTACAAACCAGAATGACGTCTTCCTTCTTGAGTTGAAGTATCGGCTTTAAACTCCAACTAGGCGGGCACCAAGGTTCAATCTATCCTCCAAAGTAACAGCCTTTGCTGGCGCTGGTGTTGCCGGCGCTGGTGAACTTCCACTGGCCTTTTGGACTTCCAAATCACCCCATCGTGACTTTCCAGCAGCTCCTGCTGCTGCAACACGGGCATTCCTTTGATCAAACAGAGATGCTCCAAGATTCACTCTGTTATCCAATGATGCAGCAAGTGGCTCGGCTGTGACAGTTCCGATCGCCGCTTTCTCTACTTCCATATCACCCCATCGTGACTTTCCAGCAGCTCCTTCTGCTGCAACACGGGCATTCCTCTTGTCAAAAAGAGACGATTCTTCCACCGTTGAGGAAGCAACTACCACAGGCTGACTTTTGACACTTTCGGCCGCTTTCTGTACTTCCAAACTTCCCCAGCGTGATTTTTCTCCTGCTGCTACAACTTGAAGATTTCGCTTTTCGAATAGCGAAAGCTCTGCTACAGGTTCAGGTTGGGTTTCCACAACAGCGTCAGAGGATGGAAGAGCCGCACCTGATGCTGCTAGAAGCTTTTCTAAACGTTCCTGAAACTTTTTCTCTGCCTTCAACTCCGCTTCCTTCACTGCCATAAGTTTCTGATTTTGTGCATTCACAATATATTCACTCATAAAATTTTGGTAACTTGCCAATTTTGCCTCTGCATCGCTAGCGGGTATAATAGAGACAGGTTCTGCAACAGCTGCAGCCGGGAGGGCAGGGGTAGATGATTTGAGTTGTTCGATTTCAGCTTTAAGTTCCTGATGGACAAGTATTTTTGCAATTGCACAACGGGTTGGTGTGAGATTATGATGTTGGGCCTACAAGTTATAAGTTTCAAGGAGACGACAACGTAGTCACACACAATAAACTTACAGCAATTTGAGCGTTTTTCTTATCCTCTACTTCCTTGATGGCACGGAGCTTCTCTTCGTGGCTCTTGGCCATGTAATCGCTCAACACTTGAGCATCATCTACCATACGGAGCCCGCCGATGGCTTTGTTGTTGCTTCCTGCTGATGGGGCGAATGCATTCGCCTCTTGGGCTGCAAGGAATGCGGTCAGTAAAAAGAGAGTCTTGGTCATGATTATAACGGGGTTGATATTGTAGTGATTTGTACTGGATACTACCGACGTCAATGATAATATCTTTTCATTGCTTGCCTTCCTTGCTCCTTGCTCCCAAGATTTTGGTGATGATTGATTTTTTCATGGTGTGGCGGCCAGGACACTCGCAGAAGCCAACCATCAAGCTTTCTCTCTTGCTTTTGTTGGTAGCTTTTGTTCTTTGCAATGCATGCCATGCAACAGCCATATCCTCCACACGCTAAGTGAGCCCATTACATTTGACGCAATCCTTTCCAAAGTAATTGGTGGCGCAAAGGTCAAGGTAAAAGAAGAATTCTTATCTACAACCTACAAGCAAGATGGGCGAAGAGAACACGTCAACACGTATCTGCATCAAGAACGTCCCTCCTTCTTTCGATGAAGCTAAACTCAAATCTTACCTTCAATCCGGCCAACCATCTCTCAAGCTTACCGATTGCAAACTTCTCAAAACAAAGGATGGGCGGTCCCGAAAGATAGCCTTTGTAGGCTTTAAAACACATGATATGGCTCAAACAGCGGTATCTTATTTCGATCGGAGTTTTGCATTAACAAGTCGTCTCGGTGTAAGCTTTGCATTTTCGAAGAAGGATGGCAAGGACGACTATCGACCTTGGAGTAAACACAGCGCTGGGAGTTCGAGGAATCAAAAGGAACAAGAGAAGGAGCAGCAACTACGGGATGGAAAGACTGAATCGGACAGCAATAAGGCAATGGAAGAAGAATCTCAAGCACAGAGTGCAGATGAGCCAGAGCATATTCGTCGGAAAAGAGAAGAATTTCTATCTGCCATGGGTATAACAACATCAAAGAATAAAAATGACAAGTCTAAAGTGTCCAAGTCGAAGTTCTGGGCAAATGATGACGCAGCACCCGATACTGAGCAGGCGGACGTTGTAATGCAGCAGCAGCAGCAACAACAACAACAAATCAGCAATGATGAAAATGGTGCCGCGAATGACAGTGATGATGAGAGCAGTAGCAGTAGTAGTAGCAGCTCAGAGTCAGAAGAAGAAGAAGAAGTGAAAGCGGAAGATGCAAAGCCAAAGTCTGATTTGGACTTCTTGAGATCTAAACAAGTTAAAGGAGACATCCTTTCAGATGATGACGATGATGAAAGTGATGATAGCAGCAGCGATAGTGATTCTAGCGATGATTCGTCAGATGAAGACACAAACAAAAACGCGAAGGCTGCAACACGCAAAGATGTGGATGTAGCTGATGTAAAGCAAACACAAAATGTAGCTGAAAATGTACCTGATGCAAAACCCTCAGATTCCACCGCTGAAAGACAAGAAGCAGTCGGTGATCGATTGTTTGTACGGAATTTACCCTTCACTACCACAGAAGAAGAGCTTATGGAAATGTTTTCCCAGGTTGGTCCTGTTTCATCGGTTCACATTCCAATTGATGATACGAAGAAGAATAAAGGTTATGGCTTCGTAACATTTCAGTCCAAGCGCGATGCCAAGGTGGCTATGGAGAGGATGGACGGTGAAGATTTCCAAGGACGGCTCATTCATATCCTTCCTGCAAAGGCATCAACTAACCAAGGCGAAGGTGGCAACATGAATCTAACATACAAAGAACAACAGGCCCTTGCTCGTCAAAAGGAGGCAGAAAGCAATACCAAAAGTTGGCAAGCAAGTATCCTCAGAGGCGACGCAGTTGTGGATAATCTGTCAGATCGTTTGAATATGTCCAAGGGAGAAGTGTTGGATGTCAAAGATGGAATCAGTTCGGGTAATGCAGCTGTGAGATTAGCATTAGGTGAAACCCACATCATTTCAGAAAACCGAGAATTTTTCCTCAAGCACGGCGTAGATGTCACTTTGACTGAAAAGGATAGCGTCAAGCGTAGCAAATCAACAATTCTCGTCAAGAACCTTCCATTTGATACGACGCCAGAAGATTTAACAAAGGTATTTCATGCAATTGGTGGAGACCCTCCTTCGCAAATATTACTTCCACCATCTAAAACAGCGGCACTGGTTGAATATGGACACGCTAACGATGCTCGTCGAGCGTTTCGCAGATTGGCATACAAAAAGTTCAAGCACATTCCACTGTATCTAGAGTGGGCACCGCTGAGTAAAGAAGCAAAAGAACAAAGTCAGTCAACACCAAGAACAGATGGTCACGTTGTCAAAGATGTGGTGGATAAGGACTTGAAATCTAATGCACTTTCCACCAATGAAACAGCGGACGAGTCTGTATCTCAGTCAATATACATTAAGAATCTCAATTTCCAAACAACCGAGGATCAATTGAAGACTGCGTTTGCAAAAGCTGGTTTTCAACCTCGTAATGTCAGGATTCCCACAAAAGCTGCCCCAGCGAAGAAGAGTGGTGCAGCTGGTGAACCTCAATCTATGGGTTATGGCTTTGTGGAATTTGGCTCAGAAGAAGATGCGTTGAATGCCATGAAGTCATTACAAGGAAAATTGATAGACGGACATGCTGTGAGTATACAACTCTCGGCAAAAAGCCTT
>Ga0209652_1003982_pt1 | contig 10553 bp, 9 predicted proteins | sample SaaInl74LU_5_DNA_FD_184641 | JGI IMG/M metagenome (GOLD analysis project Ga0209652, IMG submission 184641) | Marine microbial communities from expanding oxygen minimum zones in the Saanich Inlet - ESP_74LU_5_DNA (SPAdes) (version 2) | ecosystem: Environmental > Aquatic > Marine > Intertidal zone ...
TTTCGCCCTTGCTGTCTATGGCCAGCTGCTGTGCTTCGGGGTTGAGTGCGAAGAAATTACTGGGTGCCGTTGCGTCCAACCACTGTTGTATGGAGAAGCGCATGCGTGCCTTCACTTTTTCCGACCCTTTGACCGCTTCAGCCAAAGAGAGCAGTGCACGGGCGTTCATCAGATGCATGGATGCAGCGCGCTTCGCGGCGACGTTGGCCTGCCACGCGGGCGCAGAAAAACGGCGGTCACGCTGCGTTTCATCGGCAGCGGTTGCTTCATTTAAACCAGTCAGGTCGCGCTGATATGCCGACTGAATTTGCATCAACGCCGCCATGTCAAACTGCGGCATCTCCGGCATCTCCGGCATGGCGCTGCCGACAGTTTGCCCGGCACCTTGTGCCATGATTTGCGTCATGGCTTTAGCAAAGACCTGTGTCATGTCGCCCATTTGCGTGGACAATTGCGTCATCGCTTGGCTGTCTGGCAGACCGCCTAGGGGTGCAAAGCCGGTGCTGGGTAGGCCTGCTTGTTTGGCGAGCGAGCCCCATTGAGCCATGAGGGTTTGCTGCCACTGCTGAGCAGCGTCCAACCATTTTGCCTGAGAGTCCATTTAAGTCGCCTTAGTTACAACAGGGGTAATTGTAACGATGTCGACTCTTTCTTAACTAAAAAGAATGCAACTTTTGAAAGGATTGCCTTGTACGTTATTGTTATTGCATGGCTTTATGTCGCACTCATGATGGCCGCAGCTGAGGCCTCCCATGCCAACGGAAGCCTAATTGGCGCCCTCTTTACCTTTATTTTGTATGGCCTTTTTCCGGTGGCCTTGGTGATTTACGTCTTAAAAACACCTGACCGGAAAAAAGCGCGCTTAGCCAAAGAGGCGCAAGAAGCGCAAACAGCCGCATCAAAGGCAGGTGACAGCAAAGACGAGACGCCCTGAATGCCCCGGCTCAGCCCGTGAGCCACACCAGCGCCGCCATGCGGCCACTGCCGCCAAGGGTGGACTGATCTCGACGGTATGAGAAGTACGCCTTGTCATTCGCCACGGTACACCACGCCGCCCCACCGTCATTGCCCGACACGGCACGCACGCCCAAGCGCGCTAACTCGGCGCGTGCGAGTCCGGGTAAGTCCGCGAGGTATTTGGTGGCGGTCATCCCATGGCTACCCTGCGCTTGATCGCCCCGCAGGCTGGGGTTTGAGCTTGGGTCTGGCTTGCCTTGCGGCACAAAATAGCAGGCGTCTTCTGCGTGACGCGCGATGAACGCGGCGCGGACCTCCTCCCCAACCTCGAAAGCTTGGGGACCGATACAGGGCCCCAACCAAACGCAAAGATCGCCTACCAACGCCTCGCTCGTCTGCCCAGTTAGCGATTGCAACGCCGAAAGCGTCCGTGCCACAACGCCATGTCGACCATGCTTGCCTTGTTCTGATCCGGCGCCGGGGTGCGCGTGGTCAACCCAATCGGCACCCACCAAACCACGCCAGCCCGCATGCGCGGCGGCCACAATAGGGCGTTGGCGGTGTGCAAACAAAATCGGTAGGCAGTCAGCCACCATGATGGTGGCCGCCAAGCCAACGGTCTGTGCAATGGCAATGTCCGCTTCTATCGCCCCAGCCTCGCCGGACTCAGGACGAAGTACATGCACCGCCTCACCATGCACCTGTTGCAAAAAAGCGGTCTTCACCCCCAATGTGCGACAAAGCAGGCGCCTATTGGCCGCGACTGCGACGGGGTCATCGCCGACGTGGTCGCCCAAGTTCAGCGTGTCGTGGGGCGCGCGTGACTGCCCCCCGTGCCGGTGCGTCATCAAGGCAGCAACCCCCTCGGGCAAGGCCCAGTCGGGTACATAGCCAAGGGTGATCTCAGCCGCCCCAGACTGGTCGGAATTTTGTACAGACGCCATGTCTTGATTACACACCATCTAAAGGTGAATCGCCCACGGGTTTTGCGCATAGACCAAGGCTTGGTAGCATAGTGGGTCTACAGCCAACAAAGCCACCATGTATCCAGACCGCTCCTCCCGCTTTTGCCGCGCCTGCGGGCAACCAACGGAACAACGCACACCCGATGATGGGGACGATAAACTCCGCGCCGTCTGCACCGCTTGCGCGACGGTTCACTACCTCAATCCGCTCAATGTGGTGGGGACCCTTCCGATTTGGAAAGACCCAACAACTGGCGCGGAACGCGTGCTTTTATGCCGCCGTAACATCGAACCACGCATAGACAAATGGACGCTACCCGCTGGGTTCATGGAGATGGGCGAGTCGACCTCTGAGGGCGCGGCCAGAGAAACCGTAGAAGAGGCGGGCGCGCAGTTCGCGATGGGGCCTTTGTTCACGCTGATCAGCGTGTTGCACGTTGGTCAGGTGCATTTTTTCTATCAAGCGACCTTGACCAGCGACGTATTTGCACCCGGCCACGAAACCCGAGAGGCGCGTTTGTTTGCGCCCGACGAGATTCCTTGGGACGAGCTGGCTTTCAAAACCGTCAAAGAAACCTTGGTCCGCTATTTCTCGCCAGACCGCTTGCCCCTTTACGAGTTCTCTATCAGCCTACCGCCCAAGGCCTAAGACGCGTGAGGCAGGCACAGGGTTAAAGCACCCGCTTGACGCCGTTAGGCTTAAAGCCAAAGTCAGCCGACTTGCCTTTACGACCACGCGGAGCGCGGGCGTTATTTAGGCTGCGGATCTCTAAGCCCTCTTCGCGCACCTTCCCACCACGGCCAATGCCGGTGATCAGCACACTGCGCGTGAACGCAGCGGCGCCCGCCAACACATCTTTGTCGACGAGGTCTATCAGCATCAGTCCGCGACCGCCCTTGGGCATGTGCTTGAGCTCGGTCAATTCGAAGGTGAGAATACGCCCACCCACCGAGGCGCAGGCCACGTGCGTTGCCATGACACCCTGCGTGCCGGCCTCCGTAACCTGTTGTATGAGCAGCGGGCTGGGGGCATTAACGCCCACACCGTCAGGAACGTTAATGAACGCCTTGCCAGCCTTTTGTCGGCTGACCATGTCTTGAATCTGGGCAACAAAGCCGTAGCCATCCGTGGTGGACAACACAAAACCGGCATCCCCAGGGCCGGCCATGTAATGAGCCACCTGCGTGCCCGCCTCTAGCTCAATGAGCGTGGTGATCGGCTGGCCATCCCCGCGTCCCCCCGGCAAGGCAGAAACGGAGAGTGAGTAGGTGCGACCGTTGCTTCCCAAGACAATCAAGGTGTCCACACTGCGGCACTCGTAGGTATCACGCAACGTATCCCCTGCCTTGAACGCGAAGACGTCCGCAGCGTGTCCGTGACCCGTGCGGGTACGCACCCAGCCTTTGTCAGAGACCACCACTGTGAGTGGCTCGTCAACGACCTTGATCTCGGCGACCGCTCGTTTTTCTTCTTGGATCAGGGTCCGGCGCTCATCGCCAAACGCCTTGGCGTCCGTCTCGATCTCTTTGATCATCAGGCGCTTCAAACTACTGGGGTTATTCAAGATGTCCTCCAGCCGCGCTTGGTCGTCACGCAGCTTACTGAGCTCTTGCTCAATCTTGATAGCCTCTAAGCGCGCCAACTGACGCAAGCGGATTTCTAAGATGTCTTCCGCTTGACGCTCCGATAACTTAAAGCGCAACATCAGCGCTTCCTTGGGGTCATCGCTCTGACGAATGATGGCAATGACCTCATCAATGTTCAGCAAGACCAGCTGTCGGCCTTCCAAAATATGGATGCGATCCAACACCTTACTCAAGCGGTTTTCACTGCGCTTGACGATGGTGGACTGGCGGAAGGTCACCCACTCGAACAGCATGGTGCGCAGCGACTTCGGAACCGGCTTGCCATCAATGCCCACCATGGTGAGGTTGATACTGCTGGAGGTCTCCAAGCTGGTGTGCGCGAGCAGTTGGGTAATGAGCTCTTCCTGAGACACCGTGCGGGTCTTGGGCTCAAAGACCAAGCGCACCGCGGCCTCTTTACCTGACTCGTCACGCACCACATCCAGCACCGCGAGCGTGCTGGCTTTTAGTTGCGTTTGATCGGCGCTTAAGGCCTTCTTGCCCGTTTTTACCTTGGGGTTGGTGATCTCTTCGATCTCCTCCAAGACGCGTTGGGTACTGACGCCCGGGGGCAGCTCAGTCACCACCAACTGCCACTGACCACGCGCCAAGTCCTCAATGACCCAACGGGCACGGACCTTTAAGCTCCCCCTACCCGTTCGGTAGGCTTGGGCGATGTCAGCGGCACCGCTGATGATTTGACCACCACCCGGAAAGTCGGGTGCGGGCAAGTAGGCCAACAACTCTTCGTCGGAAAGCCGGGGGTTTTTGACCATCGCGACGCAGGCGTTGGCCACTTCGCGCAGGTTGTGGCTGGGTATTTCCGTCGCCATACCGACGGCAATACCACTCGCGCCATTTAACAACGTGAAGGGCAAGCGCGCAGGCAGCTGACGAGGCTCTTCCGTTGACCCATCGTAGTTGGCAATAAAGTCAACGGTCCCCTCATCGATCTCGTCGAGCAACAGCGTGGTGATCTTGGCCAGGCGCGCTTCGGTGTAGCGCATGGCCGCAGCGCCATCGCCGTCACGACTACCAAAGTTACCTTGCCCGTCAATTAAGGGGTAGCGCTGACTAAAGTCTTGCGCCATGCGCACGAGGGCGTCGTAAGCGGCCTGATCGCCGTGTGGGTGAAAACGGCCCAACACATCACCCACCACGCGTGCGGACTTGACGGGCTTGGGCGCACCGCTACTTCCGTGCCCCAGCCCCATGCGTTGCATCGCGTAGAGAATGCGGCGTTGGACAGGCTTTTGACCGTCGCACACGTCGGGGAGTGCACGCCCTTTCACAACGCTCAAGGCGTACTCTAAATACGCTCGTTGCGCGTAGGTGGCTAACGTGTCCTCGCCGTCATCACCAGCGGTCGCCTCGAATACCAAGCTGTCATCACTCATTAGATATCTACCTCAATCTCGTCGGCATTTAGTTCCATCAGCTCGCGGCGCGATGCCGCCTCGCCTTTACCCATGAGCTTGTTTAACTCGGTGCGCGTGCCTGACTCGCCCAAAGCGCCCAATTTCACAGGCAACAAACGGCGTGTATCCGGGTTGAGCGTGGTGTCCCAAAGCTGTACAGCGCTCATTTCGCCCAACCCCTTAAAGCGGCTAATGGACCAGCTGGATTCACGCACATTGTCTTTACGCAACTTATCCAGTATCGCGGTGAGCTCGCCCTCGTCCAAGGCGTAGATCTTCGCAGCCGGCTTCTTGCCACGCGCGGGGGCATCCACACGGAACAACGGCGGGCGCGCGACGAATACATGACCGGTGTCGATCAGCTTGGGAAAATGGCGGAAGAAAAGTGTGAGCAACAAGACTTGAATGTGCGACCCATCCACATCGGCATCAGACAAGATGCAAATCTTGCCGTAACGCAGTCCACTCAAGTCGGGCGTGTCCTCAACGCCATGGGGATCAACCCCAATCGCCACGGCAATATCGTGTATTTCGTTGTTGGCAAACAAGCGGTCACGCTCGACCTCCCACGTGTTCAGCACCTTGCCGCGCAGGGGCAAAATGGCCTGAGACTCCTTGTCCCGTCCCATCTTGGCACTGCCTCCCGCCGAGTCACCCTCGACTAAAAATAATTCGTTGTGGCTGATGTCACGGCTTTCGCAATCGGTGAGCTTGCCGGGTAACACAGCCACACCGGACCCTTTGCGCTTTTCCACTTTTTGACCCGCTTTTTGGCGGCTCTGTGCCGCCTTAATCACCAACTCGGCGAGCTTCTTTCCGTGCTCGACATGCTGGTTAAGCCACAACTCCAAGGCCGGGCGAACAAAGCTAGAAACCAAACGCACCGCGTCACGGCTGTTCAGGCGCTCTTTAATTTGCCCTTGAAATTGCGGGTCTAGCACCTTGGCAGACAACACGTAACTGGCACGGGCAAAGACATCTTCGGGCAGTAGCTTGACCCCCTTGGGCAACAGCGCATGCAACTCGATAAAGCTTTTAACCGCGGTAAATAAACCATCGCGCAGGCCGCTGTCATGCGTACCACCCGCAGACGTCGGAATGAGGTTGACGTAGCTCTCGCGGACCGGGTGCCCTTCCTCCGTAAACGCGACGCACCATGTGGCGCCCTCGCCTTCGGCAAAGCTATCACTCGCATTGTCCGCAAAGCCCTCGCCATCGAACAACGGAATGACGGGGTCGGCCTGAATGTTCTGCGTCAAGTAGTCGCGCAACCCCCCCTTGTACTGCCACTGCTGCGACTCGCCGGTTTTCTCTTGCGTCAGGGTCACGATCACCCCGGGCATCAGCACCGCTTTTGAGCGCAGCAGATGCGTGAGGTCAGACATGGGGACGACACTGCTCTCGAAATAAGAGGCCTGTGGCCACACCCGCACCGTGGTGCCACCCTTGCGATCGCCGGGTCCGGCGGCTCGTATCTGCAGCGGTTCAATCACGTCGCCCTTAGAGAACACAAGGTGCGCGACCTTGCCTTCGCGATAACTGGTGACCTCCAGCCGCGTAGACAAGGCATTGGTCACGCTGACACCGACGCCGTGCAAACCACCCGAGAAGCTGTAGGCGCCGCCCTTGCCCTTGTCAAACTTACCGCCCGCATGCAAGCGCGTGAACACCAACTCGACGACAGGGGCCTTTTCTTCGGGGTGCATACCGAACGGAATGCCACGACCATCGTCTTCAATGGTGACCGAACCGTCGGTTTGTAAGGCCACGGTGATTCGCTTACCAAAGCCGGCCAACGCTTCATCGGCGGCGTTATCGAGCACCTCTTGAATAATGTGCAAGGGGTTGTCCGTGCGGGTATACATGCCAGGGCGCTGTTTGACAGGCTCAAGCCCTTTCAGGACTCGGATAGAGCCCTCGCCATAATCAGCGCCGTTTGCGCTTTGACTGTTTGGTGTTTGTTTAGTGGCCATGGCGAGAAATTGTATCGAAATCAGGAAACAAAGGCTGTTGTTATAAACAGTTATGGATAAAAAAACAGTCTTCTGGATTACCGGTGCCGCGTCAAGGGGTCCTCGATTGTCGCTACATTAATCGAATGGATAACAAATCTAACAGCCTCAGTACAGCCCAAATACTTATTTGTGGCGCCGCCATCGTCACACTTGCCATGGGTATTCGGCACGGATTTGGTCTGTGGCTGCAGCCCATTACGCAAGAGTATGGCTGGGATCGGGAGAGTTTCTCCTTAGCCATCGCGATACAAAATTTGTCATGGGGCTTCTTCGGGATTTTCGCTGGCATGTTGGCGGACCGTTTCGGAGCGTTCCGGGTGCTCATCGCGGGTGCCATTTTTTATGCGCTGGGGCTATGCGGCATGGCGTTTGCCAGCCAGCCGTTGCTGTTTATTTTGACCACAGGCGTGCTCATTGGCGCAGCCCAAGCGGGCACCACGTACGCAATTATTTACGGGATTATCGGTAGAAACATTGCGGCCGAACGGCGTTCTTGGGCAATGGGCGTTGCCGCTGCAGCCGGCTCCTTTGGACAGTTTTTAATGGTGCCGGTAGAGGGCCAACTGATTTATCAGCTGGGGTGGCACAACGCCCTCACGGTGCTGGCCGTGGCTGTTTTGTTGATCATTCCCCTAGCCTATGGCCTGAGAGAAAGTAGCTTTGCAGGCGGCAAAGCCCCCGTTCGCGATCAAACCATTTTGCAAGCGCTGCGCGAGGCGGCACGCTACCCCAGCTTTCAGTGGCTCATGGCGGGTTATTTTGTGTGCGGGTTTCAGGTGGTTTTTATTGGCGTACACATGCCCAGCTACCTGCGCGACCACGATTTTGCTCCCCACGTTGCCGCCTACTCCCTAGGACTGATCGGCCTGTTTAACGTCATCGGCACCTACGCGGCGGGTCTCCTCGGTCAACGCATCGCTAATCGGAAAATCTTATCGGGTATCTATCTGGCACGCGCAGTGGTCATCTCGGTCTTTGTGATAGCCCCACTTACACCGACCAGTGTCTATATTTTCTCGGCTGTCATGGGCGTGTTGTGGTTGTCGACGGTGCCGCCTACCAACGCCATCGTGGCGGGAATTTTCGGGGTATCTCACCTGAGCATGTTGGGCGGCTTTGTTTTCTTCTCCCACCAAATCGGTAGTTTTATGGGGGTATGGTTAGGTGGCTTGTTATACGACACCACAGGCTCCTATGATGTGGTTTGGTATCTTGCGATCGCCTTGGGGTTGATCGCTAGCGCACTGAACTTACCCATCAACGAAGCCTCTATAGAACGCAACAACCAATTACAGCCCGCCTAGGCGGTGTCAGATGCACACCAACCCAACGCCCTCTCATGAGCCAGTGCCAGCGCCATCCGCACAGCGACCCCAGCGTCTGCTGAAGCGAGCTGTGCCATGGGCGGCGGCGGTCCTGGGTCTGGCCCTCGTGTTTAGCCTTTACCGCGACCCGATGCTGATGGTCACCTTAGCCGACCAGCTCTGGAGCTGTTTCTAATTCAAACGTATCCCTGGCGGCTTAACCGCGATGCCTTGCTATGACATCTAACCAACACGGCTGGGGCGCTCCCTCCCCTTGGGTTTTGCGTTGGGCCCATCTGCTATCGCCCAACGCCGACGTCCTTGACGTGGCCAGCGGCGCCGGTCGGCACAGCCTTTACCTCAGCGCACAGGGCCACCGCGTGACCGCGTTGGACAAGGACGCCGCGGCCTTAGCGACATTGCAGGGGCGCGACGAGCAAGACGCCAGCGCGCGCGAGTCGATTTCGGTCGTGTGTGCCGATATAGAAAACGGCGACTGGCCGTTACCCGATAGGCAGTTTGATGCCATCGTGATGACGCACTATTTGTGGCGTCCGATTTGGCCACAACTGCAGCGAAGTCTGCGTCCTAAGGGGGTCTTAATCTCAGAGACGTTTGCGCGCGGGCAAGAAACTATCGGCCGCCCCAGCCGCCCCGCATTTCTACTGAGTCCAGGTGAGTCGCTGGATCTGGCTGCCGGGCTGCGAGTGGTCGCCTACGAGGATGGTTTTGAGCCACCGAGCGCCGCACATCCCGACGGACGATTTATTCAGCGTATCGTCGCAATGCACCCAGATGCAGGGCCGCCCGCACTGGGTAGAATGTCAATTTAACGTATTCACACTGAGTCTTACACCATGCGCATGATTACCGGTAGCATCGTCGCCCTTATCACCCCCATGTTGCCCGATGGCAGTGTGGATTACGACGGCTTACGCAAGCTGATCGACTGGCACATCGATCAGGGCACAGACTGTATCGGCGTGGTGGGTACAACGGGGGAGTCACCTACCGTCAACGTGCAAGAGCACCGCGACATCATCCGGGTGTCTGTGGAGCAGGCCAAAGGCCGTGTTCCCATCATGGCCGGTTGCGGCGCGAACTCCACCGCAGAGGCTATTGAACTGGCCAAATTTGCCAAGGATGTCGGGGCAGACTGCCAACTACAAGTCGTGCCCTATTACAACAAGCCAACGCAAGAAGGCATTTACCAACACTTCAAGGCGATCGCGGAAGCGGTGGATTTGCCCATGGTGTTGTACAACGTGCCAGGACGCACCGTTGCGGACATGGGCCATGACACCGTCTTGCGCCTAGCCCAAGTGCCCGGTATTGTGGGCATTAAAGAGGCCACAGGCGATATGAGCCGTGCCTTGCACCTGATTAAAGATGTACCCAGCGACTTTGCCATTTACTCAGGCGATGACCCGACCGCCGTTGCCCTGATCTTATTGGGCGGCCATGGCAACATCAGTGTGACGGCAAACGTCGCGCCAAAGGCCATGCATGACTTGTGCGTCGCCGCACTCGCAGGGGACGCCAAGGACGCTGCGGCTAAGCAACTGGCGTTGATGCCGCTACACAAAAACCTCTTTATAGAAGCCAACCCCATCCCCGTCAAATGGGCCGCGGCTCGTATGGGCCTATGCCAACCAACGTTGCGCCTGCCCATGACACCACTCTCTGACGGCAACCACGCTGCCTTAGAAGCGGCGATGAAGACCTGTGGCATTCTGTAACGCACGCTATCGGCGCCATGAGAAATTCGCCCATCTAATAACCGGCAGGCCTCACTTAACCTCTCAACCATGATCCGATTCCGACGTATGACCTTGAATGTAAACATGCTGCCCATCGCGCGCGGCTTGGCAATGGGTGTGGCTGCGATCGCGCTCGCTGGCTGCTCCTCTTTTGGCAGCGATAAAGTGGACTACAAAACCGCCAAGCAAGGCAACGCATTAGAAGTGCCGCCTGATTTGACGCAGATCAGCAATGACACCGCCTTCCAATCATCCGGCACCGTCAAAGCCAGCCAGTTCAACGCCCGTGTTGGCGAGTCGAACGTGCCTACCGCGGCCAACAGCGTGGGAGATGTCCGCATTGAGCGCGCAGGCACCGAACGCTGGCTGGTCGTAAAACGCGATGCAGGCGCGCTATGGGACCCGTTGGAGGCCTTTTGGCAAGACAGCGGCTTCTTGTTGAACGTCAACCGAAAAGACATTGGCGTCATGGAGACCGACTGGGCTGAAAACCGTGCCAAGCTGCCTT
>Ga0209652_1003983_pt1 | contig 10552 bp, 3 predicted proteins | sample SaaInl74LU_5_DNA_FD_184641 | JGI IMG/M metagenome (GOLD analysis project Ga0209652, IMG submission 184641) | Marine microbial communities from expanding oxygen minimum zones in the Saanich Inlet - ESP_74LU_5_DNA (SPAdes) (version 2) | ecosystem: Environmental > Aquatic > Marine > Intertidal zone ...
ATGCGCGCCATCTCGCGCGCGCGCCTCTCCTCCAAAGCCGCCTCGCGCGTCCTCCGCGCGCGCGTCTCCGCCTCCCGGGGCGTGCGCGGCACGTCGACGCGCGTTTTTTGCCCATCCACGCGCGCGACGGAAACGTCTCGGCGCGCGCGCAACGCCGCGCGCTCGAACTCCGCCGCCGCCTCGAGCGTCGCCGCCTCGGCGGAGGCCGTCGCGGCGGCGCGCGCGGCGTCGCGCGCGCGAGACGCCACCTCCGCGGACTCGGGCTCCATGCGCGACTCGCACTGCGCCGCGGGAGGCGTTTCGCCGCGCGAGAGAAAAGAAAGATTCTGCCGAGGGGGCAGGTTTTGCGTCGCTTGAAAGAGCTCTTTGAAATACCTTATGAAAGACCAGGTTTCGCCGCCGCGCGCGACGGTCATTCCTCGACGCACCCGAGGCGCCGCGAGACGAACCACCGGGACGCGTCCTCCGAGCGACAGTCTCCGAAGCGCCCTCGAGCGAGCCCGCGGTCCTCGAACGCGCCCGGTCTTCGCGAGGCGGCGACCTCACCCGGCGCGAACGAGATGATGGCTGCGACGCACGCGAAGCACGTGGTCCGCCCGGCGGCCACGTCGCTGGGCGGACGCCGCCCCGCCGCGCGCGGGGCCGTCGCGCGCCGCACGCCCAGCACACGCCAGGTGCGTTCTCCCGCCGGCGCGGCCGCGAGACGCGCGCGCGAGCCCCATCCCCGGCCCTGGACGCGCGGCGCGATGGCTGCGCGTCCAACGACCTTGTCAGGGGCGGCGAACGCGAACGCGCTCTCGGATTTTTCGTTTTCTCGGCACTGAACGTTCACACGGGCATCGGGCTAAATCGCGGGTGCCACCCCACGACGGAAGAGCGCTTCTTCCCACAGCGATCGGTCCACGCGGTTTTCTTTTTCTTTCTCGTCGGCGAAAAGAAGCGATTTTTTCGCCTTTTTTCCAACCCGCGCGCGTGACGCGTGACCCTCGCTGACCACCTCATCGACCTCCCTCATATGATCTCGTGACCCAAAAACACACAAACACGACTCCTAGACGAGCACTGGTCGTGTCAGAGCCGCCCCCCCGGACGGCGCCGCGCCCGAGACGGAGAGTTCCGCCGAGCCGCGCCGCGCGTCCGGCGGGACGTTTGACGAGGCGGACGCTCCGGATGCGACGAAACAAAACGTACCGTTCCGGACGGAGTTCGCGTCTTCGGTGTTATCGGACCGCCCGAAGAAGGAGGAGTCGCGCGCGGCGCAGTACATGCGCGAGCTCATCTCGAGGCAGGTGAAGAGCAACCAGCTGTCTCGCGCCGGGTCTTTGGCGGATAGCGCGGTGCTTCGCCGCAAGGGCCGCCTGAAGGAGCAAGATCCGTTCATCGAGTTCATCGTCGATTTGTTCAAGACGCACGAGACGGACGAGGCGTTGGCGAAGACTGAGCGGTGGGTCGCGGACGCGCTGAGCCTGCCCGTCTCCAAGCGGCGCTTCAGCAACATCTACCGCCAGGTGCCCAAGCTCGGGTTCATCTTCCACCCGCTGCCGCTTTCAAAAGCGCTGGCGGAGTACGACGAGTTTTGCGCGCTCACCAAGCGGCGGTACGTGCGGCCTAACTTCGCGGAGGTGAGGCACATCATCAACATCGCGCAGGTGCACGCCTCTGCGAAGGATGTGAAGCTGGTGACGTTCGACGCGGACGGCACGTTGTACGCGGACGGGAAACACTTCGAGGAGGATAACCAGATGATCGATAAGATTCAGCAGCTGATGGAGATTGGCGTGCACGTCGCCATCGTCACGGCGGCGGGGTACCCCGACGACGCCAAGCGCTTCGAGAACCGCCTCCGGGGCTTACTGGACGCGTTCGAGGCGAACCAGCTCACGGAGGAGGTTCGGAGGCGGTTCCACGTGATGGGCGGCGAGTGCAACTACCTGCTGGAGGTGAACGACAAGTTCGAGCTGGAGTTTATCGACTGCGACGTCTGGCGCGACGGCGACCCGGAGACGCGCTCGCTTTATTGGTACGCGCAGCCGGAGAACAAAAAGAAGGTTGAGACCTTTCTGGACCGCGCGCAGGCGTTTTTGACGGACGAGGCGGAGCACTTAGAGTTGGACGTGGACGTGATGCGCAAAGAGTACGCGGTGGGTGTTTTACCGCGCACCGGCACAGTATACGAGAATCTCGAGGAGCTCTCCATCGGAGCGATGATTGAGTTGTCGGACGCCGAGGTGCCGTACTGCGCGTTCAACGGCGGGAACGACGTCTTCGTGGACGTCGGGAACAAAAACATCGGACTGACCACGCTCATGAACTACCTGGGGTACTCCGGGCACCAGACCTTGCACGTGGGGGACCGGTTCACCAGCACCGGCAACGACTCGAGAGTGCGCGACGCGTGTTCCATCCTGTGGGTCGCGAGCCCGGACGAGACGACGTTTTTCATGCGTCTGCTCTACCGCGACATCGTCAACATGCGCGTGCTGTAGATTGACAAACGCGTTGTTTTTTGGAGTGAAGCGAAAAAGAGAGCGACGAGAGAGCGACGCTTCGCGCGCGTCGCGCGCGTTAAAGATAGACTAGTACTACGAGTATTGTGGTGGTACGACGATGCGTCTACGAACGTACGATACGCGGTCTGACGCGTCTACGTGTCATAAAATAGACTACTAGCTACGTAGTGACTACCATGGTAGCTCCTTTTGCGCTAAACTCTCCGTCGGTCTAGCGACGGACTACGACGAGAAGAAACCGCGCGCCGCGCTATTTTTTTTCGTCGGCGACGCCGTTCGGTCCATCGCCTCGGCGAGCGCGGCTCTGGCGTGCGCCGCCTCGTTCGCGACGAACGCCGCGCGCCGTTCCAGCGCCTGGAGTTCCAGCTCCAGCAACGCCGCGCGCCGCTTCCAGCGCGCGACGTCCGCGACATCGGAGTCGCGAGAGGTGAAGAGGCGCTCCAGATGCTCGCCGGAAAAAAAACGCGCCAAGGAGGAAAACGACGAGGCCTCGTCGTTAGAAAAGCGCCGCGTCTTCTCCAACGCGTGTAACGCGAGCCAGACGATGAGCGCCGCCGTGAGGATTCGTCGGAGCAGGAGGGACGCGAGCACCGCGCGCGAACTCTTCGCGACGCGCACGAGCGATGTCGCGACGAAATCCACCCCCCGCGCGCCCGGCGTGGCGTCGATTTTGTCTTCGACTTCGTCGTCTTCGACTTCGGAGGATTCGTCAACCTCCGCCGACGTCTCGCCGACGACGCTCAAAAGGCGTTTTTGTTTTTGAGCGCCGGCGCGGCGCCGGCGAAACGCGTCGGCGTCTCGCCCGCCGTCCGCCTCGCGAAGCGAGCCGAGCGGTGTCCGACCTACGGCGTGGAATTCGGCTCTCTTCTTTTCGTTTTGGTTTTGGTCATGGTCATCGTCTCGCGCGCTCGCGGACGCGTCCTTGGACCCGAAGAGCATGCGCCAGATGACCTCCCGCGATCCCTCGGGGATGAGCAGCTTGGAGACGTCCACCGTCTCGGCGACGGCATCCGCGAAGGAGCGCTGCCGCCGGTGCTTCGGTCTTTGTCTCGTCGCCGGTGAGCTCACCGATTGTGACCGCTCATCTCGCTGCGCCGCGCTGGACGTTACCGCCTCCGCGAGTCTCCGCTCGACCAGCGCCAGCACGCCCTGCGCCGACTGCCGGCTCTCCTCCAGCGCGCTCTTCTCAATCACCTTTCTTAACATGGTGGTCTTCTGGAACGGGATCCGCAACCCGACCCACACCTCGCACCGCTCGTTGAGTTTCGTGACGCCGTCCGGCAGGAGAAGCGGTGGCAACTCTTTGACCTCCCAGCGGCTCTCCACGCGGAAGTAGTCACCGTACGGGATGTCCTTCTGCACCTGGGAAGTGTCCACGACCAACGCGACGCGAGCCGTCTCTTCGTCTTTTCTGACGTCGTCGTTTTCATTTTCAGACGTTTTTAAAGACGTTCGGTACACGCGGTAGCTCTGCGTCTGGTGGCAGTGCGTCTCGCGCGGGCCGATGGACGCGTTCGTGGGCGCGACGAAGGTCAGGTCGCGCGCGTGCCCGTAGCCCCTGTGTTTGCGCCAGGGCGTCACGCGCAGCTCCCTGTGTTTCCGCTCCTCCGCGCACGCGGGCGAAAAGGCTTCGCCGGCGGCGTCCGACCACGCCAGCGCGAAGAACTTTGACACCGAGCACTCCACCACACACGACTCGACGAGCGTCGCGTGGTCCGCCGGCCGCGGAGGCAACGGGGGCAACGAATGTACGTCCGGAACGGAAAGCGTGTCCGATAGGTCTACATTTTGAACGAAGGGTACCGCGCGGAAGGACTCGTTGTCGTCGTCCTCGTCGGACTCGTCCGCGCTCAGAGGGCCGGAAACGCGGCTCGGCGGAAAGTCCAGCTCCTCGCCGCCCGCCGGCGCGGCGGCCAAAACCGCGGAAGACGCGAGGCGCAGCGCGGGCGCGCTGGCGCGTCGGCCGTGGCCACCGCCGACCGCGACGGTGGACGCCTTGAACGGGCGCGCGACGCGATCGGAAGAGCTCATATGTCCTTCTCGTTTAAGGTCCGTCCTCGAAGAAGAGCGCTCTTTTCGCGTTTCTTCGTCGCGAAAAATTGTCAAATGTTTCTCCGTCTCCGCGACGGGCGCCGCGTCGCCGTCGTTCGATTCAAAAAGCGACCCCGCCGATTCAGGTCCATCCGCGGGTCCGTCCGAGAGCGTCGCTCTTCGCGTCGCGAGCCGGCCTGGGCGCTCGACACTCACGTCGGGTTCTTCCCCGAGCATCGCCCGCACCTCCGGCGCGATCGACTTCAACTCCGCCGAGGCGCTCCGTTTGCGTTCCTCGTCGCCGCTTTTTTTGTCGCGAGCGTCGTGCGCGCCCGAGAGGGTCTTCTGGTCGGCGAAGATTTTGGAGTAGCGGCTGCACGCGCGCCAGGCTCTCGTGATTGTTTTGTACGTGCGGTCCGGGAAGATGAACGAGGTGAAGAACTCGCACTTCCCTTTGTGCACGATCTCGATGGCGTTGAACACCACCTGCGCGGTGTACGCGCGGTTGACGATGGTCACGTCCTCGAGCGCGATGGTCTTGACTTTCGTGTACCCGAAGACGTTGCTGTAGAAACACACGTGGTTCTGAAAGACGTACATGCGCCCCTGCAGCAAGATCTTCTTGTACAGCGCGCACAGGTACTCCTCCACGAAAACCTCCGAGTCGGGGAGCTTGAACAGTCGACGCAGCGAGTCTTTGCCGTCCCCGAGCGGGCCAGACGCGCCGGAAGAGCGCGCGCCGACAAGAGCGCTCTTGTCTTTTTTCTGGCGCGGCGTCTCCGCGCGCGCGCCGGTGGAATTTTTTTCTGCTCGCGACCCGGCGGCGTGGGAAACCTCCGCGCTCGACTCGCGGCCGTCGTACGACGGCGGGCCGGAGGACGGCGGGCCGCTTCTGACCGGCGACGTCGGGGACGACGGCGTCTCCGGCGACGACGGCCGCGGCGGCGAGTGGAACGGAATCGCCGCGTCGTACGGCGTCGAGCGCGGACCGTTGCTGAAGATGGAGTTGGAGGAGGGCCCGCTCGCGCTTTCGGACGCTCGCAGATGCGGGACGGATGCGTACAGACCGCCCCCTTCACCGCTCGAGCCCCGGAGGTCGCGTCTCGGTCTCTTCACCTGCTCGTCCGCATCACCCGCGAGGGGGTCGCGAAGCGCGGGGGGCGTCTCGCGCCCGGCCGTCTCTGAAGAGAAGTCGGCGTCTTCGTCCTCGGGCAGAGGCAGGTCCGGAAGAAACTCGCCGCCGGGGTCGAACTCGGAGCCCTCCGAAACGACGCGCCGGCGCGTGGGCGTCCCGGGCGCGCTCGCGGGCGAGGGCGAGCGAGGCGACGACGAGGCATCGTCCGAGGCGCGCGCGGGTGCGGCGCCGGCGCTCGATCGCGCGCGGTGCGACGGGGGGGGGGGCATCCCCACGCCTCTGACGCTCGCGCGGGCGGAATGCGAGGCGACGACCGGTCACGCCGAAATGATCGCGCACGCGAAACCGACGCGAACGCGCCACGCGAGGCGCTGGGGCTGGACCGTCCCGCCCTCGCGGAGGTTCCGGAGACCCACGCGACGCCGTCGAGTGTCCCCCTCCGGTGCGAACCGCACGCGCGCGCGCGCGAGACTGCGGCGTCGCGTCGCGAATTCGCGTGACGAGACTCGCGCGATTCGTTTCGCGAAAAATGACGCGACGATCTCGTGCAAAATCGCCGCGCGACGAACGAGCTTCGTCTCCGCGACCGAGAAAACCGGCACGCTTTCATCCTATCCTGCCAGAACACGCCTGAGATGTCCACGAGCGTCACCTTCCGCGCGCTCGCGCCGACGCCTCGCGTGGCACCGACGGCTCCCGGCGCGCGTCGGCGCGCGGCCGCGCCGCGCGCGCCCGCGCGACGCGGGGAGGCGCTCGCGCGTACCGCCAGTCGTAAACGCCGAAAACAGAAGGGCGGGTCCGGCGGTGACGTGGATGCGATCGTCGCGCCGGAGAGGTCGGCGTCGGAGGCGGAGGCGCCCCCTGAGACGTCCCCTTCGCCGCCGCCGCTTGACGTGTCCTCCGAGTCGGGTCCGTCCGGCTCGACCAACTCCACGTCCCCTTCCGAGCCCCTCCCCGTCGCGACGCGCGACGACGTGCTCGATTCGTGCTACGGCACGACGTTCTGGCTGCTGGCGCTCGGCGTCGCCGCGCGCGAGGGCGCGCACTTCGGCCAGGGAACGCTACCCTCTTTCGTCTCCGACTGGACCGCGGACCTGCCTTTAGTCGCGGCTCTGCACCCGCCGTCCAGTCCCGGCCTGGTGTTAACGCACGCCGGCGTCGCGCTCGGCGTCGCCGCGACAGTCACCGCCGCGCGCCGCGCGCTCCTCGCGACGTCAAACGAGTTCCGCGAAGCCACCAACCGAAGCAACGCGCAGGTGCTTCGCCCTCTGTCATCCGGCGACGTCGTCACCGTCTCGCTGCTGCCCGCGGTGGCGGAGGAGACGGTGTTCCGAGGCGTGCTGATTCCCGCGTTCTCGAGCGTGTCTTCGACATACGGCGCCGTCGTCATCAGCGGGCTCGTGTTTGGCGCGCTGCACGTCGGCGGCGGGCGAAACGCGGCTTTCGCGGCGTGGGCGAGTTTAGTGGGCGTTTTGTACGGCGCCGCCGCCGTCGCAACCGGCGACGTCGCGACGGCGATGCTCGCGCACGGAATCGCCAACTACGCGTCCGCGTCTTTGTGGCTGAAAGAAGACGCCGAGGGAGGCGCGCCGAAAACGGAAAACCGGGGGAGGGTGTGAACGCGTAGTACTTAGTCTACTGGCTTTTGTCACGAGGAGTAGTCCAGACGACTTCGGTGGTCTATCGTCGTTCGCCGCGACGTTCGCGCCGAGTCCTTTTCCTCCACGCCGGTGCCGATTTCCGCGAAAAAAAACTTTGCGCTCGAGGGAACCGCGCGAGCTCGCCACTTCCGGGTGCGCGGGGGATGTCGCGCCGCGTGGGTCTGGACGCCGGGAGTCGCGAGGTGCTCCTCGACCTGATCTACCGCCTGTCGCTGGACGACAAGGCGTCCGACGGCAAGGCGAGGGCTCCCGGGGATGGCGCGGCGAAGGAGAGGCACCGAAAAGAGCGTTCGGGGGATGACGAGGACGATGAGGCTCGGCGGCTTCGCGCGCGCGCCAAGGAGGCGCGCAGGGAGGAGCGCGAGCGCGAGAAGAAGGAGAAGGTGCTGCACAAGGCTCTGAAGGAGGACAGACGCGCCGAGCGGCGGGACAAGGCGTCCGGCGGCGTCGGTCCCGACGACGACGACGACCCGAACCGACACCCGCATCTGTTGGACCGCCCGAAGCCGGCGGGCGAGAAGATCGCCGTGACTGTGACGTGCGCCTCCGGCGAGACTAAGCTGTTGCAGATCGCGCGCGCGGGCGACCTGGAGTCTCTGTTCAGGGCTGCGCGGAGCAAGTTCAAGGCGATGAAGAAGGCCCCAAACGTCGCGAGAATGCACGCGCCGCCGGGACCGACCGTAGATGACTCTCTGTCCCTCGCGCCGGGCGCCGTCGTCTTCGTCGACTTCGAAAAGGAGAAGGAGAAAAAAAAAGAAAAAAAAAAGGAGACGCGTTCGGATCCCGCCGACGATCCGAACGCGGAGACCGTCGTGGACGCTGGGATCGAACCCGCGCGCGCGTCCGTTGGCGCGGTCGGCGAGTCGACGGATGCGGGCGCCGCGAGTCCCTCGCGACGCGCGCCGACGCTGAGCGACGACGTGCGCGGCGCGAACCCGGAAGCCGTCGCCGCCGAGAACAAACGGTTGCTCGCGGCGGTCACCTCTCGGCGCCGCGCGTTCGGCGGCGAAACGAAACACTTTCCGCTTCCCGCGCATCGCGCGCGCGACGAGATCGTGCGCGCCATCGAACAATCGGGGTCGCCCGTGACGTTGCTCGCGGGCGAGACGGGTTCCGGGAAAACCACGCAGGCGCCGATGTTCGTGCTCGAGCGCTACGCCGCGAACGGTCGCGGCGCCGACGCGAACGTGCTTGTCGCGCAGCCGCGCCGCGTGGCGGCGGTTTCCGTCGCGCGGCGCGTCGCGGAGGAGTTCGGGGAGCCCGTCGGGGAGACCATCGGGTACGCCGTCCGCGGAGACGCCCGCGTCTGCCCGAGAAGGACGCGCGTCACGTTCGTCACCACCGGCGTCTTGCTGCGTCGTCTGGCGCGCGACCCGACGCTGCGCGGCGTGTCGCACGTCTTCGTCGACGAGATCCACGAGCGAACCGCGGACGCCGACTTTCTGCTCGCGCACTTGCGGGACGTTGTGGTGGACCGGTGGTTCGCGAAGGAAGAGTCGAAACACGCGTCGAGTCCTGACGGGAGATCGTCAGGACTCGCTTTGGAGAAAATCTCGACAAGTCTCGAAGGAGAAAAAAATAAACTGCGCGTCGTGCTGATGAGCGCGACGATGGCGTCCGCGACGTTGCGCGAGTACTTCGCGTCTTCGTTTCCGAAAAGCGCGCCGTCGATCCCGACACCGCACATCGAGGGACGCGCGTTCCCGGTCGAGGAGCGGTTCGCGGAGGCGTACGTATCGTCGTCCGAAAAGAAAACGAGGACATTTCGTCGCGACAAAAACGATATTTCGTCGGACGCGTTCGAGAAATACTCGCGCGCGCTCGTCGCGTCTCTCCCGCCGGTTCTCGCCGAGCTGGAAGCACAAAGGTCACACGAAGGTCATAGCTCGGCGTTTCCCGGAAACGGCCACGGCGCGTGCCTGGTGTTCCTCCCGGGCGCGCCGGAGATTGAAAAGATCGAGCGCGTGCTTAAAGACTCCTTACCAAACGCGGTGTTTGCGAAGCTCCACGTCGCGCCCCTTCACGGGCGTTTATCCGTCGCGGAGCAGCGGCGCGCGTTTGAGCCCGCGCCGGCGGGTTTTATTAAAATGGTGTTGGCGACGAACGTCGCCGAGACGTCGCTGACGATTCCGGACGTCGTCGCCGTCTTCGACAGCGGCCGCTCGAAGAAGCTAGCGTTCGACCCGAAGACGCAAATCTCGTCGCTGAAAGAGGGCTGGTGCAGCCTCGCCTCCGCCGCGCAGAGGAAGGGGAGAGCGGGGCGCGTCCGACCCGGCGTCTGCGTGCGGCTGTACACGTCAAACGAGTCGGCGGCGAACCAACCGACAAACGACGCGCCTGAGATTTCGACGATGCCGCTGGAGAGCCTGGTGATGCACGCCATGCTCACCCGCCCCGAGCGGGACCCGGAAACGACGCTCGCCTCGACGCCGGACCCGCCGCCGCCGGAGGCGGTGCGCGCCGCGACGGCGCGGCTGAAAATGGTGGGCGCGGTGGCGGAGGCGGAGGCGTCTCCAACGGCGGAAAACGAAAACGCGCGAAAAAAAAACTCGCCAAAACCAAAACTCGTCTTGACGCCTCTCGGCGCGCACTTAGCGCACCTCCCCGTGGAGCCGAGGCTGGGGAAGATGCTCGTGTACGCGTGTGTGCTCGGGTGTTTACCCCCCATCCTCACCGCCGCCGCCGCGATGTCGTGCAAGCCCGCGTTCGGGGTCGACCCCGCGGATAAAGACGCGGCGGTTATCGCGAAGCGCTCGGCGTCGCGCGTCGCCGACTTCGGCGCGCGGTCCGATCAACTCGCCGTCGCCGCCGCGTTCGACGCGTGGTCGTTTAATGCGAGCGACCCGCATACAAAATCGCTTCGCTTGAACCGAGCCGCCATGCGGGACATCGCGCGCGAGCGCGAGGCGCTCAAGAAGAAGCTGCGCGAGAGCGGGTTCGAGGTGGACTCTTTATCGGCGCGCGCGAACGAAGCCAACGACGACGTCGCGCGGTGCGTACTCGCCGCCGGTTTGTTTCCCAACGTCGCGCGCGTCAGGCGGGGGGAACTCAGAGCCGGTAAGACCAACCGGAACGCCACGCGTGGCAGGTCGGTCGTGCTCGACGCGCGCGGCGCGGAGGTGGCGGTGCACCCCGGCGGCGTGAACGGGTACCAGGGCGGCGGCGGCGGCGGCGCGGCGACTGGCGGTCCCCCGGAGGGCTTCCTCGTGTATCAG
>Ga0209652_1003985_pt1 | contig 10544 bp, 5 predicted proteins | sample SaaInl74LU_5_DNA_FD_184641 | JGI IMG/M metagenome (GOLD analysis project Ga0209652, IMG submission 184641) | Marine microbial communities from expanding oxygen minimum zones in the Saanich Inlet - ESP_74LU_5_DNA (SPAdes) (version 2) | ecosystem: Environmental > Aquatic > Marine > Intertidal zone ...
GACCCTCAAGACCCTCAAGACCCTCAAGACCCTCAAGACCCTCAAGACCCTCCGCGCGACGAGCTCCCTCCTTGGACGCGCCAGGGCTCGTTCGTCGAGCTCGGCGGGTGTTCCGGCCACCCGGACTACCTGCGGCGCGTGGGCGCACCAGAACGCGAGTGCGAGACGTACGAGATTGAGTCGTTTCCGGCGTTGCGGTTCGAGCGCTTCGTCAAAGGCGCGCCGGTCGCGAGGTTCGTCGGGGAGATGCGCGTCGTTTGCAAAGCGACCAACCTTTCCGCCGTCGTGCAGTTCAGGCCGTACGACGCGGCGTTCGCGCAGAGGACGGGCGTGCGCGGGAACGTGGTGAGCGGGGCGGTGTATGCGTTGACAGAAGAGAGCGAGCGCGATTCGCGACGTAAAAAAGAAGTGCTCCGCGTGGTGCTGGGCAGGACAGACGGCGACGTCGAGTCGTTGCCTGTGACGACGTTTTCACCGCGTACGACGGATAACGCGTCTCCCCACTTTAACGCCGGCAAGATTCGAAGACTGATTCGCGGTATGGCGCCGTACTCCAACGCGACGCGCGGCGGTTTCGACGCGCGCGACGCGCTGTGGAGCCCCGGCGTTATGGCGCAGCGACGCTTGTGGCACGCCGTCGTGGACGCGATGCACGCGCGCGACTTGCGCGAGCCCCTCAACTCGGTCAAGTACGAGCTCCTGCACCCGCTGCGGCGATGCGCGGCTGAGCTGATACTGGGGCGCGACGAGAGGTACATCGGCGCCGAGCCGAAGAAAGAGGTTTCGAAACCTCAACAGGAGCCGAATGAGGCGAAGGAAGACAAAGCGAAAAAACAAACAGACAAAGACCCGTTCGCGCCGTTTACACGAGGAGACGACGTCGGTCGCCGCATGCGGTACGAGGGGACGTTTTTACTCGCCGGAACGTTACCCGACGGATCGCCGGGACCGTTACCGAGGTTCTGGAACCCGCAGCCGAGCCGACGCATGCGGCGCTGACAGTCTTCGATTACGAGCGTTTTGTTTTGTTTTTGTTGTTTTGGTCGGTTAATGTAACCACAATCGTCGCCGTCGCGCTATATAACGAAAAGACGCGAGTTCGCCTCGCGAACACTCATCAAAGCGCCAAAAAAAATCGCTCGTTTTTTCATCTTCACGCCTTCCCCGCGTCCGCGAGCGCCTGGTTCACCGCCGCGACGATTCCGGCGCCGTCGGTGATGGCGTCGAGCGCGTCGTTGAGCTTCTTGATCCCGTCAAAGTCCAGCGCGCCGCACAGATCCTCAACCTTGTCCTCGCCGGGATAGCCGTCGGCGCCGGCGGCGCGCGCCGCGTTTTCACGCAGCCTCGCCTTTTCTTTTCGCAGCGCCTTCTTCTGCTTCTCCAGCTCCTTCTTGGCCGCCGCCTTATCCACCTTGGCCTTCTCCGCCTCCTCCGCCGCCTTGGCCGCCGCCTCCTCAGCCGCCTTGGCCGCCGCCGCCTCCGCCTCGCGGCGCCCGGCGCCCTTGGCGAGCTTCTTCGCCTCGCGCGCCTCCTTCTCCTCCCTCCGCTTCGCGATGACGCGCGGATCCGTGTCCTCGGCGAGCCCGATAAACTGCTTGATGCGCTTGGTGTCCGCCTTCTTCTCCTCCTCGCGCTTCTTCTTGTTCTCCTTCTCCATCTCGCGTCTCTGCCACCGGTCGTCCGCGGACTCGAGGTCCTCCTCGTCCTCCGCCGGGAACTCGCGCCAAGACTTGAACTTGGCCCAGAACGCGTACATCTCGCGCACCTTCTCGAACGGCGCTTCGGGATCCTCCACGATGTACCGCGACGCGTCGCCCTTGCCGTCGTAGAACCGCGCGAGCTCCTTAAACGCGGGAACGCACTTCTCGAACCACTCCGAGCCGTCTTCTTTGAGCTTCTTCGGGAGCTTCGTCTTGGGCGCGTCAACCGAATCGTACTCGCGGCGCTTTTTGGAATCCGTCAAAACCTCAAACGCCGTCTGCAGATCTTTGAACCGCTTCTCCAGCTTCTCCTTGTCCTCTTCCGACGCTTGCGCGATCCCGCACTTGTCGGGGTGTAACAGAAGCGACCGAACTTTGAAGTTGGCGTTGATCTGATCCAACGTCGCGTTGAAACGCTCGCGGCCCAGACCCATGATGTGGTAGTGGTCCAGGAACTCCTTGCCTTTCGGGCCGATCTTGATGGGATCTTTCGGACCGGCGTACGTCGGGTCGTTCTCCTGCGCGTCCGGGTCATCCGCCAGCGAGCCGAGGGAAGTGCTCGACGCCGCCTTCGCCAGCGACGCCGAGGACTCGGAAGCCTTGAGCGCCGCGACGCGGCGGTTCGCCGCCGCTTCCAGCTGCGCGTCTGTTTGCGTCGGATGTCGTGGATGTTGGATGTGTTTCGAGTCATGGTCAGATCGATCGGTCGGTTTTCGCGTTTCATCGGCGCGTCGACGTTTGATCGGCTCGAACGATCGGTCGGACCAAAAAGGCGCGCTTAGATAACACGCGTTCGGAGTGGCGGCGGCGAAACGGCGGTTCGCGGCCTGGCGCGATCGCGACGCGAGCGGGGACGGGGGCTGCGGCACGTACCGGTGATGAGGCCGCGCACGCGCATGGCCTTCTCGTGGAACTTGCGGCCGGCGGGCTCGGCGGTCATGCGTCCCTCGCCGGGCAGGGGCGAGGCGCACTCGCCCACCACCTCGGCGCCGCCCGCGGGCACGAGCGACTTGTCGTAGTCGATGCGGAGCAGGTTCATCTGTTCGGAGAGCGCCATCGTGTCTGAGTGTCGAGCCTTCGCGCGTCTCGAGAGCACTTCGCGAGCGTCGCCGGGAGCGTGTGCGGTGACGGAGGTGCGGACGTCCGGGGCAAACGAAGCGCGCGAGCGGAAGTGGCGAGGCGCGCCACCTCGCGGAGGAAAAATGGCTGCAGGCCGCTCGCCGCCACTTTTCTGAGGCTCATGGTTCTCGACGAATCTCAGACGCGCGGGGCCAAGGCGGGAAAACGCTTTTCGCGAGCGCACGCCGGTGACGCGTCCGTTCGCGTGTCGCGTCTAAAATTCTCTCATGCAGTCTTCGCGACAATTTGTCTGAGGACTATTAGCTCTCGACGGCTCTCCCCACGACCATGTCCCCGTCCTGGCACCGCTCGCTGACGAACATGGCGTACGGCTCGCCCTCGTCGTCCGGCTCGAACGTCAGCACGTGAACCGCGCCCACGAACCGCGCGAAGACCGAGTTGGCGAACACCGATCGGCCGTCTACGGCGACGGCGTCGACGTCGGAAGACGGCGTGTTCTTCGGAACCGCGATGAACCCCCACGCGCCCTCTCCCCAGGGAGTGGACAGAGCCCCCGCCGCGCCGAAGGAGAAGGGGGTCACGCCTCCCCAGGACCAAGAGCGGTGCAGACGGAAGTGCCTCCCGAGCGCGTGCGCGTCCTCTTCCTTCGGCGCCGCCGGAGGCGAATCGCGAAGAGAAGCCGCGTCGGCGCAAGAAGCGCCGCCGGCGGCGGCGGCGTCGCCGCCGCCTTCGCCGTCGCGCCAGCTTAAAAGCGCGCCCGCCTCCCCCTCGGCGTAGTAGCGACGCAGCGCGTCCGCGCGCTCGACCGCCTCGTTCGGGTGGTACGACAAACGCACGCTTATAGGTGTGTGCTCGTTCGGGTCCTTGAACCGGCGGTCCTTCCGGGCGAACCGGAAGACGGTTTTCGAGTTTGCGAAACACAGGTAATTCAGCGCGCGCTTGACGACTCCCGGCTGCGCGTAGTCGCCGTGCGAAGGTAAAAAAAGAGCCTCGTTGAACGCGAGGTGCTCAAACTCGAGATCGGTCATGGCAACGGCGTTTTGTGTGTGAACGTTCGCGAGGCTCGTCGTGTGCCCGTTAACGACGAACGCCGCGACGCGCCGCGCCACCAGACGCGCCAACGCGAGCGCTTCTTTCGTCGCCGCCAGTTTGACGAATCCCGGATCGTTCGTCACGACCCGCCCTCCGTGGCAGAAGCGGGACCAGTCCATGGCGGGGTCGTCCACGACGTGGTCGTACCCGTAGGCGGTGGTGTCGTCCCACCCGTCCGAGCCAGCCTCGACGTCCGCGTCGCCGTGCAGAAACGCGCTCGGGTCCGCGAACAGAACCGTCGCCGGGTCCAGCAAAAACACGGGCCGCCCGTCGGCGAGCGCGAGCGTCGCGACGGACCACTTGAGGAAAACGACGGACGACGAGTCATCATCGCGGCTCCCCTCAAAGAGCACCGTGGCTTGAACGCCTAACTTCCTAACGTCGGACGCGACACGATCGGAGTTCGTGACCACCATCGTCCGACTTTCCAGTCCGAAGTTAACGATGCCGTGTTGGAGCAAATCGTCGAGCGCGCGCACCGCGCGCGCGTCGCCGCCGTCCGCCGCGACGAGAAACGCCGTCTCGGCGTTTTTGTCGAGCTTCGCGAAAGCCGCGCACGCCTTAAGAGCGATACGGGCCGATGTCGTATCATCGGAGCCTTGGTTTCTTTGATGATCGGTGGCGAAACGAAGAGTCTGGCTGGCGCAAAAGTCGCCCCGCTTACCGGGCACGGCGTGCGGCGTATACGCCGCGACGCGTCCCGAACTCGCAGCCGGCGCTCTCGGCTCGCAGTGCGACGGATGCGCGGTCCCGCCCGCGCGGGCGGTCGCGCCCTTCCCCCCCCAGACGCCCTCTGAGCCGTCCGCCCACTTCTTCGAGCCCACGATCGCGTCGTTGACGTTCGCCTTGGCGTCCCGCTCGAGCTGCGTGACCGATTTTAAATCAGCGTCGCACCCCACTAAACACCCTTTGCTCAACACGTCAACCGTCGCCTCGGGCTTCGTGTAGTACTCCGCCACGCGCTTCATCTTGAACGCCTTGTCAGTGTGGTAGTTGCTGTGCATCGCCACGGGGACGTGTTTATCCTTCAGAAGCGCGGGCGCGTGCCGGATGAACCGGAACATCACCTTGGAGTTCACGAAGCACAGCGGGTTCAAAACACGCACGGTAGCGCCCGAAACGCGCACGTCGTCGCGCGACGCGAACCACAGCTCCAGGTTGTACCCCGCTTGGTCCCACAAATCAGGCTCGGTGGCCATGCGGTGCGCCATCGTGGTCATGAGCCGCGCCGAGGCGCGCGTGGCCATGACCAGCCACATGCCCGAGTTGAGCGCGGCGACGCGGAACGTCTTGGCGCGCCTGCGGCCGGAATCGAACGCCCGACCCAAACTGGCGTCGTCCACCGTCTCCAGGAACCCGAACGCCGAACTGGCGTCCCAGCCGTCGGACATCGACTCGACGTCGGCGTCGCGGAAGAGAAACGGAAACGGGTTACGCAGGTACGCCACGTCCGTGTCCGTCAGCAAAACGGAACAGCCTCTCTCCACGAACTCCTTCACGATGGAGAACTTCTGCGCGGATACCTTGTGCGACCCGACGGCGTCGTTTTTCACGCGGTACGACGCGACAGCGCGTTTTCCGAGCTCCGCGTGAAGCGCGTCATCCAGCGCGACGACGACGAAATTTTTCACGCCCAACTTTTTTATGCCGTCTACAAACTCGAAGATCCCGGGCGCCGCGCTGTTCGCCACCGCGGCGAGCACCTCCCGGTCGATCGCGACGCGTCGCAGCACGTCGCACAAAGCCTCGTGCCCGGCGCAGTTCACCGGCCATTCCGCATCGGACGGGTCCGCGACGAGATCGAGCGGACGCGCGTTTAACCCGTCGCGCGCTTTCGTCGGTTCGCACCCGCGAAACGTCTCGAACGGGTCGGGGTATCGCAACGTCAAAGGCTCGAACCATGACTCGCGTTCCGTGGGAAACGAACCGTCATCCTTCCTTCCGAGAGGATCATGCAACACGGAAGCGTCTTCGTGTTGTTTAAAGTCACCTCGCGTCGAAGAAACTTCGACGCGCACGTCGTGCGTCGTTTGACCCTCGGCTCGACGCTTAAAAAAATCGGCGCTCGTTTTCGCATCCTCGCCGGAAACGCGCGCGTCCCAGCCGTGCGCGTCGCGCTCAGTCGGTTCAAGCTTGTGTTTTCCCGTCGACGCGTGGAACGGGTTCGCGTCGTGCGTCCGCCTAAGCGAGTCCCAGTGACCGCGCAGGGTCGCCAGGAACAGACCGAAGAGCACGCCCGCGATGAGCGGACGACGCACGGGCGGGCGCGGAGTTCCCGGCGCCATGTGACGTCGTTTTCGCGTTTCGCGCGGCGAAACGAAAAGCACGCGTCACCGACCGTCGTCTCCTTCCCCCTCTCTTGAGGTGTTCCCGGTCACGAACGGCGTTCGCGACCGTCACCGATTCTCGTCTCGTTCCGGCTCACTTCTTCCCGACCGCGTTCGCCAGCACGGTCTCCACGTACGCCACCGCCCACTCCGAGGTGTTGACGAACGATGTGAAGACGGAGCGCGCGGCGTCGTTCTTCAGGGACTGGGGGTGCACGGAGATGAGCCCCGCGCGCTTGGACACGCCCAGAAGCGCGCCGATGAGCACGGCCTGCGAGACGACGGTTCCGAACGAGGGGAAGATGCCGCCCATGAGAGGCTACGAGAGCGTCGGAGCCGCCTGGGGTCCGGGGATGAGGGCGCGGACGCGAATGCGACGCGATCGGATCGCAGCCGCGGTCGTGGCTCGCGTTCCGAACGTTCCGCGGACGAGACACCGTCAGAGTGCAAATGACGGGCTGGGTGAAAACAAATGACGATTCGTCTCGGTTTTCTCTTCACGAACTTTCGTCGCGTCTCGCGTCTCGCGTCTCGACTCCCTAAACCGCGCGTCAGAAGGCCTTCTCTCCGTTTTTCGCGCCGTTCAGGCGTCGCTGGTGCTTGTTCGGTGTTCCCTTCTAAGAACTAAACACTTAGGGCACAGCGGGTCGCCGTGACCGGTGCCGCCTTTCGTGGGCCGAAACGGCACGCGGGTGGTCGAACAGCAATCCGCGCACGGGCCCTCGTGCATCGGACACTTTTTACGAAACTTGGTATCTTTCACGACACCGGTGAACGTCCACCCGGGAAGCGTCTCGCGGCGGTAGTTCTCGCGCACGGCCCCGACGCTCCCGCCGAGACGAGCGATCACCGTTACCTCGCTGTTTCGTCGATCGTCCTTCGTTTCGCGAGTCGCGCCGTCGACGACGAAATCCGCCAACTCCGCCTCCGCCTCGAACGAAGAGGTGGTCGAGGAGAGCGCGGAGACGTCGGAGGTGGCGAGCGTCGAGTCGAGGCTCGAGTCTTCGTGACACGTTTCAATACGTGACACGTGTCCTGTCAGGAACAGCTCGCGCGCCTCGCGGAACACGGCGTCGATGTCGTCGGTGACCGCCGACGCGAACGAGCGCGAAACGGGCGCGGGGATTTCTTTGACCTTCATTCTTTCCTCCTTCGGAAGAGGGCGTTTTTTATACGCGCCCGACGCCGGAGGCTCGGTCGCGTTCCGCGTATCGGCGTCGACGCGCACCTCCTCCTTGAACTTGGCGACGTACAGCCGGGAGAGCGCGTCGAAGCGAACGTCGGCGGCCTCGCGGCGCGCGCGCTCGCGGCGCGCGTCGCGCTCGGCGGCAAACGCTCGGCGCGCGGCGGCGTCGGCGTTGAGCTTCTCGGTCTCGAGCTGGTCCGCCAGCTCGAGAACCGACTCGAGGGTGTGGCGTGCCGCGCGCACGGCCGGGGGCGCGGCGGCGACGGAGCTCCCCGGGGAGGCGCGGGAGGAGTCCCCGGAGCCTTCGCGGGAGGACTCGCCGAGGGACTGCGGCGCGCGAGGCGCGGGGTACCGCCGGGGCGACGGCGGCGTCGTCGGCGAGGGCGGGCTGCTGCCGAGGGGGGGGGAGTCGAGGGGCTCGGCCCTGGGGGAGGCGGGCGCGCGCGCGTCCAGGGGCGATCCAGACGCGTCGCCGGACGCGAGCGGGACAGTCTCCTCCCGCGCGCTGATGATCTTGATGCTCACCATGGCGCGGCGTGCTCTGCGCGGAGCCGGGTGGCGACGAGCCGGGCCTCGTCTCCTCCGAGCTTCACCCTTTTGAAACTCTGCTGGAAAGATCCGATCGCTGCACTGCAGGTTCGTCCGGTCCGGGGCGGATTCGCGGCCGAGAAGCGCTCTAGGGTTGCAGGAAAAGAAAGCGTCGGCGATGTGCTCCGCCTCGCGCCGCCTCCTCGCGCCACAGCGGACGTCGCTCGCGCAGGCGGGACGACCCGGCCGAGGCCGACCCACGCGACTCGGGACTTCCGCCGGAGCCTCCGCCGCGCGATGGCGAGCGAGGACGAGTTCTACGCGGACATCCGCTCCGCGGATGGGACGTACAAGTTTCTCGTCGACGGCGCCTGGCGCGAAAGCAGCTCCGGACGCACGTGCGGCTCGGTCGCGCCCGCGGACGCCAACGCGCCCGCGTACGCGTTCCAGGCGTGCACGCAGGGCGAGGTGGACGAGGCGTTCGCCGCCGCGCGCGCCGCGCACAGGCAGTGGGCGCGCACCCCCCTGCACGAGCGCGCCGCGCTTCTGCACGAGGTGGCGGCCGAGATGCGCGCGCACCACGCGCCGATGGCTGCGTGCCTCGTGCGCGAGATCGCGAAGCCCGCGAAGGACGCCAAGACGGAGGTGATTCGCAGCGCGGACCTGATCGACTACGCCGCGGAGGAGGGCGTGCGCGCGCTCGGCGTCGGCACGCTGCTCCACGCGGACTCGTTTCCCGGCGCGAAAAGGGACAAGATGTGCATGGTGAGCAAAGTGCCGCTCGGCGTCGTGCTGTGCATCCCGCCGTTCAACTACCCCGTGAACTTAGCGGTCTCGAAGATCGCGCCCGCGCTCATCGCCGGCAACGCCGTCGTGATCAAGCCGCCCACACAAGGAACCGTCGCGGGGCTGCACATGGCGGAGTGCTTCCGCAGAGCGCTGGTCACGAGGGGCGCGCCGGCGGGGTTGGTCAACGTCGTGACCGGCAAAGGATCGGAGATTGGCGATTACCTCACCTGCCACCCCGGCGCGAACTTGATCTCCTTCACCGGAGGGGACACCGGGTTGTCCGTCGCGAAGAAAGCAAACATGGTACCGATCCAGATGGAGTTGGGAGGGAAAGACGCGTGCTTGGTGTTCCCCGACGCCGATGTAAATCTCGCCGCGAGCGCCGTCGCGAAGGGGGGCTTCTCGTACTCGGGGCAGCGATGCACGGCGGTGAAGCTGGTTTTGGCGTTCGAAAACATCGCGGACGTGTTGGTTGAGTCGGTTTCCAAAAAAATCGAGGCGTTAAAAGTCGGGCGCCCGGAAGACGACGCCGACATCACCGCGTTGGTATCGAAAGCTTCGGCGGATTTCGTACAGGGTTTAGTGGAGGACGCGGTGAAAAAGGGCGCGGTTTTGAAACAGCCGTGGCGGAGGGAGGATAACCTGGTGTGGCCTGTTCTGGTCGACCACGTGACGGACGAGATGCGTTTGGCGTGGGAGGAACCCTTCGGACCGGTCGTGCCTGTCGTTCGGGTTAAGACCGAAGAAGCAGCTTTAAAGTTCGTCAACGAGAGCAAGTACGGTCTGCAGGGGTGCGTGTTCACGAAAAACGTGGACGACGCGATTCGCGTCGCCGACTTGATGGAAACCGGGACGGTTCAGATCAACGGCCCGCCGGCGCGCGGGCCGGACCACTTCCCGTTCCAGGGCGTGCGAGATTCCGGGATCGGGTCGCAGGGCATCATCAACAGCATCGACACCATGACCAAGGCGAAGAGCGTCGTGATCAACCTCGCCAAGCCCTCGTACGCGCTCGCGTGACGCGCGACCGACGTCAGGACGTCGACGAGCGAACAAACGCATCAGGAGAGGATCGAGAAATACTTCAGCCGCGACGACGTGGGTGACGTCGTCGCGGTCTCGCCTGTGTGTCATATATCGATATGTCACGCGTTATTACACACGAACGCACTCAACCGCCGCCGTCGCTTTTCGCGATGTCCGGGAATCTGAGTTTATCCAGCGCGCTCGCGCGAAACGCATCCGTCATGACCCGGAGCACGCGAAATCGCGTCACCGCCATCTTCCCGGTTCCCTTCTGCGTGGCGCTTCCCTTGAACCGCGCGTGCGCGCAGCACTCGTACGCGTTACCAAAGGCTTCGATTTTCAGCAGAACGCGCGGGTGGGTCTTCGCGAGCGACCCGCGCGGGAACCCCGCCTGCAGCGCGCCCACCGGCTCGGTCCAGGCGAAGAAGCACTGGTCCAGAGGGGGCCACCCCGCGCCTCGCCTCGTCTGGTACACGCGTCCCAGCTCGTACGTCGTCCGCCCGTCGTACACGGAGACGAAGGCGTCGCCGACGCACGCAACAACCTTATACAACGTCCGCGGGGTCTCCATGTGCGTGCACCGCCAGTTGCTGGGGATCTGGTGCGTCGGACGCGTCGCGTGCGCGCGGTCATCCTCAATCTGCGCGATCTGACGCGCCACCTCGTCTTTCAGCCGAGTCGCGGTCTCGGAGACCGCGCGGCGCGCGCGCGCGCGCTCGGCCGAGGCCAGCCGAGCCTCCGCGTTCAGCCGGCGCATGGTCGCGTGCGCATCCTCGCCGCCGCGGGGGGGGAGCGCGCGCGTGGACATCCCGGCGT